>Ga0209060_10001074_pt1 | contig 33285 bp, 27 predicted proteins | sample Coa_R1_8_FD_187155 | JGI IMG/M metagenome (GOLD analysis project Ga0209060, IMG submission 187155) | Surface soil microbial communities from Centralia Pennsylvania, which are recovering from an underground coalmine fire - Coalmine... | ecosystem: Environmental > Terrestrial > Soil >...
CACTTCCGCAAACTCCTCCGGAACCTCTATCACCATCTTGGGCATCACACCTCCTGACACTAGATCACAATCTGGCAGCCTGTTTTAGCATATTCATGGCGATTTGTCCAGCATGAGAGCCACACCCGCTGTCACAATCGCGCAGATGCCGAGCCGGCGACTTCACCCAGACCGACTCTCGTAAGATCGGACATTAGACCACCAGCAGGTCTGTCCCGAAGCCTCGAACTGGACGTAGAGATCGCAACCGGCCTACGGGTTACGAGGACACATCTCGGGACGGCTGTACCCGAGGCCACCTTCTCGTAGAGGGTCGACCGTGTGGGAGAAACCAGCGGGATCATGGCCGGCCTTTGTGCCCAGTCGCTCTGGCAAGCCAGCATGATTTACAAGCTAATCTGCGCTGAACGTCAAATTAGTTCGACTTTCTCGTAGAGATCGGCTAGCTTGAGGCGGCAGGCGACGGATTCCAACTCGATGGTGTCCTCCAGGCGATCGGATTCCGCCATCAACTTCCATTTGCCATCCGATTGGCGTGCGAATAGCTCCGCTCCAACCGATTCCGACGAGATCATGAGATACACTTTGAGAGATTCAATCGCCCGATAGTGCCCGAATTTACGGCCACGGTCGAAGTCCTCAGTGGAGGGCGAGAGAACTTCCGCAATCAGGGTGGGGTTAAGCAGGGTGTCGAGTTGTCCGTCCAGGAACTTCGGTTCTCCGCAGACCACGATGATGTCGGGATAGGTATACAATCCCGTCGGCGCTATCAGTACACGCTGATCGCTCGAACACACCCGGCAGGGAAGCGGCCGAAGTTGCCATGCCAGATGCATGGCCGCATTCATTTTGATCAGATTGTGGGGGAACTTCGCAACCGCCATGGCGAACATCTCGCCAGCGCAATATTCGCTCTCGTATTCGGCCTTGCGCTCGATCTCCAGGTATTGTTCCGGAGTGATGTAGTTCTTAGGGTGCGTGGACATGTTACGTCCTTCACCAACACGTTATCATGTCCACGCAAAACGGAACTGCGTTACGCCGTGCGCTGCGATTCCGACTTATCGCCCGAAATCGCCGCTTGAGCAGCCGCCAGGCGTGCGATCGGCACCCGGTACGGAGAGCATGACACATAGTTCATGCCCACGCGATAGCAGAACTGCACCGAGCTGGGCTCGCCGCCGTGCTCGCCGCAGATGCCGATCTCGAGCTCGGGGCGAGTCTTCCGCCCTTTCTCGACTGCCATCTTGATCAGTTGGCCGATGCCTTCCTGATCGAGCACCGCGAATGGATCGCTCGGCCAGATCTTCTTGTCTTCGTAGTCCTTCTTGAAGGACGTATAGTCGTCGCGCGAGATGCCCATGCCGGTCTGCGTCAGGTCGTTGGTGCCGAAGCTGAAGAACTCCGCCTCGTTCGCCACTGTGTCCGCCGTCAACGCTGCCCGCGGAATCTCGATCATCGTGCCGACGAGGTACTTCTGGTCCTTCATGTCCGCCTTGGCCAGCACTTCGTCGGCAATCTGTGTCACGATCCTCTTCTGATTCTCCAGTTCCTTCACGCCGCCGATCAGCGGGATCATGACCTCGGGAATCACCTTCTTGCCCTTCTTGGCCACTAGCACGACAGCCTCGAAGATCGCGCGCGCCTGCATCTCGGTGATCTCGGGATAGGTCACGCCCAGGCGGCAGCCGCGATGGCCGAGCATCGGGTTGAACTCATGCAACTCTTCCACACGCTTCAGCAGGTCGGCCAGCACCGTCTTCAGGTTCTTCACCTCCGCGCCGAACCGGCCATAGGTTTCCACCAGTTCGCGCTTCTGCTTGATGCCGATGTATGGCAGGGTGGCGATGTCCACCATCAAGTCCTCGCGCTTGGGCAGGAACTCGTGCAGCGGCGGATCGAGCGTGCGGATCACCACCGGGAAGCCGTCCATCGCCTCGAACAGTCCGGCAAAATCCTTGCGCTGCATCGGCAGAAGCTTGGCCAACGCCTTGCGCCGCGTCTTTTCATCGCGCGCCAGAATCATCGCCTGCATGTGCTCGATGCGATCTTCCGCAAAGAACATGTGCTCGGTGCGGCAGAGCCCAATACCTTCGGCGCCGAAGGTGCGTGCCGCCTTGGCGTCGCGCGGGATATCGGCATTCGCGCGAACGCCGAATCCGCCGCGGAACTCGTCCGCCCAAGTCATGAAGGTTGCGAGCACGCCGGACTTCGGATCGGCATCCAAGGTGTTCGCCTTGCCATCGAAGACCTCACCCGTGGAACCATCGAGCGACAGCCAATCGCCCTCATTCAGGGTCCGGGTCTTGCCGTTCACCGTGATGGTGATCTGCTTCTTCTGCTCGCTCACCGAGAAGCCTTCCGCTCCCGCCACGCAGGGAGTTCCCATGCCGCGGCAGACCACCGCCGCGTGGCTGGTCATGCCGCCGCGCGACGTCAGAATGCCCTTGGCGACTTCCATGCCGTGGATGTCGTCGGGCACTGTCTCCTTGCGGACCAGCACCACCGGCGCACTCTTGGCCTTCTCCACCGCATCATCCGCGGTGAATACGATCGTGCCCACCGCGGCGCCTGGAGAAGCCGGCAGTCCCTTTGCCAGCAGCGTGAGTGACTTCTTGGAGGCAGGGTCGAGCACCGGATGCAGCAACTGATCGAGCTGCTGCGGATCCACGCGCAGAACGGCTTCCTTGGTCGAGATCAGCCCTTCGCCGACCATTTCCACGGCAATCCGCACGGCCGCGGGGCCGGTGCGTTTGCCGTTGCGGGTCTGCAGCATGTACAGCTTGCCATCCTGGATGGTGAACTCGAAATCCTGAATGTCGCGGTAGTGATTCTCGAGCATCGTGGTGATCTCGCGGAGCTGGTTGTACACCGCGGGATTCCACGATTCCAACTCGGAGATAGGATGCGGGGTGCGAATGCCAGCCACCACGTCTTCGCCCTGCGCGTTCTCCAGGAACTCGCCGTAGAAAGCCTTTTCGCCGGTTGCCGGGTTGCGGGTGAAGCCCACGCCGGTGGCCGAAGTCTCGCCCAGGTTGCCGAACACCATCGCCTGAACGTTGACCGCGGTGCCCAGATCGTCGGGAATCTGATTCATCTTGCGATAGTGAATCGCGCGGGCGTTAAACCAGGAGCCGAACACGGCGTCGCGCGCCCCCTGAAGCTGCTCGAGCGCGTCCTGCGGGAAGGGCTTGCCGGTCTTCTTCTGCACCAGCTTCTTGTACCCCTCGATGACCGCGTGGAGATCCTGCGCGGTGAGTTCGGTATCCAGCTTCGCCTTGGCTTTCTTCTTCTGCCCGTCGAACACCTCGTCAAACGCGTGCTTTTCGATTTCGAGCACCACGTTACCGAACATCTGGATGAAGCGGCGATAGCAGTCGGCGGCGAAGCGCGGATTTCCGCTCTTGGCTTCCAGCGCTTTTACCGTCTCGTCATTCAGCCCCAGGTTCAGGATGGTGTCCATCATGCCCGGCATGGAGAACTTCGCGCCCGAGCGTACACTCACCAACAGCGGATTCTCAGTGTCTCCCAGCTTCTGCTGCATCCGCTCTTCGAGCGTGTGCAACGCGGCGAGCATCTCCTCGTGGATCTCGGCCGGAACGGCCTTGTCGTTATGGAAGTAGATGTTGCAGACTTCGGTGGAGATGGTGAAGCCAGGGGGCACCGGCAGCTTGGCCCGGCACATTTCCGCCAGCCCGGCGCCCTTGCCGCCGAGCGTGTCTTTCATCTTTCCATCACCGTCGGCGGTTTCGTTGCCGAACGAGTAGACATGCTTCTTCATTCTTTATCCTTGCTCCTATGAGTTGGTCACTATTTCCGAAAAGTCCGCTACCTTGGAGAATTCTTTCCGGAGTTCGAAAAGCAATTTCAGGCGGTTCTGGCGAACCTCCTGCTGAGGCGCGTTGACCAGCACCTTGTCGAAGAACAGATCGACTTTGGGCCGCAGCCGCGAGATCACGCTTTCAATCGGTTGGCCTGCGATCTTCGCATACTCTTCGTAAAGCTCTTTCTCCGCGCCGTCTTCCAGCAGGCCGGCGTTGAATCCCGCCTCGCCCGTAAATTTGGCCTGTTCCAGAATGTTGCGAATGCGTTTGAAGCTGGCTGCCAGAGGCTCGAAATCGGGAGTGAAGCGCAGATTCTGAATGCGCGCCAGGCGTGCCTCCAGATCCACCAGGTTGTCCCAGCCCGCCGCCATCGCCGCGTTGACTTCGTCGTACTTGAAGTTGCGGGCCTCTTTGAAATAGAAGCGGACGCGATCCTGGAAAAATTCGATCAGCGCCTGGTCGCCTCCCAACAGCGGGAGCAGCGCGATCTCGATCTTGCCTTCCACCAGAATCCGCACCACGCCCTGCGCCGCCCGGCGCAACGCGTAGGGATCCTTCGATCCCGTGGGCACCAGGCCTACCGCGAAGCAACTAATCAACGTATCAAGCTTATCGGCCAGGGACACGATCTGCCCGGTCCTGCTGCGGGGAATCGCATCGTCCATGCTTTCGGGCTTGTAGTGATCGTAGATGGCTTTCGAGACGGACTCATTTTCGCCCTGCGCCTTCGCGTAGAGACCGCCTACCACGCCCTGCAACTCGGTAAATTCCTTGACCAGTTCGGTGGTGAGATCGCACTTGCACAGTTCGACGGCGCGTTGCGCGTCCGCATCCCCGGCGAGCTTGCCCACCAGATCGCCCATGCGGACCAGCTTCTCGTAGTAAGACCCCACGTCCTTTTGAAAGGTCACATTTCGCAGATCCTGCATTCGATCCGCGAGCTTCTTCTTCTGGTCGGAATCCCAGAAGAAGCGCGCGTCGTTGAAGCGCGCCCGCAGCACACGCTCATTACCGCTGCGGACGAAACCCTGCGAATCGGCATCCAGGTTCATCACCGCCACGAACTCCGGCGCTAGTTGACCCTGCGCGTCCTCCACCGAGAAGTACTTCTGATGGTGGCGCATCACCGTGACCAGCACCTCTTCGGGCAGTTGCAGGAACCGCGGATCGAAAGAGCCGGCAATCGGCGTCGGGTACTCCGTGATGTAGACCAGAGTCTCCAGCAGCGCGGCGTCGTGTTTGACGCGCATGCCTTGCATGCCCTGATGGATCCGCTGCCGTCGCTCCTCGGCCGAGAGAATTACATAGTGGTCGCGCAGGCGCCGCTCGTAGTCCTCCACCGTGACTACTACTTCCGGCGCGCCGAGCCGCCGGTGTCCAGATGTCAGATTGCCCGATCGCACGCCCGCCAGTTCGAAGGGCACGGTCTCCTCGCCCAACAGCGCGACGATCCAGCGGATCGGCCGGATGAAACGGACACCGCCCTTGCCCGTCCAATACATGGTCTTGGGGAAATAGATCTGCGGGATAATCGCCGGCAGACCTTCGGCGAGAATGTCGATGGTGCGCCGGCCCTCCACCTTTTTCACGAAACTGTAATACGTGCCCTTCGGAGTCGTCTCGAGCGCGAGCTCTTCGGGTTTCACGCCGAGCTTACGAGCGAACCCGGCTACAGCTTGTGCGGGCGCCGATTTCGCCGGCCCCATCACGTGCTCCTGGCTGTCTGCCTGCCGCGACGGCAACCCATCGGCGCGCAGGACCAGACGCCGGGGCGTCGCGTCCATGGTCACCGACTCGTGTGGTATCTCCAGCTTTTCGAACAACAGCCGCAGATTCTCGAGCGCGCCCGGAATCATCCAATCGGGAATCTCCTCGACCCCGATCTCCAGCAGAAAGCCCAGTCCTACCGCACTCACTGCGCCACCTCCTGCCGCTGATCGGTCCATGCCTTGGCCACGCCGACCGCCAGCTTCCGCACCCGTTGGATCACCATCTGGCGTTCGGTCACGCTGATGGCGCCGCGCGAATCGAGCGTATTAAAGAGGTTGGAGCACTTCAATACCTGGTCGTAGGTAGGGAGCAGCGGGAAGCGCCGTTTGTCGGGCGATTTCGGATCGTAGGCCTTCAACAGACGAGCCGCCTCGCCTTCGTGCAGTTCGAACAGCTTCCACAAAGTCGGAATGTCGGCCATTTCGAAGTTGTATACGGAATACTGCAGCTCATCGTTGTAGCGGACGTCGCCGTAGGTGAAATCCTTGGTCCAGTCGATATCGTAGACGCTGTTCTTCACCTGCAGGAAAGCCGTGATGCGCTCCAGGCCGTAGGTCAGCTCGGCAGGGACTACTTCCAGGTCGATGCCCCCGCACTGCTGGAAGTACGTGAACTGGGAGATCTCCAGGCCGTCAAGCATCACCTGCCATCCGATGCCCCAGGCGCCCAAAGTCGGCGCTTCCCAATTGTCCTCCTCGAGTTTGAAGTCGTGTTGACGGAGGTCGATACCGATCGCCTCCAGGCTGCCCATGTACTGCTCGATCACGTCCTCCGGCGACGGCTTGAGGATCACCTGGAGTTGCGAATGCTTGTACAAACGATTCGGATTGTCGCCATAGCGGCCATCGGCAGGGCGGCGGCTCGGCTGCACGTAGGCCACGCGATAGGGCTTCGGTCCCAGTACGCGCAAGAAGGTCTCGGCGACCATGGTGCCGGCGCCTACCTCAATGTCGTACGGTTCCTGGATGATGCAGCCTCGATCAGCCCAGTATTGCTTCAGCTTGAAGATGAGTTCTTGAAAAGATAGCATCGCGCTCATGTTGTTCGTCACGGGCGCTGATCCGTTGCTCCAACAGCGACGCCGTCACCAGCTTTCGTTCCACGTGCGCTTCGATCTGCTGTACCGCGAATCTCCGTAATGCAGTGCAGTTTCCCGGTCCATTCCGTCCTCGAAACGTCCCCTGGTAAGAAAGCCTGACAACAAGGTCCGTTTCTTTCAACGGGTACGTTCGCAGAACAAGAGCTTCGCCGACGCGCGCCGGCACTCGTGGAAATTTCAGAGTAACACAGATGAAAAGCTGCACGAGTTTCAGCGAGATGACGGATTTGGATCGGTGATCTGCACCGTGGCGAGCGCGGCCTTAAACCAAAAGGAGACATCCCCGGCTCTGCCGGGGAGGGAGTGAGGTTTGACAGATCCGGACCATTGTGGCGACTCCAATCGTGAGCCGCCCAACTTCCACGGGAAAGGAAACTTCCCACTCTGGATCGCTACGAGGTCCCAACGCAAGGCAGTGTACGCGGGAGGCGAGCACTTCGCGGGTCTCTAAGCGAAGCGGCCGAACAAAAGGAGAGTCGGATCGAAGATGGATATCTGATGAGCGATCACGTGTCCGGGCTGATTGCGATACGGCCGAAATATGCGGTATCGCCCGTAGTCAGGCACTTTCAAAGGAAAGGATCCGGTTCACTCAGAGCGTGTCCACGCCGAGAAAGAGGCGAAGTTTGCAGGTCGACATTTTTGGATCGGAGGACGTTTTGGTGTTGATAGTTGTCGACGGTAGGACAGACGGTGCGGTAGTGCAGACATACATCCCGCAATTGGAGCCTTGGATGATTGTGAGGAACGACCGAGCCTGCCCCGCGATCCCTGCCTCGGTGAACTAGGACGCCGAGTTTGCCTCAGGTGAGCTCGGGCGGATCGGGAGCGCCTTCACTGCCGCATGGCGCGATCGGCTGTTCAGGCAATCTGTCCTCCTGGCGTCAGAACAAGTGGGATCGGCCAACCCCAAAAGACAATGAACCCTTCATCCCCTCGACGCGGGATTAAGTACGAGAGGCTTACAGCGTCGAATCCACCCGTTTTGCCAGGTCCAGTCGAAGAATCGGAATGCGGCGCTTTCTGAAGTGTTGGACGCCCCGCGACGCACTTCAATCCGCCGCACAAATCGCGGATCCGAATGTATGAAATCATTCCACGGCCGCAGGATTCCGGCAATGTTCCGCGAAAGCGTCAATGAACTCGGTTTCGCGCCACGGCAGTGGGGTTTAGAATCGAGTCTGGAGAGAGTGTGAGACTATCCCGCAGACAATCGTTACAGGGATTCCTGGCATCCGCCGCCGTTCCGTCGGCCGCACCAGGTGCGCAACGCAAGGCAACACCAGCGATCCGGTTGGTGATTCTCGATGTCGGCGGGACCATCGTCGAAGATCGCGGAAATGTTCCGGATATCTTGCGGCGGTCACTCGCATCTCACGGCGTCGACTCCACCCCGGAGGAGATCGGCCGTTGGCGCGGCGCTTCCAAACGCGAAATCATCCGCCATTTCGTGGAACAGCAAACATTACCCGCGAGTACCGATCGGGAATCGCTGACCACCGCCATCTATCACCAGTTCACCGCCGAACTGATCGAAGTCTACCGTTCCGTTCCACCCATTGCCGGAGCGGAAGAGGCCATCCGCGAAATGCGCCAGCGCGGTTTTCTGGTGGCCACCACGACTGGTTTCGACCGGGCGATCACCGCCTCCATCTTTGACCGGCTTGACTGGAGCAAATACTTCGCCGCTATTATTTGCAGCGACGATGTCGCACAGGGGCGACCCTCTCCTTTCATGCTCTTCCACGCGATGGAAGCGGCCCGGGTCAACGACGTCGCCGAGGTCATGGCGGTGGGCGACACACCGCTCGACTTGCAGGCCGGCACCAATGCGGGACTGCGGGCGGTAGTCGGGGTCCTGTCCGGAGCCTCCACTGCCGACAAACTCCGCCGCGAGCCGCACACTCACATCCTGCAAAGCGTCGCGAACCTTCCCTCTTTACTCACCGCAAAGCTCTAAGAGTTGAACTTTATCTCCCGGAATCACGTATCCACTCCAAGAGCGTATGGAAACTCTATGGCACGAGCTCAGGCAGAGCATGCGAATGCTCACGAGCAAGCCGGGATTCACGGCGATTGCGGTATCGGTTCTGGCGCTGGGAATCGGCGCCAACAGCGCGATCTTCAGCCTGGTGAACGCATTTCTGCTGAAGCCGCTGCTTTTCGAAAAGCCGGAAGAGATCGTGGGCGTATACAGCCGCGACAGCCGTAATCCGGGGTCGTACCGCGCATTCTCCTATCCGAACTACGTGGATCTGCGGGCCAATCCTGCGGTGTTCACCAACCTGGCGGCCCACAACATGGCGATGGTGGGGCTCGCGGAAGGCGAGATCACTCGCCGCGTGTTCGCGGATATCGCGTCGTCCAATTATTTCGAGACTCTGGGTGTGCCGATATGGCAAGGCCGCGCCTTCAACCAGGCCGAAGAGCAACCGGGCAGCGGGATTCCAGTGACGATCGTGAGTTACTCCTTTTGGAAGAAGTCTGGCGCCGATCGGGCGATGCTGGGCAAGCAACTGCGCATCAACGGACGCGTCTTCACGGTGGTGGGGATCGCGCCGGAAGGTTTTTCGGGCACCACTGCCTTGCTCAGTCCCGAGTTGTACCTGCCGTTTGGCATGTACGAACCGATGATCAACGATTTCGAAGGCGCCGGACGCCGGCTGGCCGCACGCGACAATCACAGTCTTATCCTGGTGGGACGCCTGCACTCCGGGTTGGCACAGAAATCGGCGGACGCACAACTGGCAGTGCTGGCAAGCGGGCTCGCAAAGGCATATCCAGCCGAGAATAAGGATCAGACCTTCCTCGTGCACCCGTTGGGCCGCCTCTCGATCTCCACCAACCCGAGCGACGACACACAATTGACGGTGCTGGCATTGCTTCTACTCGCGATGTCCGCAATCGTGCTGCTGATCGCGTCGCTGAACGTGGCGAATATGATGCTGGCGCGCGGGTCGGCGCGGCGCAAAGAGATCGCGATCCGGCTGGCATTGGGCGGAAATCGCGCGAGCATCCTGAGGCAGCTCTTCACGGAGGGACTGATGCTCGCGCTCCTGGGAGGCGGCGCAGGCCTTCTGCTCTCGTATTGGAGCACGACCTTATTGATCCGCTCATTGACCCTGCTGGCTCCGGTCGACGTGGTGTACAACGCTTCGCCGGACGTGCGGGTGTTGGCGGTGACGCTCGGATTCTGCACGCTGAGCACGCTGCTTTTCGCTTTGGCGCCCGCCTGGAATCTATCGCGGCCGGACGTGGTTTCGGATCTCAAAGATGGCGCGCAGAACCTCGAAAGGGGCAAGCCGCGGCGCGTCTTCTCGCGACGCAACGTTCTGGTGATGGGCCAGATCTCGCTTTCGCTGATGCTGCTCACGGCGGCCGGCCTGTTCTTGCGCAGCTTTCTGCATGCGGCGAATGTGCAGCCCGGATTCCGCATCGAAAACGCCCTTTTGATTGAGCTCGATCCCAGCCTTGCTGGATACGACGAAACCCATGGGCGCCAGATGTATCGTGCGCTGCTCGATCGGCTCGGCGCATTACCAGGTGTGGAGAGTGCCAGCCTCGCGGCGACCGTCCCGTTTGGGATGGTGTCGTTGGGACGGGGCCTTCAAAAGTCGAGCGATGCGCCGGGTGACCGGCCGGATTCGCGGCAGCAGAGCGAGTTCAACATCGTGAGCGATGGATACTTTGCGACTCTGGGAATTCCGCTACTGCGGGGGCGGACGTTTTCACCGTCGGAGTCGGGCGCTGCCACGCCGCCGGTGGCGATTCTCGATCAGTTGTCGGCCACGCGTCTCTGGCCCAATGGAGACGGGCTTGGCAAACATATTCGCATTACAGGAGGCGCGCAGCAGAAGCCACTCGACGCGGAAGTAGTCGGGATTGTGGGCAACGTGCAGGGCCACATCATCGGACGCGGCCAGGATGGCCATCTGTATGTGCCGTTCGGCCAGGAGTATCAGGCCAACATGACCATCCATCTGAAAATCGCGGCGCGCAGTCACGCGGCGGAGCAGCAACTTCTCGAGACTGTGCGGGGAGAGATCCGCGCGGTGGATAGCCGTTTACCCGTACTCGCATTGCGCACCATGCGCGATCACCTGGATCGGTCTGCTGACATCTGGGTGGTGGGCACCGGGAGCCGGATGTTCGGAATCTTCGGAGCCGTGGCTCTGCTGTTGGCGATGATCGGGCTCTACGGGGTCCGCGCGTATACGGTATCGCGTCGGACGCGCGAGATCGGAATCCGCATGGCCCTCGGCGCCACCCGGCGAGATACTCTGCGGCTGATTCTGCGGGAGGGCGTGATGATCGCCTCGATCGGAGTGTCCGCCGGCTTGGCGCTCTCGTGGCTGTTGGGAAGATTAATCGCGAGCATGTTGTACGAGGTCACGGGCTCGGACGCGATGGTGTTCGTGGCGTCTCCCGTACTGCTGACCGCGGTTTCGCTGCTGGCGTGCTATCTTCCGGCGCAGAAGGCGTCGAAGGTGGATCCGATGACGGCGTTGCGATACGAATAAGCTGCGAGGGAAGGCAGGCTATTCGCGCTTGGCGTCGCGAATTGCCTGCGCGAGAGTTTCCGCGGCTTCCGGCGAACAGGCGGCCAGGTGGGACGCCAGGAAAGGCAGCCAGGACTGCTGATCCGCGGGCATGATGGCCGCCAGCTTGCGCGCTAAGGTCTGACCCTCCTTGCCCTTCTTCTGCTCGAGAATCTGGCGGACTGCGGCGACATCGAGGCCAACTCGCTCGGCGATGGCTTCCTCCAAGTCGCCGGCTGTGATGGGCGTTGCCTCGGGTGCGGTCTTAGGCGGCTCGAGCTTGCTGAGCTTTTCCCGAATCGTCCTCTCCTGTGCCGCGATCTCGTTAGCCTTCGCGAAGTCGTGTTTGGTAAGGGCTGCTTCCAAGTCAAGGCGCTGCAGCTTCTTGCGAAGCTCCAGTTCTTCAGACGGCGGCGTGTGGCGCCGCACTCTGGCGCGTGCGCCGGCATCGTCGAGGAGGTCGAGAGCTCGCTCGGGCAGATGGCGAAGCGGTAAAAAGCGCCCGGACGCAAAGACGGCCGCTTCGATCACACCTTCGCCAAAGGTCACCTGATGAAACGTCTCGTAACGCTCCTTGATTCCTTTCAGGATCGCTACCGTCTCCTCTTCGGTAGGCGGCAATATCTCCACCACTTCAAACTGGCGAACCAGGACGCCATCATCCTCGAAGGCTCGCCGGAGTCCCGCGGGCGTTCCAGTGGCGACGCATTGGATGCCATGGCGGAAGAGGCGATCGAGCACGTGAGCTGCCTCCACGGCGCTTGCTCCGGAGTGGGCCAAATCGAGAAGTCCGTCCACGAATAGGATGCCAATCGGGCGGGCGCCAAGCTCCGCCATGATGCGCTCGGGAACGTCGGCAGACCGGCGGCGGCCGGGAGCGATCAGCGCGCTGGCATCGATGCTGAAGATCGGCCGCTCCTGCAGGTGGGACGGGGCGTCTCCCGCAATCTTCTCCGCCACGCCATCGAGGATCGCCGTCTTTGCCACGCCGGGCTCGCCGACCAGAAGCGGATTGTTACGTTTGCGGCGCCCCAGAATCTGGAGGATGCGCGAAACCTCGCGTTCCCTCCCGATGAGAGCGCCGAGTTCCCCGTTCCTGGCAGCCTGGGAAAGATTGCGGAGAAGTTCCGCTTTCGGTTCGGGCCCTGCTGACGCAACTCGGGATTCGATCGCTGCCAGCAATGAAGCCGCATCCGGCGGAGCTTTGCGCGACGGTGAGCCATCCACCGCGGCGTCGAGTTCCTCCCGCGTCACGTGCGTGGCCCGCAAGATCCGGGCGCCGAGAGACTCCTCCTCGAGGTAGATGCCCAGCAACAGATGTTCGCTGCCGATATGCTTTTGCATGCGGCGCTCGGCCTCCGCTCCGGCCTTTTCGAGCACCCGCCTGGCGACATGGCTCAGGGGCATGTCCACGCTTGTGGCGACTCGCTCCTGACCAGCATGACGCTCCTCGACCTGCTTGCGAATGGAATCGGTTTGGCCGTCCAGGCGCAGACGGACGGCAAGGTCTTTGTCCATGCGCAGGATGCCCAGGAGAAGATGTTCGGTTTCGATATACCCGCTTCCGGCCTGACTGGCTTCATAACGGGCCATGAACACCGATCGGCGGGCGGTTTCGTTATATTTCTCGAACATACCTGTCGGCAGGATAGCGCTTCTGGCGATCGAGCGCGAGCGGCAGCCGAAGCCGGGCGGAGAGCGATTCAGCTCGTCACAGTACGTCCCTTCCACAAGCCGCCTCGTCCACGCCAGTGAGCCACGGCGGAATCCACCGTGGCGCCCAGATAGAAGGCTGCGATCAGGGGAAGCAGCAAAGCCCAGAACGGCGAAACCCGGTAATAGCGCAGTACCGGGAAACAGGCGACCAACATCATCAGCCACCCGAATCCTCCCAGCGCCGTGAGATAAGACGGACCGTTGCAAGCCGCGTAGATCGTCAATACGGGCGGCACAAAATACGTGATCGTCATGGCCAGGATCGTACCCGCGAGCAGAAGCGAGGAGTGGCGAAGCTGCGTAAAGGCGCTGCGCGAGATCATATTGCCGATCTCGCCGAAGCCGGCATATTCGCGGATGCTGCGGGTCTCGGGACTGAGGCCAAGCCAGACGCGCCCGCCGCCCTGTTTCACCTCACGAGCCAGGGCGCAATCGTCGATGAGGTCGTTCGCGATGGCTGCGACGCCGCCGATCCGCTCGAGCCGCGATCGGCGGATCAGCATGCAGCCTCCGGCCGCTCCGGCGGTGGTGCGCCGTTTGCTGCGCACCCACGCCGGCGGATAGAGCATGAAGAAGAAGAGCACGAAAGCCGGAATGAGCGCCCGCTCCGCGAAGGAGCGGCAATGGAGGGTGGCCATGTAGGAGACCAGGTCGTAACCGCCGGACTCGGCACGCACAACGAGGGAGGCGAGATTGTCGCGAGGATGCACGATGTCGGCATCCGTGAGGAGAAAGTAGTCAGGCTGCATTTCCTGCGCCTTGTGGATGCCCTCCGCGAGTGCCCAGACCTTGCCCGTCCAACCCGGCGGGAGGGGAGCGGCGCGCATGATGGTCAGCAGTCCGGCGGGAGCCGCGCGCTGTGCGGCGGCAGCGGTTCCGTCGGTGCTGCCGTCGTCCACAACCACGATTTCCAATTGGCTCGGATACTCCTGCGCCACCAGCGACTGAATGGCACGTCCGATCACAGCTTCCTCGTTGCGCGCTGGAATCACAGCGACCACGCGAGGCGATGGCGCTGGCAGAGTGCCCTTCGGTTCCGAATACGGCATGCGCCAGAAACCGCCGCGCGCGAGCAGGAGGCCGAGCCAGATGACGATCGGAACGATTGCGAGACCCAGAAGCATTCGTCCGATTATCGCGCGAGACGGGTTGGACCCCGAAGTTGCTTCCAGCTACACTGGCAGCCATGGAGAGATGGATCGGAATTCGCGTGAGCGCCGTTCTCGCGATCCTGGGCAGCCTGGCCACGTTGCTCTTCGCTGCCTCGATGATCTTCGCTGTCCTCCGTCCGTCTGCGGCGGAGCCGCCCCCATCGCCAATTCCGCTCAGGCTGGTGCTTTTGGTGATGGCGGCGATGTTTCTCGGATTCACCGCGTGGGGCATCGCCTCGGCCATCGGAATTCTGCGGCGCCGGGGGTGGGCGCGAATCTCCATGATCGTGTTTGCCTGTCTGCTGGTGGGCATGGGCGGCTCCGCGCTGGTGATGATCCTGTTCGTGCACCTGCCGGAGACGCCCAATGCTTCGCCGCAGATGATGCAGAACATCCGCCTCGGGATCGCGGCGGTTTACGGATCGATGACGGTGATTGGGGCCTGGTGGCTGCTGCTCTTCAACTCGAGCGCCACGCGGCAGTATTTCGCGACGCCGCCTGAGGCAGGCGGCCGTCCTCTGAGTGTCAGCATCATTGGATGGTACCTGTTGGTTTCGGCTTTAGGTACCGCGCTGGCGGCAATTCTGCGAGCGCCGGGAATGTTCTGCGGCGTAGTCTTCACGGGCGGAGTGGCGATCGCGGTTTACACCTTGTATACGGCCATCCAGATCTATTTGGGAAGCGGGCTGCTGCAGTGGCAGGAGACGGCGCGGGTCGGCTCAATCGCGTACTTTGCGGTAATGATTGCGAATTCGGTGGTTTCGGCAGTGGCACCGGGCTTTGCGGGCCGGATGCAGGTGCTGATGCAGTCGATGCCGGCGTACTTCCGCACGCCGACTCCGCCTGACTTCACGGGAACGAGCGCGATGATGTTGATGGGAACGGTCATCATGGCGGTGCCGATCTGGTTCCTGATTCGTCGGCGGGACGCGTTTGGGAAAAGTAGACCGACTACCTGACGCCGACGCGGCGATCCGGGTAGGTCACCGATCCTATGCACGGAAATCCTGGTGCGGAGACGTGGCCCAAACACTCGTGTTTGCCGTCTCGAGACTCCTGTCGAGACGTTGTGGACGTTCACGAGATGTGCCGTACGCAAGACTCTTCATCAGTGCTTCAATTCGAAATTATCTCGTGGCGCCCGAGATTAGCAGTCACTCCGCAAAGTCGTCGAGATGAGTCTCGACGCGGCGAACAGGAGTGTTCGCGCCACGTCTAACGCGCTGCGATGATTTGGGAGGCGGCGCGGTAGGCCAGGGCTTGGATAGTCGCTGTGGGCTGTTGCCTTGCCGAAGTCACGAAATTACTGCCGTCCACCAAATACAGATTCGCCACGTCGTGCGTACGGCTGTTGCGGTCGACTACCGAGCGGCGAGGATCGTTGCCCATACGGCACGTCCCCATCAGATGCACCGACGGGAACGCTTCCACTTCCATCGGCGCGGTCCATGTCTTCTTCGCCCCGGCGGCGTCCAGAATCTCGAGTTCGCGGTCAATGAGCCACTTCATCGTCGCCACATCATCGGGATGCGCTTCGAAGGTCACTCGGGAGGCCGGCAGTCCCCACGCGTCCTTCACATCGGGATCGAGGCTGACAGAGTTGCGCTCCATCGGCAGTGAAGTCGAGTGTGCCAGCAGCGACATGGTCCGGGTGAAGTAAGTCGCCAGCAGCTTCTTATACTCCGCACCCCACTTGGGAGCGTCGGGTGGCAGTCCGGAGAGAGCGAACGCCGCAGGATAGTAATCGAAACGCGCGTCGATGCCGGCTCCGCCGTAGAATCCGCGTTTGGGGTCGGCGCGATAGTAGTCGTGAATCAGGCGAGTGACCTGGATGCCTTTGTATTCGTTCAGGGGATGCTCGAACAATCCCATCGACAGCGCGCCGTTGTCCCACATCAGATTCTTGCCGACCAGACCGCTGGAATTCGCGAGGCCCTCGGGAAAGCGCGCGGACTTCGACATGAGCAGCAGCCGCGGCGTTTCCACGCCATTGGCGCAGACCACCACATTCCGGGCGCGCTGCCTCACCTCGCGCCTCCGCGCGTCGAAGTACACAGCGCCGCTGGCGCGGCCCTGGCTATCGATCTCGATTTTGCGCACGTACGAGTTGGGGCGGATCTCGCAGCGTCCCGTCTTTTCCGCTACGGGAATCACCGTGGCCAGGGTGCTTGACTTGGCGCGCACTTCACATCCGAACATCTCGCAGAAGCCGCATTGCACGCAGGCGCCACGTCCACGATACGGCTGCGAGAGAATCGCCACGGGCGCCGGGAATGGGTGCAGGCCAAGCTTTCGCGCGGCGCGTTCGAACAACACACCCGACGACTTGACGGGCATCGGAGGCAGCGGATACGGACCCGAACGCGGCGCTTCGAAAGGATTGGCCCCGGCCTGCCCGGAGATTCCCAATTCCACTTCGGCCTTGGCGTAGTGAGGCTCCAGGTCGGCATACGAGATCGGCCAATCGTCGAAACTGGTGCCTGGAATCTCGCCGTACACGCTGCGCTCGTGGAAGTCGCTTTCGTGAAAACGCCAGTAGTTCCCCGTGAAATGCACGCTGCCGCCGCCCACCTGGCGTCCGTACATGATCGCCTGGAAGGGCTTGGCGACTTCGGATTCGTTCTTGCGGAAAGTCACCGGCTGGAGCTTCTGATTGTTGGTCATGGCCAACTGGAAGCTGTACTTGATCTCGTCGTGCGTGAAGTCTTTCTCACGCAGATAGGGCCCCTGCTCCAGCACCACTACGCTGAATCCGGCGCTGGACAGTTCCTTGGCCATCACGCCGCCTGCCGCGCCAGCTCCGATCACCAGGAAATCGACCGTGAAATTCGGCTTGAAGGAAGGGCCGCTCATTCCAGCGTTCCTTTGCGCGCTTCGGCATCGTAATAACCGAACGGAGCTTCGAAGGCCATGCGGTTTTCAAATCCGATGTGCCGCCACCCCACCTGATTGCGGTTGCCACCATAGCTCGGGTTGCCGAGGAAGCCGAGCATCGTGTGCGTGCGCAGCACTTCGAAGAATTCCGATTTCTCGAGGGCGCGGATCAGTTCAATCTGTTGATCGTTAGACAGTGCCACAACGCTGGAAGAAGCGGGGAACAGTTTGCGCCGCATCTCCTGGAACTCTGCCATCCCCTTCTGGTAGGCCTCTTTCTTATCGGCATCAAACGTCGCCAGCGCGCGATCGATGAAGTATATGACGCCTGCCTCACGTGCGCCCGGTCCGTCACCGGACGGCAAAATCTGCGCAACGATCGCGTCGATCTCCGCGGCCGATTCGGCATCGAAGGACTGCAGCTTGGGAGGTATCGCAGCTTGGACTGCGGTGTGAGCGTGTTGTTGAGCGGCGGCGATTTCGGACCACGCGGTAAGGCCCAAAGATCCCGCCAGCAGTTGGCGTCGCGTGAATGGCACTCGCATATCATGGCGCGAAGGCAGGCAGGTTGCAACTGGCTTCGGGTGCCACTGGATTCGGGCGCAACCGGATTCGAGGTGCACGCACGAGTGCCCGCGATGTATGATCTTGAGATGCGTTTACTCTTGCCGTTGCTGGTTTTGATCCCGTTGTTTGCCCAAACCCCGCAGGACGCCCCAAAGAAAGGCGGCGGGGGCCGCGGGGGTCCACCGAAGAATTTGAAGGTCTTGAAAGTGCAAGGCCCGGAATTAGGGCAGTTGATGCGCACCTATACCGTTGCTCTTGGCGGTGTGCGCTGCGATTTCTGCCATGTGCAGGGGCAGTTCGATAGCGATGACAATCCCAAGAAGGAGATCGCCCGCAAGATGATTGTCATGGCCCAGGAGATCAATGCCAAGTTCCCGGACGGCAAAGAGCACGTGACCTGCTACACCTGCCATCGCGGCGACCCCATGCCGAAAACCGCGCCTCCGCCCGCCGCGCCGGCACAATAAGCGGCTGCGGGAAAGAAGTTACGGCTGTAGCACGATGCGTTCTTCCATGGCCGCTTCCACTGCCTTGCGCGAAAACGGCAGCGGGTGGTAGCGGCCTTTGGCCCAATCGTCGAGCAGATCGCCGTAATGCTTGCTGGCGGGATCTCCCGACTCCCCAGGCACATTGGTCATCACCGACCGATCCCAATCCCCGACATCCAGAATCTCTCTCCACGACGCACCACTCGTCTGCCGGAAGTTTCCACCACTAGTGGCATTGACAGTATTGGAATCGCCAGGGCGCGCCACCGGCCCGAGCTGATACTCGCGCTTTCCAAGGGGGTGAGCGAGCGTCAAGGTATGCAGCTTGCCCCATTGCCAGGCCGAGGGATCCGTGCCGAACTGGCGGTCGAGTTGCTCCAACGTGGCGTCCAGCGATTTCTGCAGCGCCTGTAGATTCGGCGCCGACTCGAGAGTGTGCAGCATCGACTCCAGGTCGCCGCGCGATGCCGATCCCGACATCGCTGCGGGCAGCTTCGAAAGCCAGACTTCGTAAATCAACGCGGGCCGCGATTCCACCGTGATTGCCGCGTCCCAAGCCAGTAATTCGCCCACTACTTTTGCGGCACGGCTGCCGGGATCGGGATGCCATTGCTTGAGGACCGCCTGAAACCGCTGGGCGGGAAGCGAGGTCACATCCTGCTGCATGCGTACGAAATCTTCGATATCGAACTTTCTGCCGGCGTCGAGCATCTGGCGAATTCGCGACACGCGGAATGGCAGCGCCCATCCGTCGTAGCCCAACGGAATCGAATAATCCTTCGGAAGTATGTTGTTGTTGGCCGTGGCGATGTAGTGCCGCGCCGGATTGAATTCGAACGGCAATTCATCGGACCTCCGATATCCCTTCCATTCGTATCGGCCGTCTTCTCCGGGCACGGGCAGCAGGCCATTCCAGCCTTCGCGAATCGGCGTGAGCCCGCCCACCTGCCATCCGATATTGCCTTTGGTATCGGCATACACCAGGTTCTCGCTCGGCACGCGATAGCGCGACATAGCCTCGCGGAAGGTCTTCCAATCCTGGGCTCGCGCCAACGCGATGCCAGCCATGTATCCCGCAGTCCCGGGCTCGCTGCCGACCCAACGCAGGGCGAAAGCGTGATGGTGGGCGACGTCTTCGTGCAGCACCGGGCCGTGGACCGTGTAGCGCAGCATGATGGTCTGTTCGCCCTGCCCCTTGACCCTGAGCTTCTGCCGCTCGATGTCGAACTTCTTCCACGCACCGCGATAGCGGTACTCGTCGGGATTCTCAGGATTGACGGACTCTACGTACAGATCCTGCTGATCGATGCCAACTATCGTGAATCCGAATGCGACATTCTCGTTGTGGCCCAGCGCAATGCCCGGCAGCCCCGGTTCGCCCGATCCGATCGCGTTCCAGCCCGGACCGACGAGGTGGACCGTCTTGCGCAGCGACGGCAGTTGCACCGGGCGGTGCGGATCGTTGGCCAGCATCGGGCGGCCCGTCGCCGTCATGGTGCCGTCGACGACCCAGTTGTTGCTGCCTTGCTCGGTGGTGAGGCGAACGGCCCCGACCGCCTGACGATACGCACCGAGGATGTCGTTCGTAATCGAGGAAAGATCGAGTCCGGTGGGAACTTCCAGCTTCACGGCGGGCTCGAGGCGCGTCGCCTCCATCGCCCGATCGAGGCCGAGACGTTGGATCTCCTGCGCGTGCGTAACTTCGCGAGTGACGTTGCCGGTCATGGTGAGGCCGGCTACGCGGCTGAGGCAATCCTCGGGAGCCCACATTCCGGGTGCGTAACCGGCAGCTTGAAACTCGGGCGGGAGCTTGCCTCCCAGGCTTTTGATGTAGGCGTTGATGCCCTCGACGAAGGCAGTGACGATAACCTTTGCGTCGGGACCGTACGCGGCCCACTCGGCATTCCAGTCGCCACGGAAGTTCACGGAGCGCGCCAGGCGGTCGCGTTCGATCACGGAAGGCCCAAGGACCTCGGCGAGCTTGCCGGTGCCGACGCGGCGCCAGAGGTCGAGTTGGAACAGGCGATCCTTGGCGGTGATATACCCTTGCGCGAAGAAGAGGTCATGCATGGTGGACGCGTAGATGTGGGGAACGCCCCAGCGGTCGCGCAGGATTTCGACCTGTTTGTCGAGGCCGGGAGTTTTGATGGTCTCCGCGGAAAGGGCGCCTGCCAGGCAGACGGCCAGCAGGATGATGGAGAGCCGGCGTTGCATGGGGTCAAAGATATCACAAGCGAACGTGGCGCAAAGACTCATCTTTTCGGCGTTAAGACGAAACTGAGACGCGACTCGACACGGTTGACGGCACCGAATTCGGCATCAGTGCTGTCCCATCTGGGTTAGCGAGATCAGGTCGAGGGCAATACGGTAATCGGGCTGATCCGTCACCCGATACTCAACTGAACTGCGATCTCTTTGTTCCGCGGTCCTGAAACGAATTAACCGCAAGACTTCGATTTCGCGTCGGGTCAACTCCGGGCGCGGAAGGCTCTCGGCCAGTGTCTTCGCTACAATCGCCGGGATATACCGACGGCCAGCGTGCACTTCGCGGATTGCCCGCAGTAGTTCCTCGGTGACGATTGGAATAAACTGGTGCGGGATGAATCGCGAATAGTGGCGCCAAAGACTCCATGACGCATTTGAAGAAGCGGGCAAGGACGCAGTGCGCTTGCCCCCTCAGGTGAGACAAAAGTTAAGACACTGATAAGCTTCAGTCTTAGGTGCCGGCCAAGGCAGTGGAGACCCGGAGTCACTACAGCATCGGGCCATACCCACGTTTTGGGCACCGCATCGTTTGGCAGAACACTTGAGGCTCCAACTACTTCTGCGCAGCGGCCTGCTGTGTGGCTGCAAGCGTGATCCCGAGACTTTGCGTCCTGCCGGGTTCAACGGTGATCTTCTGGGACCACGTTTGAAATCCAGGCTTGCTCACGTTAAGTGTGTAGTCGCCTTTCGACAGCTTGACGTCCATGGGGGTGCGCCCAGCGGGATAGCCGTCCACTTGAACGAACGCATCCTGGGGTGACGAGTCCACCTTTATCGACATGAGCAGTTCCTCTGGTTTCAGGGGTCCCGCGGCACTCGGTTCAGAGGGTGGCACAGTGGTCGTCTCCCCGGCGGGGCGGTCGTTATCGGTGGCCGTCAATGCTCCGCCTGCCCGGCTGAAATCTACCTCGCGCTTCAAGATGGCGGAACGAAGATGCTTCGCGCAGGATTCCGCAGCGCTCTGCTTGCCGTTGTAGGCTTGGCCCATGTTGTAGGCGTATGCATAGATCACTTCGGTCGTTCTGAGGTTGATCAGACTGATGGTCGCCGCCTCGTTGGAGCGCGCATGTTTCAAGAAGATCACTTCTGCCCAGTTTGGATTCTTGCTTTCAGACGCTCCAACAATTTCGAAGTCGGCCTGCCTGCGGTCCATGACGACTGTGATTGGAACTCCCTTCACACGAAAGGCGGCCGCCAGATACGATCCGAACCCGCCAATGTTGTTGACATACACCCTGGGCGATGGAAGGACCGGATCTACCGCACGACAGCAGGAGACAAGGGTAACGAGCAGCAACATCCACCGGCCATGCAGAGCCAGCATCTTGTTCTTCGAACATCTTGACAGCAAGTTCATCACCTCAACGCATCGAATTCGGCGCAAACGTCATTTGGTTCTATGGGGCCGAGGGATCACGATCCAATGGCGACTGATACAGCCGCTGTCGTCGTCACCCCATCCAAAGAAACCTTGAGCTGGACAGCGTCTCCAACTGGAGTCCCTGGCGAGACGATGACGTTGATCTGGTACACACCCACGTAGCCGAGAGGCTTTCCATTGGAATCGCGCCCCACCAAGCCCGAGAAGACCACTTGGGCTGGGACGTCGCCGATGGTTACTGTTGGAGTGCGAATGGTCTTCGATATACTCGCCTGTGGCACATCGCCATCCGCGACCGCTGCATCGACGCTTCCAAGGCCGGTCGTGAGAATGACCAAAGTCGACGGGTCGCCGACTTTCGCGGGATGTGAAGCAAGACCGTTGACCGATCCAACAGGTGCGGCAAGGGCACCATCGGCGTTGCTGTATGCGATAGCTTGGCCAACACCCGATCCCACTACTGCTCCTCGGTTTAACGTGATAGCAAAGACCCCCGGAGAGGCATTGGCTATGGCGACGATTTGGGAATTGGAAGTCGTGCCATCGCGTGTCACGACAACTTCCGCGATAGCGGGCAAGGCGTTTGCGAGTTCCCAAGGTGCCTGAGCATTGATCTGGTCACCGTTTACAGGGTCGTGATATATGCCCGAAATGGCCGCACGGATTCCGTTTAGTGTGACGGTTACGCCCCCGAGAGAGAGGGGAAGGGGAATCGTGTTCGCAACCGCACTCGTGGAAGCGAAATTTTTCCCGAATATAGACATCAGGGAACCTGGCGTTACGACGCCCGGCGTGAAACTGGCCGAATTCAGCGCTCCTCGCCCGACATCAATCGTGGGGGCCCTGGTCCCCGGCGTTACATTTAAGTTGAAGACGCTCGATTGCCCTCCGTCCGGATTCGTCACTTGGAGGCCTACAGTGCCACCTTCGCTGAAGACTGCTGAGATTCCGACAGCTGTAGAGTTGAACACCACGACCTGACTGGCGCTCAACTGACTGGGGCCCTTGCCATTCGGCAAAGACAGCGTCACGGTCAGACCGTTCTGGAAGTTGTTGCCGAGCGCCGTGATGCCCTGACTGGAGGAACTGGCGACTATGGTTGTCGGAGTGACCCCAGTGATGGTCGGTTGCGAGTGCTGGGCGGGCGGCGAACTTCCAGGCATGACGGCAACGCTGAAGGTGTTCGATTGTCCCCCGTCCGGGTTGGTTACGCGAATTCCGTAGGTGCCCGGAAGAACCAGTGTGACGACGAGCTGAAATGAGGTTGAAGTGACAGAATGAATCTGAGTGCTATTGACGCCCGCAGAACCGCCATTGTTTGGCAAGATCAGGTTAACGGCAAAGCCAGCTTCGAAGCCACTACCAAGCACTTGCAACGTCTGGCTACTATTGCTTGCGGTCGGCGAACCAGGCGCGATTGAGCCGATCACCGGTGCGCTAGTGGGGGGCAGTGCGGGCGGTGGTGGTGGCGAGGAGCCAGCCGAGCACGATCCGATAGAAGTGGGCGTATAGGTTGTCTGCGTCGAGCTGATATCGATTGCCATCACGGGGTTTTCCAACGAGGATGTCGTCAGGTTTGCGGGCAAGACCCCGTTCGGAAAAAGATTGCCCGTTAGGCCAGTGGAGACGGACGCCGCGACTATCGTGTTGGCGGTGCTCTCAAAGCCCACGGTTACGTCGATCACGGAGAAGTTCGTGACGACCCCGGAGCTAACCGTCACGATGATTGAAATCGGTATCGCGGAACTGGGAGTGTAAGTCGTTTGCCCCACAGTCACACTTGCGGTTCCGACGAGTCCCGAACTTGACGTGTATTGATAGATTCCAGTCGAGGCCAGAGTCGGGGGTGGCAGATGGGTCAGATTCAGCGTCACACTGGCAGCCGAGCCGCTGGAGAACTTGTAGCATTGGGCGTTGACTTTCGGAACCCAAGTTGTCGCGAGAGCCAGCATAAGCGTCAATCTGATCCCCACTATGTCTCCTTCTCGGGGTCGTCAGGCCTGGAAGCCAGCCTTAGAGATAAGATCCGGGTTCGATGTCCGACTCGAATTGGAATTTGAACTCTCATCAAACTGCGTTGAATAGCTCTTTATCTTCGCCTTGGCGTAGCCACAAGGAAACGTTGTCGTTAGATATCTATAGTCAGTGCGATTTAGCGCCTGTGGCGCACTTTGGAACGAATTCCAGACTCTTGGTTGGTGAATGACCTACTGGTGCGGCTCGGCAAACGAATTCAAGGGCTTCCTTCCGCCAAGACATGGTTGCAAGAGGAGTTCGCCCACGTCACTGGCTTTCACCGGACGTACGTCGGCCAGATCGAGCGCGGCGAGAAAAATATTAGCTTCGGGAACCTCCTGAAAATCTCGAATGTCTTCGGCGTGACGCTTTCGGAGTTGTTCGAAGGGCTGGAAGCCGGTGGACCGCTGAAGGCAGCCGCCGCGCCACCAGGGCTGGGACGCGATCATTCCGCTCACCGCATTTTTGAGATCCAGAAACTCGCGCGACGGGCTGAAGCTCCAGCAGGCTGCCTTGGAACGGACGATTTTGCTGCTGGACGATCTCGCTAGCGCCAGAAAGCCGAAAGCCGGCCGGAATCGATCCCCCAAACCTACCCGGAAACGTGCCCGCGGCTGACGTTGCCGCGTCGTTCGCGCACAGTTGGCCCACGTTGCGGTCGGTCCGCCAGGGTGGACATCTACGACCAGACGGGGCGAGCGACGCGCCGATCGACGCGTGATCCGGTCACGCCTTCAACGTCGTTACATCGTTCCCGTTGTGATCGGATCAGCCCCCGAAAGCGACCTCAACGATCATCATCGAGTGATCCGAGACCCGGGCGTCGCGTTCCCTATGGGAGTAGCGACAGGATGTGATGTGCGGCATCAGCGAGGGCGTTGCAAAGCAGTGATCCAGTCGGAAACCATTTCCGCGCACACCGCCTTTCAGCCTCGAATACCACGTCCATTCTGTTTCGCCTGGATTGTGTTGCCGCCACATGTCTGTCCAGCCCAATTCGGAAAGCCGACAGAAGTGCTCGGCGCAGACATACGTCTTCCCAGCTTCGTCCCGATGGTGTGCGCCCGTGTTCCAGTCGCCGACGAACAGGAACGGCTCATTCAGCCGGGCCGTGGCAGTCCGCAGCACGGCGTTCCAGAAGCGGACCTTTTCGAGGTTGGTGGGATGATTTTTGCTGGAACCCGCGGCCATGATGTGCACAACGCCGATCCCAAAGCCGTAGTCTGGTAGGTCGGCATCCAGCCAACGCGCACGAGTGCCGGATGGTGCCGGGCATCGGCGAGCGCATTGGAGCGGTGTGCGCGAGAAGACCGCAATGCCGTTCTGGTTGTCGGCGGGACTTGTGGTTGCGACGTAAACAAGGCCGCGATCCCTCAGATCAGCGCGTAACCCAATACCCGGTCGCTGACGAAACTCCGTAACTGCAACCACGTCAGGATCGTACGCCGAGATTTCCTCAACAATCCGGGCAATTCGGGAACCGCCACCGTGCTGGATGTTCCAGGTGAGCAGGCGCAATGAGATAGTGTATATCGATGCTGGTGGCTCGATATGTTATGGCTTTCTGCAAGAAGTCACGAAGGGGTTGCCGGCATCCAGGGCGCGCATGGCGGCGATTTTCAGGCCGCGACTGAAACAGCTCGGGGCAAAATCCATTTCCTCACTCCATTCAATGTATTTGTTCCTTAACTCGCTGTCTCAGTTTTGGGGTTCACTCGACTGGTAGCACGTACCCGCATGATTGACCGCATCACGCGGCCCGAGAAAAAGCGCGATCTTCCCGCCCTCCCTGTTCTTCGATCCCTTTCGGTTAGAATGAATTTCCTGTGAAGTACATTGTTGTGTTGCTGGTGGCTGCCGCGATTGCGGGTCGACCTCTCAGTGCGAAACGGCTCGCCGTCAGGACCTACACGACAGCGGACGGTCTGGCACGCGATAACGTGCTGTGCGCCTTCCAGGATTCCCACGGCTTTCTGTGGTTCTGTACGGCGGAAGGGCTGTCGCGTTTCGACGGTTATCAGTTTAAGAACTACTACACGGCGCAGGTCCTGCCCACTAACACGATCACGAGCTTTATCGAGACCAGGAGCGGAAGCTATTGGGTCGGGACCACGGGCGGGGTGTGCCGCTTCGATCCAGCGGCAGCCGCAGACAGCCATTTTCGCTGCTCAACTCTAAAAGACGGGGAGCAGGTGCGGACGCCCCTGGTGCTGTACGAAGACAGGAGGGGCACGCTGTGGTGCGGCGCCGGAGAGTCGACGCCATCCGCCACGGGCCTTTTCCGGCTCAGGCCAGACAGTCTCACGTTCGAACCAGTGTCGGCCGAACTAAAGAGCGTATTGGCAGGGGGGAGCGAATCGAAGAACTGCCCTCTCGTGTCAGATGGCTTGACTGGCGTCGAATAAGGCGTCCATTGAGGTGACACCCAGGTAGAATAATGGATTCCCCAGCGGCGAGGTCAGAAACCAGCGATTGCCGTGAAGAACAAAATTATAGTAGCCGTTTGTCTTGGCACTGGTCCAGGGTACCCGTGATGCCGCCGTATGGATCTACTTTGGAAAGTGCCTTCTTCTCCTTCAGCCAGGTTTGTTCCGACGCATTGCCGTCGACAAAGAGGAGACCGGCGCCGAGCAGCGGCAGCGCATCCTCGATAATATCGTTCGGGCGATCCTTCCGAAACCAGCCGGTGGTAATCCTTTAACCTCCTGTTTTTTGAAGCCCGTCGATATTTACTGACTTTGTGGTCGATACGGCTCGTGCTGACGACCCAATGAAAGGCCGTGGATGTTTGCTTTAGGTACGGAGGTAGCCGACCATCGCCAGGTCGACTCATCCCCTCACGCAGCGTACAAAGCCGTCGTCGCCCCCGTGTTCGGGGAGATCTTTACAAGACCCGTGAGACGGGCCACCGAGCGTGGACGCAAAACATTTCCGGTCAAACATGTCATTTTACAATTGACGGCACCCAATCTTCCAAGAACACGCCGTCGATCAGCTCGAACACCGCATGGTTATGTTAGTTTTGAGGAATGAAGCCATGGGGTGCGCTGATAATACTGGCCTGCGCCGCCGTTGCGCAGACGCCCGACTTGAAAACGGCGAGCGGCTATCCAAAGATGGTTCAGCAACAGGTAACCGATTGGATTGAGGGCGCTGCGGCGAAAATGCCGGAAGCGGAGTATGCATTCAAGCCCGATCCCGCCGTGCGTTCCTTCGGTCAGATCATTGGGCACATCGCCGATGCCAACTATCTGTTCTGCTCCTCCGTTCTGAAAGAAGACAACCCCTCGAAGGACATCGAGAAGACCAAGAATACGAAGCCAGATCTAACGTCCGCGCTACACGGCGCCTTCGCTTACTGCAGCCGGGCGTATGGCGCGCTTACTGATGCCAACGCCAACGAGATCGTGGAGTCCTTTGGCCAGGAGCGAAACAAACTCGGGATTCTATGGTTCAACGCTTCGCACAACTTAGAACACTACGGGAACCTCGTGGTTTATATGCGGTCCAAAGGGGTCATCCCGCCCTCCAGCAGTCCAAAGTAGCAAATTACGAACAATCCGCTCCCTTGCCGCTGCACATTATGCGCCGCGCGGACGTCGAGTGACGCCATAGCATTGACGGATCTCTACGGTTGAATCACCAGATCCGCAACACTACGCCGTCAGCGGAGATCTATCTTGCGGGTGTCGGGAGGAACCGCTGCGCCCGGGGTGAGCGCTCACGGCACTGTCATTTAACGATCTCGTGAGATCTCGATGTTCCGCAGAATTTGAAGCGGCCGAGAATCACCGCATTTCGTAAGAGCTGCATCTTGGCAGGTGCGTTCCTTTGCTCGTACAGGATTCTCGATGGTGCCGGACAAGATCTTTCCGTCGACAATGCTGACTTCCATTCGAACGTCGAAGGTTTCCTTGCCAACAGCCGCCACAAGCCTGCCGTCCTTCCTGGTCACCTGAACCCAGTTATTCGGTGTGTCGGCGACGGGGTCGCGCATCCACGTCGCGGGAAGCCTCACTTGTGGCTGCTCGGGCGGTACATGCTGCACCAAGAGCGTCGCTATCTTGGCGGATTCGTCGATGCTGGTAAGCGTGATATCAAAATCGATCGAGTCCTCGCCGAGCACCACATTGTCGCCGTCTGCCCACGAAGCGGGCACCCCGACCTTCTGGTAAAAGTGGTCTCCGGCACGAGTCAGCTTTCCTACTTTCGTTGCCAACCACAAATCGGCGTAGAAAGTGAGCAGATCCGTTATTGGACCGACTAGCATGGGGTGGACTACGCTTAGATCGGGTATTGAAGGGGGCTTGTCGGGATCAAGCGAAAGCATCTGGCGAAAACTTATGCTTGCTGGCGGAAGAATAACCGCAGCACCGTTGGAGATCAGACTGGACCAGGCGTATTCTTCCAGGTATTTTCCCGTAGAATCCCTCCTCACTAGGCCCGTCGCTCGAAGGTCATAGTGCCAGTTATTATTGGTGGCTTTCATCTTGTACGTCAACCGCTCGCCTTCTTGGTAGCGCCGTGTCAAGAGGCCCGGATTGGGCGAAACGTCCTGGGCGAATATGCGCGCCAGCCCGCTCGCAATGAGAAGCACCACAAAACGTTTAACGATCATGTTTTCACCGCCAGTCCCCGGCAAAACAAAGTAATCTCTTGTTTCAGAACATGCTCGGCCGTCCGAAACGGAGGGCCCTCAACTGCCCACAGGGCCATCAAACCCAAGTGAATCAGTGAATCGTTTTGAACACCAGGATATGCTCCGGGAGACTCACCTCTGTCCGGATCGCCGTGTTATGCTCGCTCACTTGCCGAAAATCAGGTTAGCAGTGCGTTGGCCTTGGCGATTCGTTTGAGCATTCTAGCCGTTCGTGCCCTTCGTCCGCCAGGCGCCGTATAGTGATCAGATAGAAGTTCTGGTCTTAGTTTACGGCACGCCGTTGAGCGCCATGACGGCCGGGGCCGGGCAGTTTGAAGTTTAGATCGGCTCGGGTGGCTCTTCCCAAAGTTCGATCTTGTTGCCATCCGGGTCCATCACCCATGCAAACTTCCCATATTCGCAGTCTTCAGTCTTATCAATCGCCACGCCCTTCGACTGAAGATGAGAGAGAGTTTCCGTCATGCTCTTCACGCGGTAATTGATCTGGCCCGTGCGCGGCTTGCCGTTAATATCGTTTTTGGAATGCAAGATGGCCCATGCTGTCGTTCTCTTGACGGAGGCATCCGTGGAATCCCGGTATTCAAAGGCTGCATAGAATGAACTGCAGTCTGGGCTCTCGTCGTAGTCGATGCCGAGGTTGTCGCGATACCACTCCGCCAACTGCTTGGGATTGTTTGAGAACAAGAACGCTCCGCCGATGCCAATAATGATGTTCACCTCCCCCCTCCCCAAATAGTCACTTCGTTGCCGTCTGGATCGCGAAAGTGAGCAAACTGGCCTTGGTCTGGATCTTTTTCGGTCGAATCGGGTAAGAGTCCCTTGCTTTTCGCCGCCAACACGCTCCCTTCGTAATTTTCGACGCGAAACACGACAGAAACATTCGCTGAACATTTCTTCGGAGCATCCGCCTTCTTAGGGTGGATGCCAAACGCAAACAGGCCGGCGGCCGTGTCAAGTTTGCCGTAATATCCCCCCTGGTATTCCTTGGTCTCGAGTCCAAGCCTGGAATACCAGTCGGCAAGAATTTTCGCATCCTGGCATGGATTGATCGAGATCGCGCCGACATACAATATTTTCGACGAAGGCGATTCGGCAAACGCCGGGACCGAGAGAAACATAAGCGGGATCACAAAGTACAGTCTTCGGACAGCCGCAGGTGGAATCGTCCTCATCATTGCCATGTCCTCTCTGCCATCTTCCGAACCGGTATGCATAGGTCCAATTCAACATGCGACCAGTCGGTTGCGTTTTCTTTGTCCAAGAAAATCTCGAGTCCGGGCGCATGCTCGGGCTCGTAGTCACTATGTATCAGCCAGCCTCTGAAAAGGTAGTCCGTCGCCGTCGCCACCTTTCGGATATCGCCGGACACCGTTGTGGCGGCATAGCGCATGGCTGGCATTTGCAATTTCGAAATTCCCTTCATGCACTCAAAGGGACGAGACGACGCAAGACAGACCTCATATCGATAAAGATGCTTTGGGGTCACGTGTGGATCGTCCACAGACATTCCGAAAAGAATTGCTTCGGAGAAAATATTCTGGGATTTGGCCCATTCGATCATCGTCTTCAGAGCGGCAAGCACCCTGTCCATTTCGAAGGCATTCATAACCCGAATATAGGCGACCTGCCTTTCGGGAACGTCGATCAACCTCACGGGAAACGCAGCTCTCTTTTCTGCCGCGCTCATGGGAAGAAGATACCCTTTTCCTGAGAAAAGTTCTTTGCAAATCTTGCTGTTTCTAATCTCGCCGCTTTTTCGAAACTGACGTGGCGAAGTGTCGTAGCCAGATCGGAATGCGCGCGAAAAAGTGGCCGATGATGAAAAACCGCAATCCAGAGCTATATCGGTCACTCTTCGCTCGGAATAACGAAGTAGACGAGCGGCCTTTTCAAGACGAAGGCGGTTCGTAAACGCATTTACGGTCTCGCCTGAAACCGCACCAAAGATCCGATGGAAATGAAATTCCGAGAGGCAGGCCACTCTAGCCAGCTCATCCAGTTTTACCTGGCGATTCAGATTCTGGCGAAGATAGTCGATGACCCGATTAATCCTTTGGGTATATTCGCTGTTCGCTTTGGTCTTCACGATTGGCACGGATTCTATTTGTCGTAAATATCATCTTAGTGCTGTGCGGTCCGCCTCCCTCGGAGGCTTTGACGCGACTCAAACCCACGGCACGCCTGCTACATCGGTGGGCCTTTCGCATCGAGCACGGGCCCGAGCAGCTTCGTCTCGGCTGAAATCACGAAATTGACATTGACTCCCTCATTTTCCCTCTCGCCGTTCACCGATTGCGGATTCAGGCCACTGCCCCCACGCTGTATTTTTCCAAATCCAGGGACCACCTTCCTAACGCGAAAGGCGCTTCGCCTCCCCGCACCGCCGCAGACTGGTGACTGCACGTCCCCTTCGCCAATTTTACATTCCGCGACATCCCGCTAGCGTTACGATCTGGTGCTTTCGAATGGCCAATCTGCTAGAGTCTGGGACAGGCGCCGGCGATCTGCGCTGAGCTTGGGGGATTAATATGGCGAAGACACCTCTGATTTTTACCTACTATATTGCCGCGCCCGTCGAGAAGGTCTGGGATGGTTTCGTTTCCGAAGGAGGCGAATCAGAAGATCTTCATGGGCGCGCGGCGTTTGAAGTGGGTCTAAAGCCGGGCGGTGCGATGACCTGGTCGGGTCCAGATAAGGATGGGAAGCCGTCGCGCTATGTGACCGGGGAAATCCTCCGGGTTGAGGCACCCGGCTCTTGGAGTACAGGTTCGGCATGGGTGACGGGGCCGTCAAGTCGAGAGTGAAGGTGGAGCTGACTCCGGAGACCGAGGCGGTGAAGGTCGTGCTGACGAACGATGACTTGGCGGACGGCGATTCGGCCTATGCCCGGAACGCCGACGGATGGCCGCGCATTCTTTCGCGATTGAAGACTCTGCTGGAGACGGGGAAGACATTCCGCCCGCACTAAGACCGATATTTCCGCCTGATTTTCTCCTCGAGCCGTCGGCCTGTAAAACGGTCGACACGCTGATAGTCTCCGGGGGTAAGCGAACATTCCGTGGCCCGTGCACAATAGGGCTGCTGTTTGGCCCTATTAAATAGTACGGCCTGCTTGCAACCGCAGATTGCCCCCTGACTCCGTCGTCGTAAATTCCTGCCAACGTTTCGCCCACGCCATCGTCTAACTTCAAGAAGTTTACGCGATGCGGCACCCGGTTCTCACGCTGACGGCGGTACTACTTCTCCCGACCATCAGCGCACCCGCACAGGAACGCCGGGAATTGTTCACGTTCAAGGACAACTTCTGGCTTAACCTGCATGAGTTCCTGCGCGGCGAAGTGTATCGAAAGAATGTCAAAGCGCAACCGGGGCTCGACACCGCAACGTTGAGCGAATCAGACCGGCAGATCTGGAATCAGGCGCTCGAACCCTATATTGGCCTTGCGAAACGCGATCTCCTATTCGATGACCTGATGCGGACCATCAGCAATACACTCGCGATGAACGGCGATCTGCCCCAGCTTCCGGAGAGGCTCGATCCGCTGATCGTCGCGGACACCCGGATTGCGCTGAACGCCGCCGCGCCGATCTACCGCACACGCATGTGGCCGGCCCGTCAACGCGATAACGAAGCATGGATCGCCTCGGCGACAGCGCTCCTCGCGCCGCATGAGTCCGCGATGGCTCTGCGGATCAGCGAGGTCTATGGCGTGAAGTGGCCCGCCGACCCGATTCTCGTCGACGTGGTCGGAGAGACCGGGAACAGCTCGGCAATCACTCACAACGGACCATCCGGCTTCGCCGCCCATGTGCAGGCCAGCGCAGGCAGCCACCGCAACACCGGTGATGCACCGCTCGAACTGCTGTTTCACGAAGCCTGCCATGCTGAAGGGATTGAAGACCGGATTCAGAACATGATCGAAGCCGAAAGCGCCCGCCAGAACCTGCGGGTGCCGGAGAATCTATCGCACGAGATGATCATGTTCACTACCGGTCGCGTCGCCCAGCAGGAACTCAGAAAGTCCGGCGATGTCGAATACTTGCCTTATGCATACAAGTACAACCAGCTGGCACCGGCGGAGTTATCCGCATTCGAGCGCGACTGGCAGCCCTATCTCGACGGGAGAGCCCCGCTTGAGCAGGCGCTCCGCAGTTTGGTCCGAGATGCGCGCTAAACCTGCCTGACCAAGATGGGGATCTCTGCAAAGACCTGGCCAGCATTCCAGTTTTTGGAAACTACGCGATGGGATCGTGCGGCCGCGACCGACACCTTTTGCTACGGACTTCTATCTATCCTGCCCTGTTTATAAACCTGGGCGCACTTGGAAAGGTCCGGATCGCAACGGAATGGTCCACGAAGAGCAAGGCTGCGTGGACCAGGACGCCACTGCTCATCCAGGGCCTGATGAATGAATTAGGAATTCGCGAAGGACAAGTCAATCCCATCAAATCTCAAAAATGGGCGGACGGTCCGAGGTTCCGATGGGATTCTACGCTGTTACCAATCTCGTGTCTCACCCCGACCCGTTCGATCCGCAAACCGTGATTCAGCTCGATGACGTCCTGCGACAGCAGATCGGCTCGCACGTGACCGATCGCAATGTGGTCGGCTGGAGCATCGGTAATGAGAAGGACGAGATCATCGACAGTTCAGAGATTGACTCCATCTTGCAAATGGTGGGAACCGTGCCTGCGAAGCGGAGCCTGATGCTTTACGCTCTCAACGGGCTCCACCACGGTAGCTATGCCGACCTGGACGAGGCCTGGAACATTTCGGCGACCACACACTGTTGACACCGGCTTAAAAGGGCAGCGATTCCGCCGGTTTTGACGCCGAAACTAGCGGCGGTCCGCATGCCGGGGCACACCCGTGCGCTGGCCGCGGAGGATGAGGGTCAGCAGTCCGGTGAGATCGTGTTCAGGAAGGCACGTGGTC
>Ga0209060_10001076_pt1 | contig 33249 bp, 29 predicted proteins | sample Coa_R1_8_FD_187155 | JGI IMG/M metagenome (GOLD analysis project Ga0209060, IMG submission 187155) | Surface soil microbial communities from Centralia Pennsylvania, which are recovering from an underground coalmine fire - Coalmine... | ecosystem: Environmental > Terrestrial > Soil >...
CGCAGCATGATGCGGATGACTTCCGCCTGCCCCTCGTGCTCGTAGAGCATGTCGTGGCGGCGCGCGTCTTCGTTCAAACGCGCGGCAATCCGGTCGAAATTCGCGTCCGGGACGTGTGCGCTTGCGTGGCGGATGCGTGCCTCGAGGGCCGCGCCTGCGAGGCCCAGGGATTCGGCAGGACTGAGCGAAACCATCTTGGTCTTGGGAAATCTTGCGAGTCGGATGCTAGGCGAGGACGCCGGATCGCCGCAAACGTGATCCTTAAGCCAAAGTGCTTGGCCCGGTTCGTCAGGCGCGCTTCAATGCGCGGGATCGGGACGGGATTGGGACATGGCGGAATTCGAGACGAAGTCGCGGCGCGGGCATCTGCGCTTCTGGGGCTGGGGACGCGAAGACGAAGGTCTCCTGCCGGAAGAAGTTGCGCGCGTGCGCGGTGCCGCGGCGCGTCACGGCGACCTCGTCGAGGTCCCGCCGCCGAAGGAATCGGATTTCGAGCTCCCGCGCCCACGCGTCGATGTGCCGGGCAACATCGAACATCTTTTCTCCGCGACCCGCTATGACCGGCTCGTGCACGCGTTCGGAAAATCATTCGCCGATCTCGTGCGCATGCGGATGCGCCACATCGATCACCCGCCGGACCTGGTTGCGTTTCCGAAATCGGAAGAGGACGTTGTTGCAATCCTCGAATGGGCCACAGCAAAGAATGTGGCGGTCGTTCCGTTTGGAGGCGGCTCGAGCGTTGTCGGCGGCGTCGAGCCGGATGTCGGCGACGCTTACGCAGGAACGGTTTCCCTCGACCTCCAATACTTGAACCGCGTCGTAGAAATCGATCGTGCGAGCCGTGCCGCACGGATCGAAGCCGGCGCCCTCGGCCCCGAACTCGAAGACCAGCTTCGCCCGCAGGGGCTCACGCTCCGTCATTTTCCGCAGAGCCTGCAATTCTCGACGTTGGGAGGCTGGATCGCGACGCGAAGCGGCGGTCATTACGCAACGCTTTACACGCATATCGACGACTTCGTGGAGTCGGTCCGGACGGTCACGCCATCAGGCATCATGGAAAGCCGCAGGCTGCCGGGATCAGGCGCGGGGCCATCGCCCGATCGGATGATCATCGGCTCGGAAGGCACGCTCGGCGTGATCACCTCGGCGTGGATGCGCCTCCAGGATCGTCCGAAATTCCAGGTCTCCGCGAGCGTGAGTTTCAAGCACATGAAAGACGCGGCGGCTGCGGTACGCGCGTTGACGCAATCGGCCCTTTATCCAACCAATTGCCGCCTCCTCGATCCTGCCGAAGCGCGCAGCAATGGCGTCGGCGATGGGAGCGCGGCCGTTCTTGTGCTCGGTTTTGAATCCGCCGACCATCCGCTTGACGCCTGGATGAACCGCGCGCTCGAACTCGTCTCCGATCATGCCGGCGGGTTCGATCGCGAAGCGGTCGCACGTGCGCTGAAGCCGAAAGAAGCCAGACCGGAATCGTCTCAGCGATCCGGTGCAGCCGGCATCTGGCGCAACGCCTTTATCCGCATGCCTTACTACCGGGATGTCTCGCTGGGCCTGGGCCTCATTTCCGATACCTTCGAGACCGCCGTCACCTGGGACCGGTTCGAGACCCTCTACGAAGGCGCACGCGAACGGACCGAGCGCGCCATTCGCGAAATCACCGGCCAGGCGTCGACGGTTTCCTGCCGGTTCACGCATGTCTATCCGGACGGCCCGGCGCCATATTTTTCGTGGTCGGCGCTGGGCACACGGACGGGACAGTTAGCGGATTCGCTCGCGAAATGGCGCGAGATCAAGCAGGCCACCAACGAGATCGTGGTCGCACTCGGCGGAACCGTGACGCACCATCATGCCGTCGGTCGCGACCACCGTTCCGCCTATGAAAAGCAGGTGCCGCCGCTCTTTCGGGCAGCTTTTCAATCGGCGAAGAAAACGCTCGATCCTGCCGGCATTCTCAATCCCGGCGTGCTGATTGATCCGGCCGGACGTAATGTTGGCGCGCGGGGCGTGATCGGTTGAGAAGGTTCACTACTGCTCGCAGAGTCGTCGCGATGATCGAAACCGAGCGTCTCATTCTGCGGCCATGGCGAGAAGACGACCTCGATGCCTTGGCGCGCATGTGCGGCGATCCGGAGGTCATGGTGGACTATCCGGCTCCTCAAACCCGCAACGAGTGTGCGGAGCGCCTGTTGCGGTACCAAACGACCTTCAGGCAATACGGATACACGCGCTGGCTGCTGGAAGCGCGTGATGACCGAAGATTCATCGGCTATACCGGGATTCAACCGGTGTTCGCCGACCATCCTCTACGAAATAGGTCGTCCGATAAGCCCACGGTCGAGATCGGATGGCGGCTCGTGCGCTCGGCGTGGGGACAGGGCCTCGCGAGCGAAGCCGCGCGCGCGTCGCTCGCCGACGGTTTTTCCCGACACCGATTTCGCGAAGTCCTGAGCTACACAACACCACAGAACGCGCGCTCGCAGGCGGTCATGCGGCGGATCGGTCTTGTTCGTGCTGCCGAAAAGGATTTCGTCGATTCCTCAGGCAATTCGAACATCGTCTTTGCAACCGCGACGCAAACTGCCTGAAGGTCCGCTCGCGTCATAAAACCTACACCGGCCCAAGCTGAACTCCCGGCCGTAGCGAATCGTTGTTGCGCGCGTGATTGCGCTTGTCCTCCTTTGCGTCATTTCGACGGTCCTAGTTGCCGCTCTTGTCATGCGAGAGCTGGCACAACGCGGGCACAGCCGGCATGAAGGCCTCGACCATCCCGGCAGTTTCCATGAAGCGGGCTTCGTCCTGATCGGCGGTATCGACCAGTGGGTTGTTGCACGGGGGCAGGATCGAAAAAATCCTATCATCCTTGTTCTTCATGGTGGCCCCGGCGCCGCTTTGAGCGGCGTTGCATTCGCCTTGTTTCCGGGACTCGAAAGACATTTCACCGTCGTTCACTGGGACCAGCGCGGAGCGGGCCGCACCTACGGGCGCAATGGCGCGAAAGGTTCAGGAGACGTCACGATCGAACGCATGACGGAGGATGGCATCGAGGTCGCCCGACATCTGTGTGCGCGCTTCGGCATGCGCCAGGTCACGCTTTGTGCCGTCTCGTGGGGTTCGGTTTTGGCGCTCGGAATGCTGCGGCGCGCGCCCGAACTGTTCGCTGCCTACATAGGCACCGGACAAATCGTCGACATGCTGGGAGGAGAGGCGTTCGCTTATCGAACCCTTCTGTCCCGTGCTCGCAAGGCAGGCCACAGGGCGGCGCTCGTCGCGCTCGAATTCAATGGACCACCCCCGTTCGGGAACGGAAAAAAGCGTCGCCCTTCGCAGAAATGGCTGCTCGATTTTGCTCCTCCGTCCGAGCGCCGCATCATGCGCGAGATGCCGCTCTTGCTCTTGTCCGCCCCGGAGATGAGCCTTCGCGACGTTTGGCATACGATCGCCGGCGTCTTCTTCAGCTATTCGCGGCTTTTCGTTTCTCTGATGGAATTCCGGGCCGATATCTATGGGCACAGTTTTTCGATGCCGATGTACTTCGTTCAGGGCGCAGACGATCTGCAGACGCCAACCGCACTTGTAAGCGAATTCTGCCGGAGAATTCTCGCGCCCAGGAAAGCCTTCATGGCGCTCGACGGCGGCGGGCATTTCATCATCCGCTCCATGGGCGGTGATTTCGTACGCGAGATTATCTCGCTCCTCGCCTGATGTTCAGACGTTCGGCTCGGTCGCGAAGATCTTCTTGAGCTCGGTCTTCAAAATCTTGCCGTTCGGATTGCGCGGCAGCGTCTCCGGCCAGAACACCACTTTGACCGGCACCTTGAAGGCTGCGAGCTTGCCGGCCACAAAGGCGCGAAGCTCGTCTTCCGTCGCGTGCATGCCGGGTTTCAGATGCACGACGGCGCCAGGCTCTTCGCCCAGGGTCTTGTGCGGCACGGCGACCAGCGCGGCATCCATGACCGCCGGGTGCTCGTAAAGAACATTTTCGACTTCGATGCAGTAGATGTTCTCGCCCCCCCGGATCAGCATGTCCTTGGCGCGATCGGTGATGAAACAGAACCCCTCTTCATCGAGGCGCGCGAGATCGCCGGTTTTCACCCATCCGTCGACGAAGGTCGCCGCCGTGGCGTCCGGCTTGTTCCAGTAGCCTTTCACGATATTCGGACCGCGGGCCCAGAGCTCGCCCACTTCGCCGACCGGCAGCTCGCGCGTGCCATCGGGAGACATGATCTTGAGATCGCAGACGGCAACCGCCGGCCCGCAGCTCGACGGGCGATGTTCGTAGTCTTCGCCAGAATGCGTGGTGCAGGTGGCGGAGGTCTCGGTCATGCCCCAGCCATTGCCGGGAGCAGACTTCGGCCAGTTCTCCTTGATCTGTTTCACAAGTTCGGGCGCGGAAGGCGCGCCTCCATAGGCAACCGATTCCAGCGAGGAGAGATCGTACTTGCTGCGATTGGGGTGCTCGAGAATCTGCCAGGCAATGGTCGGAACGCCGCCGGCCCCATTGATCTTCTCGCGTTCAATCAGCTGCATCGCCTTTTCGGCGTCGAACTTCCGCATCAGGACGATCTTGCCGCCCGAGGCGATGGTCGGTCCCATCACGGCGAAACAGCCGGTAGCATGAAAGAACGGAACGGAGAGCAACATGGAACGCTGCGGCGCCGTCATCGGATCGACGACAGGCACCGGCTCGCCCCGGCGCACGAAATTGCGTGCCGCCGAAAAACCCGCGGCCATGATGTTCGAAACCATGTTTCGGTGGGTGCCGAGCGCGCCCTTGGGCCGCCCCGTCGTACCGGACGTGTAAAGTATCGTCGCGTCGTCATCGGGCGCGAGCGGGACATCGGGCATGATGCCCGCCGGCAGCTTTCCCCAGTCGTTGACCCGGCCGATGACATCTTCGAGCCGGCGCACGATTGGGCTCGGCAGGTCGTCGGCATAGCGGCTGACATAGATGCGCTCGAGCGCCGGGCAGTTGACGAGATGTTCGGCGACACGCTCGAGCCGCTCGGGATCGACGAACGCCACTTTGGTCCCTGAATCGACAAGGCCGTATTCGAGCTCCGGGCCTGTCCACCAAGCATTCAGGGGTGTCACGATGGCGCCCACGAGCAGTGCGCCATAAAACACCGCCGGCCATTCCGGCAGGTTGCGCATGATGATGGCGACGCGGTCGCCTTTCCTGACACCAAACTTCTGGAGTTCTGCCGCGATGGCGAGCGAGGCGCGCGCGAAGCCCTCGAAGGTCACGCGATCGTCTTCATAGACAAGAAACTCGCGTTCGCCATAGGCGCGGCCCAGCAGAAAAACCTCGCGCTGGGTCGGCGGTGCGTTCTTCCAGACCCGGGTTTTGACGCCCCGAATGACGGCTTCGTCCATCTCGAACCGGGAGCCCGGCGCGGTGAGGATGCGATGCGCTTCAGCGAGCGAAACCGCGGGCCAGGCGGGAAGCTTCTGGGCAGGTTCAGACATGACTCATCTCATGCAGCTTTTGGAGAGCGATTAGCGAGCGCGATCCCGCGGGTCAATTCCCAGGATCACGCGCGCATGGAAACATGACTAAAGAGCGTCGATGGATTCCGCCCGGCTCAGCCATTCCTGTTTCAGTTCCTCGACCAGGTCGAAGTGCCGGGTGCGGGCGCTCTCGCGCACCTTGGGCAGGTGATAGGACGGGAACAGATCGTTGTCGGGCGTGAAATCCTTCAGGATCTGCTTGGCGACCGTCACCTTGTGCACCTCGGTCGGACCGTCGGCAATGCCCATCACCATGGAAGAAATCACCATGCCCGTGAACGGCATCTCGTTGGAGACACCGAGCGCGCCGTGAATGTGGAGCGCCTTGGTGGCGATGTCGTGATAAACCTTCGGCATCGCGACCTTCACGGCAGCGATGTCTTTTCGCACCTTCTTGTAGTCCTTGTGCTTGTCGATCAGCCACGCCGTGTAGAGGACCTGAAGCCGGAATTGCGTGAGTTGGATGTAGGAATCGGCGATCTGCTCCTGCACCATCTGATAATCGGCGATACGGCCGTCGCGCGTCGTGCGTGAAACCGCGCGCTGGCACATCAGATCGAGCGCCTTCTTGCACTGGCCCACAGTGCGCATCGCGTGATGCACGCGTCCGCCGCCGAGACGCACTTGCCCCAATTCGAAAGCGGCGCCGCGCGGCCCCAACAGCGCATCATAAGGCACGTGGACATTGTTGTAGCGGATGTAGCCTTCCGAGCCACGGCTCCCGCCGACGCCTACATAGCGGATGACTTCGACGCCTTTGGATTTGCGCGGCACGAGGAACATGCTCATGCGCTTATAGGGGTCCTTGTGATCGGGGTCGGTCACCGCATAGACGACGAGCACCTCGGCATGCCGCGCACCGGAGGTGAACCATTTCTCCCCGTTGATCACCCACTCATTGCCGTGAAGCTCGGCGCGGGTTTTGAACGCAAGCGGATCGGAACCGCCTTGCGGCTCAGTCATCGAATAGCCGGAGGTGATCTCGTTGTTGAGCAACGGCCAGAGATATTTATCCTTCTGCTCCTTGGTTCCGTAGTGGGCGATGATTTCGGCGTTACCTGTGTCGGGCGCCTGGCAACCGAAAACCACGGGAGCAAGCCCCACCCGTCCCAACCTCTCGTTGAGCAGAGCGAGTTTCACCTGTCCGTAGCCCTGTCCGCCAAGTTCAGGCGTCAGGTGGCACGCCCAGAGGCCCTTCTCCTTGACCTTTGCCTGAAGCGGCCGGATCGCCTTCTGATAGACCTTGGATTTGACGCCGCCGAGGCCGACCCCGATTTGCGTCAGAGGCTCGACTTCGCGTTCGATGAATTCGTCCACCCAGTCGAGTTTCTTCTGATATTCCGGATCGGTCTCGAAATCCCAGGCCATGCGCCCACGTCTCCTCGATTGTCGTTGACGAAATTATCGTGGGCGGGCGCCGGAGCCGCAACGGAATTCTTCAAAAATCCGGTATGGTGGAGGTGCCCGAGGGCTCCATGACGGCCACGCCTGCTTGATCGCCCCGGCGCGCGACCGCATCATCCCGCCAGAACGCAAAGAAAGGTCATTCTCATGAGCAAGCCGGAAAATGCGGGCTTTTCGTCAGCCCGGCTCAAGACGCTCGACCGCGTGATGAAGGGCCGCTACGTCGACTCGGGCCTGCTCCCGGGGACGCTGACCCAGATCTGGCGCAAGGGCGAAGAGGTTCACACCAGCGCCGCCGGCCTCATGGATCTAGAGCGCAACAAGCCGATGCGCGAGGACGCCATCTTCCGCATCTATTCGATGACGAAGCCGATTACCGCCGTCGCGCTGATGATGCTCGCCGAGGAAGGCAAGATCGGACTCGAGGACGACGTGCACACGCACATTCCGTCCTGGAAGAACCTCCGCGTCTACGCGAGCGGCGTGCCAAGTCTCGTCGAGAACACCGCCGGACAGTTCATCACCACGCAGCCGAAGCGGCGGATGAAGGTGGTCGATCTCGTCACACACACTGCCGGTCTCACCTATGGCTTCATGTGGCGGACCGGCGTCGATGCCGCCTATCGCCACAACAAGATCGCCGACTTCCAGACGCCGGGCGGGCTCGATGCGTTCATCGAGCAACTTGCGGCGCTGCCGCTCGATTTCTCGCCGGGCGAGCACTGGAACTACTCGGTGTCGATCGACGTCATGGGCTATCTCGTACAGAAGCTGTCCGGTCAGACCTTCGGCGAATTCCTGCGCTCGCGCCTGTTCGAGCCGCTGGGGATGAAAGACACCTCGTTCTCGGTGCCCGCATCGAAGCTCGACCGCTTCTGCTCGTGCTATCAGCCGAAGCAGGGCGGAGGACTGAAGCTTCAAGACGATGCCGGTAAGTCGACCTATGCCGAGCCACCGAAGCTCGAATCCGGCGGCGGCGGACTGGTCTCGACGTTGCACGATTACATGCGCTTCTGCCGCATGATGGTGAACGGCGGAACGCTGGACGGCGTGCAAATCCTTTCGCCCAAGACGGTGGCAATGTTCAGCCTTAATCTGCTTCCGGGCGGAAAGCTCCTGACCGACCTCGTGGCCGGCGAAGGGCTCTTCACCGAGGCCGGATACAACGGCATCGGATTTTCTATCGGCTGCGGCGTCACCATGGATCCGGCACTTACGCGCATCCCCGGCACGCCCGGCGAGTTTTTCTGGGGCGGCGCCGCATCCACTGCGTTCTGGATCGATCCAAAAGAGGAACTCACGGTCGTGTTCATGACACAAGTCATGGGCACGGATGCGCGGCTCACCTTGAGGCGCGATCTGCGCACGCTCGTCTATTCGGCGATGACGGACAGTCTTGCGTGACAGAACGCGTTATCGACGAGATCGGGATCGAGGACTGGAACGGCCCTTTCGACGAGGCGCTGCGCAAGCGAGCGCGTGCCTCGCTCGAAAGCGGGCTCGTACTTTTCTTTCCCCGACTTCCTTTCCGTCTCGATGAGAACGAGCGCGCGTTTCTGACCGGGTCCGTCGCGACCGGAAAGAGCAAGAACATCAGCCTCGATCCGGTGACGGGCAAGCTGCAGGGAATGGCCGTTCCCGACGAAACGGCGGCACAGCTTGCGGCGATGATCAACCGCTTCGGAAAAAGCGCGGCGGCGCTGGTTGAGGGCCTCCTTGGCTACCGCAACCTGGAACGCGCGCGCACCTCGTATCGGCCGATCGAGGTCGAAGGGCGGACATACTCGGCCCGGAAAGACGACCGGCGTCTGCATGTCGATGCCTTTCCTTCGCGCCCAATGCGCGGACGGCGCATCCTGCGTGTCTTCTCAAACATTGCGCCTGAGCGATCCCGCCAGTGGAACGTCGGTGAGCCGTTTGAACCTTTCGCCCGAAAATTCCTCCCGCGCGTGCACCCATCCTGGCCCGGGCGCGCATCATTGTTCGCTGCCCTCGGCGTGACGAAAGGAAGGCGCAGCCGCTACGACGATCTGATGCTGGCGCTGCACGACGCGATGAAATTCGATTCCGCTTACCAGGACGGCACAGCGAAGACAGCGGTTTCGTTTCCTCCGGGCACGAGCTGGATGGTCTTCACGGACCAGGTTCTTCACGCGGCGCTCGGCGGCGCCTTCGCGCTGGAGCAGACGTTCCATTTCGACATTGCGGAAATGGGCGAGCCGCAACGTTCGCCGCTCAAGGTGCTCGAGCGCCTGAGCGGCCGCGCGCTGGTTTAAATTCACCTCCCCTTGTGGAGAGTTAGTGCTCAGCGCGCGCCAGCCGCGATACTTCTGCCCTCGAACAGCCGCGCGGTGAGCGCGCCGAAGATCAGCCCGCCGATGTGGGCGACATAGGCCACGCCGCCTGAGTTCGAATTCGCTACCACGCCGAAATCTACCAGCTGCAGCAGGAACCAGACGCCGATCAGCAAGGCCGCGGGAATGAACGTGACTCGCGCGAACCAGCCAAAGAACAGCAGGGTCCGGATCTCATCACGGGGGTATGTCACCAGAAAGCCGCCCATGACCGCGGCAATCGCGCCACTGGCGCCGAGGTTGGGTACGGTTGATGTCGGGTCGGCCGCGATCTGCGCTGCGAATGCCGCGAGGCCGCCGAGCAGATAGAAGAGCAGGTAGCGCAGCCCGCCCATCGAATCTTCCATTTCCGGACCGAACGCCCAAAGGAAGATCATATTGCCGATGATGTGCGACCAGCTCGCATGCATGAACATCGCACTAAAGATGGTCTCGAGATGATGCCCGGAGGCGACAAGATGCGGGATCAGCGACCAGCGCGTGACGAAGGGATCGCCGTTGACCAGCTCGAGCACAAACACGATGGCATTGAGCCCGATAATTGCGGCGGTGACGGCCGGAAAACCTTCCGGCCGCCGCGATTCATCGCCGAGCGGGATCATCCTTGCTCTCCTTCAGAAGGAGGGCTGGAGCTCAGGCCGCCACTTTGGCGAGCGGGCTCGCATTGAATTTTGCCCGCAAGCGGAATGCGAACACAAGCATGGCAATCCCGAAGATGAGCGCATAGGCACCGATCCACCACGTCAGAACAAGCGCGCCGGCCATCGGCGCCACGACCAGCAAGACGCCGTAAACGATCGACGCGAGACCTGCCAGGATCAGCCAAACTCGGCCGTGCTCGCCGTCGACACGAACTGCGGCTGCCAGCATGAAGCCGCCGGTGATGAGGGCCCACGCCGCGATCAGACCGATGAAGAATGCGACGGTCAGTCCCGGCCAGGCGGCGGCGCCGAGGCCAGCGAGAATGCCGACGACGCCTTCCAGCGCGAAAAGTGTCCATCTCTCGCCGGCCTTGCCCGCGCGAACGGCAGCGACAATGGCGAACACGCCATCCGAAATGGCATAGGCGGCGAAGACGAGCACCAGCGACAGCATCGTGACGCCGGGCATGAAGAACGCGATCAGGCCGAACGCGACCGCGAGCACGCCGCGAATGACAAACGCCCACCAATTTCTGACGAGAACCGACATCATGGCATTGCCAGCCGAATGGCTTCGGCCTCCCTTCGAGCAACACACCAATTATGAGGCGCAGCAGCCGGGGTGTCTTGACATAAATCAAAACCGCCCCGCTTCCTGCTTGCAGCGCCCGAGACGGCCAGCCAATTGCAAATTTTGTCATTGAAATACAGCGATTAGCGTGGCCGCGCTTCCAGGGGCGACAGGGACGCGCGATTGACGCGCAACTCCTTCCTCACCTAGCCTCGGAAAACGCACGAGGTTTTGGGAACGCGGGCGAAATTCCCGTGGCTGCCCCCGCAACTGTGACCGGAGAGGATCGCGGCCAACGGCCACTGGGGCTTGCCCTGGGAAGGCGGAGGCGATCCTGGGACCCGGGAGCCAGGAGACCTGCCTCGCGCTGTCGTCCTGTTTCCGGTCGGGGTGTGCCGGGAGCTAGCGGGAGAAACCGCCGCGACGGCAAAGGACGCTGTCGACGGGGGATTCCGTGACATTCAGACTTTTCGCGCTGCCGCACGTCAGATCGCACCTCCATTCCAACCTTTCTCCTTGGGCGAAGGCGATTTGCGTCGGCGCTCTCGTTCTCCTTGTCGGGGAGACGAATGCGGTCGCCGATGCACCGATCGAAACCGTTGTCATCACGGCGACGCGCACCGCCCAGCCGGCAGAACGCACAGGCGAATCGATCGACGTGATCACCACCGCGGATCTTCAGACGCAGCAGATCGCCGTCGTGAGCGACGCGCTCGCCGAAATTCCGGGCCTGACGATCAACCGCAGCGGCGGCATCGGCCAGCCGACCTCGGCCAGCATCCGCGGCGCGCAGGCAGGACAGACGGTGCTCCTCGTCGATGGCGTTCGCTTCAACGATCCGAGCTCGGTCGACGACTCTGCCCTTCTGCAGGACCTGCTTGCGAACAATGTCGAGCGCATCGAAGTGCTGCGCGGGCCGCAATCGACTCTTTATGGCAGCGATGCGATCGGAGGCGTGGTCAATGTCATCACCCGTCGCGGCGCATCCGCGCCCTTTAATCTCGAGGCGGCAGCCGAAGGCGGCTCGCTGGACACGGTCCACTTGAACGTTGCGGCCAATGGCACCGACGGACCCGTCGAATACGGGAGCGGCGTCAACTACTACGATACACGAAGTGTCTCAGCCGCGGATTCCCGCAACGGCAATCACGAACCCGATCCCTACCAGCACATCAGCGCGACTTCGAGTGTCCGCATCCATGTCGCCGATGCCGTGAGCGTCGATCTGCGAGGCACCTTCATCAACGGCCATGACAGTTTTGACGATGCGTTCCGGCTGATTCCGGCACCACCCTTCAGCGAAGTTGCCGACTCGAAGGCCTATAACAACAACCAGCTTTTTGCAGGCTATGCCGGCGTCAATTTCGACTTGTTCGGCGGCACGTTCCGCAACCGGCTGGCCGTGATGGCAACCGCGAGCGACCGCAAATTCTTCAATTCCTTCTTCGATCCGGGCGCACTCAATTCGACCGAGGACGGAGAGGCGCTGCGCTTCGAGTATCAGGGGATCGTCGATCCGACTCCGGTCGATGAAATCACCTTCGGCGCGGAGACGCAGCGAAGCGGCTTTCGTTCGAGCGACTACTTCGCACACACGCTGTTCGAGTCGGACGCGGGCCATTCGCGCATCAGCGGATATTACCTGCAGGCCCAACACCGCTTCTTCGACCAGCTCACGGTAACCGGCGGCGTCCGCCTCGACGATGATAGCGAATTCGGCACGCACACCTCGCTCAAACTCGCCGGCGCCTGGGAGATCCCGGGCTGGGGGACGATATTGCACGCGAATTACGGCGACGGCTTTCGCGCACCGACGCTGTTCGAAGATTTCTCGGTGTTCAAACCACCCGTACCGCTTGTGCCGGCCCTGAAACCGGAGAGCGCGAAGGGATGGGAGATTGGCGCAAGGCAGATTCTGTTCGCTTCGCGCGTCGTCGCGTCCCTGACCTTTTTCGAGCGCAACACCAGCAATCTGATCGATTTCTTCACCTGCTTCGTAAAATCGAGCGGGCCGGGCTGTGCCAATCCGCTGACCCTCCAGAATGGCGGCTACTACTTCAATGCGGGCCGCACGCATGTCTCGGGCCTGGAGGCCGAATTGACCGCGCGCCTGACGGACACACTGAAGCTGACGGCCAACTACACCAACCTGACAGCCCTTGATCGCGATACACACCTGCCGCTTGCACGCGAGCCGCACGTCGAGGCGAATGCCATCCTGGTCTGGACGCCGATGACCGACGCAAGCCTGGGCGGCAGTGTGAGTTATGTCGGGCCGCGCTTCGATGATGCAGCGGCGAGCGTCGCCCTTCACCCGGTCGCGCTTTTCAACGTCTTCGGATCCTACGGCCTTACGGAGAAATGGCAGCTGTTCGCGCGCATCGAAAATCTCTGCAACACGCACTACGACCCTTTGTTCGGCTATGGCGCGCCGGCGCGGACAGCGTTCGCGGGAATCAGGCTTCAAACCTGACGTTTTCGATCCGGCCTTGCCATCGCTTCTGCCCATGGCACAGTGAATGATCGACATCCCCGCCGGATTTCTGTCATGGCATTCAAAAAAATCCTCATCGCCAATCGCGGCGAAGTCGCCCTTCGGATCGCACGCGCGGCGGGTGACCTCGGGATTAAGAGCGTCGCAGTCTACTCCGACGACGACAAAGACTCGCTGCATGTGCGCCTTGCAGACGAAAGGCGAAGCCTCGGCACCAGCGGTCCTGCGGCCTATCTCGACCAGGCGCGCATCATCGCGGCGGCGAAGGACGCGCGCTGTGACGCCATCCATCCCGGCTACGGCTTCTTGAGCGAGGTTGCTGCATTTGCGCGCACCTGCGCCGACGCCGGCCTCGTTTTCATCGGGCCGAGTCCGGAGGTGCTTGCCACCTTCGGAGACAAGGCGCGAGCGCGGGCCCTCGCCGAGCGCTTTGGCGTTCCGGTTTTGCCCGGCACCAAAGGTCCCACGACGCTCGAAGAGGCGCGGAGCTTTCTGGCTGAGCGTGGCAAGCAGGGCGCCATCATCATCAAGGCGATCGCCGGCGGCGGCGGCCGCGGCATGCGCATCGTAGCTTCGTCCGACAGACTCGAAGAGGCTTACGAACGCTGCCGTTCCGAAGCGCGTGCGTCCTTCGGCAATGATGCCGTTTATGTCGAGGCGCTCATGCCGCGTGCGCGGCATGTCGAAGTCCAGGTGGTCGGCGACGGAAAGATCGCCGTGCACCTTCATGAGCGCGATTGTTCGCTGCAGCGCCGCCATCAGAAGCTTGTGGAGATAGCTCCGGCCCCGGCACTCGATGCGGCTCTTAAAAAACAGCTCCACGATGCGGCGGTGTGGCTGGCCGAGGACGTCCGGCTCAAGGGGCTTGCGACGTTCGAGTTTCTGGTCGACCTCGATTCTCCCCGTCACGGGCCGCAATTCGCGTTCATCGAAGCCAACCCGAGGCTGCAGGTCGAGCATACGATCACCGAAGAGGTCACCGGCCTCGATCTCGTGATGCTTCAGCTCGAACTCGCACAGGGCCGCACCTTGCGCGAACTGCATCTACGCCAGGACGACGTGCCGGCCCCGCGGGGCTCAGCAATCCAGTTACGGGTCAATCTGGAGACCGTCGGGAGGGACGCGTCGGTGAAGCCGAGCGCGGGCATGCTTTCGCGCTTCGTACCGCCGTCCGGCCCTGGCATTCGCGTCGATACCTACGGCTACGAAGGCTATGCCACCAATCCATCCTTCGACTCGCTGCTCGCGAAACTCATCGTGCATGCGCCCGACTTCCGGAGCGCAATCGCGCGGGCAAAGCGTGCGCTCTCGGAATTCAGGGTCGAAGGCGTCGCCGTCAATCTCGGCTTTCTTGGGGCTCTGCTCGAGGATGCCGAGATCGAAGCAGGCCGGATCACGACGCGAACGGTCGAGGACGAGACTTCAAGACTTGTCGCGCGCGCGGAGGCGTTTACGCAGCCAGCAACGGAGGACACCACAACTCCCACGCCCCTCCGTTCAGTTCTGCCGGGCCCTGCCGCTCCGGCGGGAGTCATTGCCGTGACCGCGCCGATGCTCGGCAAGATCGTGAGCATCGATGTTGGTCCCGGAGACGATGTCCGCGCGAGTACGGCCGTCGCCGTGCTCGAAGCCATGAAAATGGAACATCTCGTGGCGGCCACCGCCTCGGGCCGCGTGCATTCGATCGTGGCCCAACCGGGCCAGGTGCTGAATGAAGGCGAAGCACTCCTGTTCCTCGAACCGATGGATATCGAAACGGCGGAGCCCGGCGAAATCCTCACGCGGGACCCCGACACCATCCGCGCGGATCTCAGCGAAACGTTCGAGCGCCATGGAATGGGTCTCGATGAGAACCGCCCGGACGCCGTCGCACGCCGGCGCAAGACCAACCAGCGCACGGTGCGCGAGAACCTCGCCGACCTCCTCGATCCGGGAAGCTTCATCGAATATGGCGCGCTCGCGTTTGCCGCGCAGCGAAGGCGCCGCTCGCTGGAGGATTTGATCAAGAACACACCGGGCGACGGCATCGTCACAGGCATCGGCACGATCAATGCCGCCCGCTTCGGCGAGGAACGCGCGCGCGCCGCGGTGATGGCCTATGACTACACCGTGCTTGCGGGCACGCAGGGCGCGCGCAACCACGAGAAGAAAGACCGGCTGCTCAAGATCGTCGACGAGTGGCGCATCCCGCTCGTCGTGTTCACGGAAGGCGGTGGCGGAAGACCGGGCGACACCGACATGCCAGGCGTCGCCGGCCTCGACGTGATGACCTTCCACGCCTTTGCGAAATTGAACGGGCAGGTGCCGCGGGTCGGAATCAATTCCGGGCGTTGCTTTGCCGGAAATGCCGCCCTGCTCGGCGCAAGCGACGTTATCATTGCCGCACAGAACTCGAATATCGGCATGGGCGGTCCGGCAATGATCGAGGGCGGCGGACTCGGAGTTTATGCGCCCGAGGATGTCGGACCGATGTCAGTTCAGGTACCGAACGGCGTGGTCGATATCGCGGTTACCGATGAAATCGAAGCCGTGGCGGCCGCAAAAAAATATCTCGGATATTTCCAGGGCGCCTTGGGCGAGTGGACGGCCTCCGATCAGAAGCAACTTCGACAACTCATTCCTGAGAACAGGCTTCGGGTCTACGAGAGCCGCAAAGTGATCGCGGGGCTTGCTGACGAAGATTCGGTGCTCGAACTGCGCGAGGGCTTCGCGCCGGGCATGATCACCGCGCTCATCCGGATCGAAGGTCATCCCTTCGGACTGATCGCGAATAATCCCATGCACCTCGCCGGCGCGATCGATGCGCCCTGCGCCGACAAGGCGGCCCGCTTCCTTCAGCTTTGCGATGCGTTCGATCTGCCACTGATCTCACTTTGCGATACACCGGGCTTCATGGTGGGACCCGAAGCCGAAAAGGCCGCTTTGGTGCGCCGCGTCTCGCGCATGTTCAATGTCGGCGCAACGCTGTCGGTGCCGGTGTTCACTGTGGTCCTGCGCAAGGGCTATGGCCTGGGCGCGCAGGCGATGGCCGGCGGGAGCTTTCATGCGCCGTTCTTCGTGGTCTCGTGGCCGACCGGCGAATTCGGCGGCATGGGCCTCGAAGGAGCCGTACGTCTCGGTTATCGCAAGGAACTGGCGGCTGCGTCCTCGGCGGAGGAGCGCGAGCGGATGTTCAAGGAAATGGTGGCGCAGTCCTACGCGCGCGGAAAAGCGATCAACATGGCGGCGCATCTCGAAATCGACGATGTCATCGATCCGGCGGACACCAGGCGCTGGATCATCCGCGGGCTCAAATCAATGCCGCGTGAGCGGCGGCGCAAACGCCGGGAGTTTGTCGACAGCTGGTAAGAGGGCGAGAGAGCCGCGCTACGCGATCTGCGCAAGGGTCTGCTGGCCTGCCTTCCCCGAAGATTTTGGCGTGTAGAATCCCGCCACCGCGTGGCGCGCAAAGTGTCGGTGCAAACCCGCGACATGTTCGGCGTGACCAAGGACCAGCACGCCATCGGGCGCCAGGATCTCCGAGATCTTGTGCACGGCCTCAAGCTTGATGCGATCGGCGAAGAACATCAGCACATTCCGGCAGAAGACAGCATCGATATCGAAGAGCCAACCGAAGGAATCGAGCAGATTGAAGGTTCGGAAACTCACCATGCGGCGCAGCCTGTCGCTGACGCGGTAACCGGACGCGGTGCGCACGAAATGCGCCGCGAGCCTTTCGGCTGAGACACCGCGCTCGACTTCGAAATCGGAGTAGCTGCCCTCTTCGGCCCTCGCGATCTGGTCGGAGCTGAGGTCGCTGGCAACGAGATCGATCGTCCATCCAAATTCGGCAAGCTTCATTTCATCGAGCAGCATCGCAAGCGAATAGGCTTCCTGCCCTGCGGCACAGGCTGCCGACCAGACGCGGATGCGCTTTTCGTCTTTTCGCGCGGTCAGCAAGTCCGGCAATACGCGTTCGCGAAATTGCTCAAAAACGATGGGGTCGCGGAAGAAGGCCGAATCCCTAGTTGTCATGGACTCCGTAACTGCGGAAGCCAGCGCTTCGCGAGCGTGTTTCAGTTCGGCCAGCAGCCCGGACACGTCTCGGTATCCGAACCGCCGCGCGACAGGAGCAAGCCGGCCCTCGATCAGGTGCGTGCGCTGGCGCGTGAGCTCTATACCCGCCCTACGGCGCAGGAATTCGGCGAGAAACGCGAGGTGCTCCGGACTGATCATCTTCGTGCGAACGCCTTTGGCCGGTCGGGTTCGGAAACTGCGACCACCCCTAGCAAAGGAAGGTAAATCCGGGGTTTCGGGCTTTAGCCCGCCTTGACTTCGACGGCACCTTCGCTCGCTGAAACCGATAGGCTCGTTCCGACGCGTTCCGCGAGCCTGTATGCCAGGAATGGCTGGATGCCGCGGGCGTCGAGCCCGGCGTTTTCAGTTTCTCCGCGAACCGCCTTTTCAGCCTCGGCGAATATTTTGGCACCCGCGCCGCTCGCGCGAACCAAAAACGACGGTGCTGATCCGGCTTGTGCCGTTTTCACGATCACGTCGCCACCCCGTGGCAAGGCATCGGCAGCCACGAGCGCGGCATTCATCAGGAGCTTGGCCCAATCCTTGGGCCAGTGAACATGGGCCGCCTGCCAGTCGAGGCGCACCTTCCCGCCTTCGAGCAATCCATTTACCAGCCGACCGACTTCGGAAAGGTCGAGTTCGGCTCCGGCCGATCCCGCAGCGCCAAATGCGATCCTCAGAAACTGCAGACGCGCGAGCGCTTGGCCCGCACTTTGGGTCACGATCCGAAGCGCGTCGGCGCGCATCGCGGCGTCGGTTTCGTCCTCGAGCACCTCGAGACCATTGACGACGGCACCCATCGGCCCCACGAGGTCGTGGCAAACCCGGCTCACAAGAAAGCCCGCAAAGTCGAGGTCGTTCATGGCCGCCGCCAATTGGTTTCCAGCTGGTGACCGTGCGCAGACGGTCTTAAGGAACGATTAAGCCTGAAAGCGGCCGCCCTTCCAGGATGGCCGCCCATTCACCAATGGTGGGAAAATTGGTTCTCCGCCGCGTGGAACAACCGGAGAATTTCTCGCGTTGTTGGTCAGCCAGGCGCCTTACGTTCCTGGTGTAATGTGGGGTCTCGATCGCGTCATGAAGCCTTCGGCTTCATCGACTTTGTTGATTGCCTTCGGCTGGTTCGCCCTTGCCGGAGCCATGCTTTGGGCCGTCGACCTCATGGGCCTGGCCCACTGATTTTGGCCCCACGTCGGCCAATTATCCCCACGCGAAACCATTTGTTAACGCAACTTGACGGAACCTTTCTGCGTTGTGCCGAATGAGGACAGAGGAGTTGCGACCGGTGGCCAGCATATTCGAAGAGTCAGCCGTCGAACGCGCGCGCCGCTATCTGCAGCTTGCGGATCGCATGCGGGACCGGGCGGAGCGGCTTACCGAGCCGGAATTGAAGCTCGCATACTTTCGTATGGCACAGAGCTGGGAAGAACTGGCATTCGAGGCGGAGCGGCAGGGTCACCCGCTCTGGGCGGTGCCGGAATCGCTCGAATTGCGGGCAGCCGGCTAGCCCTTTCCCTGCTTTCCGGTCCGTTCGCGATCCTACTTCGCACCGCGAAATGTAGCCGGCCAAGTTAAAATCGAAAATCCCGGCGCAACGGGACGTTCATTTGCCGTGTCATATGCTGGTGCTCGCAGGTCAGAGCGCCAACATGGATCCGCGCGACCCATCTCCGCCCAGTGAAGCTGAACGGCTTTCCGATCCGGCTGAACGCCGTCGCTTCCGGCGCGTCGCCGTAGAACTTCCGGCGGCTCTGTTCGTGCCTGGCAGGAACGCAGAATCTGAATGCCGGGTCACAAACATCTCTCCGGCAGGCGCGGAGATAGCCTGTGAGGCCGAGAAGCTCCTGGACTGCCAGGTCGTCCTTTACGTTCGCGCCCTCGGCCGTTTCGAAGGCCAGGTTGTCTGGCAATATGATGGGCGCTACGGCGTGAAGTTCGCCGCAAGCGAGCTCAAGCAGGCACGCCTTGCAGACAAGCTGGCCCACGTCGAAGCTGGCTCGCCGCAGCTGGCGCGCGCAGCCGAGCGTACGCGGGTCAATCGCCTCGGCTCGTTCACTCGGGGGGACGGATCCGTCGTCCAGTGCGTCGTGCTCGATTTTTCGACCAGCGGCGTTCAAGTCAAATCTCCTGTGCGTCCTGAACTTGGCGAGCGCGTCACCATTGGCGGTGTCGTCGGGAAGGTTGTACGCCTCAGCGAAGCGGGCATCGGCATCCAGTTCGTGGGCCTTGAGCGCGAAGGCGAGCACATCGAGCAATCGCGCGAGACGCTCGAACGCTGGCGAACAGCAGGCAGCTAAGCAGCGGTCCCGTTCGCTCAAGCCAACGGTACAACAAAAGCGAACATCGCGAGATTGCCAGCCGGTCAAGCGAATGCGAGGCTGGACCCGAACGCACGCAATCCCGGAGAGCAGACGTGAGCGACGATCGCCGTGCGCACAGTGCTTCGGCGCTTCTGCTCGCACTGGCTCGGGTAGCCTACGATGCCGGGGAAATCATCCTTCGCTATTATGCCGAGGAGATTGTCAGCCACGAGAAAGAAGACCACTCCCCTGTCACGCTCGCCGATGTCGAAGCGGAAAAATTCATCATAGAGCGTCTGCGCCATCTGGCTCCCGGCGTGCCGATCGTCGCCGAGGAATCCGTTGCGCAGGGAAAACCACCCAAGGCCAACGGGCGATTTTTCCTGGTCGATCCGCTCGACGGCACCAAGGAATTCATTTCTCGAAACGGAGAGTTCACGGTCAACATCGCGGAAATCGTCGACGGCAAGCCGGTCCGCGGCGTGGTGCATGCGCCGGCGAAGGAACGCCTCTTCTTCGGTGAAATCCTGAGCGGCGCGTTCGAAATTGCAGCCAAGCCGGGCGGCCCGCCCGACTTCGCGGACGCGCATCCCATTCAGGTCAGGACGGCGCCCAAGAAAGGCCTCGTCGCCGTTGCGAGCCGCAGCCATCGCGACAAGAAGACCGACGAATATCTTGCGGCTTACCAGGTCCGGGAATTCGTCACCGCCGGTTCTTCGCTGAAGTTTTGTCTGGTCGCGGCAGGAGAGGCCGATCTCTATCCGAGGCATGGCACAACGATGGAATGGGATACCGCTGCGGGACATGCCGTTCTGGCGGCGGCGGGAGGAAGCCTGACAAAGCTGGACGGCTCGCCGTTTCTTTACGGCAAGGCCAGCGTGAAATTCGAAAATCCGCACTTCGTCGCGCGCGGCGGCTGAAGCGGCGACGCTATTGGTCGTAGTTTCGACGGCTCGAATAGAACAGTAGTGCCATCAGACCGCCACCGACTGCGAGCGTGACGGCCACACCCAGCACGAGCATCACCCAGCCAAAGCCGGTGATCCCGACGCCGGACAGCGCGTTCCAGGCGTGCGCCGCATACCAGATTGCCCAGACGAGGAAGATCGTCAGCGCCGCTATCGCAATCCATCCGCCTTTGCCAAGGCGATTTGATGCATCCGGGCGGTTGTCGTTCATCGGGATTCAACGCGTGGATGGAAGCGTCGTTCAGCGGTGACGGGTGCGGCGCGCAGTTGCGAGAAAACCACCAGCGCGCGCCCTCCGCCAGAGGCCTGGGCGCACGACGGCCGGGACAGCCAAAAGGCATGCCGCCTTGAACCCATCCTGTCGCCACAATTTCGGCAATGCTATCCCTCACGAATGATGGGCGATTCGGCAGGAGCTCTTCGATGACAGTGCGATTTCTCGCGGCAGCATCCGTCCTGAGCCTTGCCCTGCTTGCTGCGCCGGCGGGCGCCCAGGAGCGGCCTGCCGCAAATCTCGTCGCCCAGGCGGACGAACCTAGCGAAGCACCGCCGCCTGCGGACACGGAAAGGGACGAAACCTACAACGAGGATGAGGTTACCCACGCGGTCTCCGACTTCTTTGGCATGGCGAGCGAAAGCGCGGCCAAGGCAGTGGAACGCGTGTTCAGCGATCTCGGAGAACCGGACGGCTACATCAAGGGCGAGGAAGGTTCAGGCGCTTTCATTGCCGGTGTTCGCTATGGATCGGGCTGGCTCGTGCGCAAGGGCTTCGAACCCGTAAAGGTCTACTGGAAAGGCCCGTCGGTCGGATTCGATTTCGGCGGCAATGCCTCCAAGGTGTTCACGCTGGTGTACAATCTGAGGCAGCAGCGCCGTCTTTATCAGCGATTTCCCGGCGTTGAGGGCAGCTTCTACTTCATTGCCGGCCTCGGTGTGAACTACATGCGTTCGGGCGGCGTGACGCTCGCGCCGATGCGGACCGGTCTCGGACTGCGCGCAGGTGTAAACGCGCACTACCAAGTGTACAGCGACCGGCGCGACTGGTTCCCGCTCTGATTGGCGCGCCAGTCGCCAGCGCGCTTCACGCGTAGCGGGCATCTTTTCCCGGGCAACGACACGCGTCCGTCGCTGGCTAGTGTCCGTTCCGAGATTCGAATCGCCGCGAGCACGCGGTTGAGCCGCAAACGTTGCTTTTCCTCGGGTTCCGCAGTCGTGGGCCATAGCCGGACATGGCGTTCTCTCCGATCTGTTACATCATACTATGATATCCATGGAAAGTGCGGTGGCGCCTGCTTTCCGCCCGCTTAAGCCGGTTACAACCTGATATCGTGGGCCGCGGCCCAAGGCTGTCAAAGATTTATGAACGGAACCCGGCGGGATCACGAACCGGCGCGACTGCTCTGGCTCCAACCCCCATTCCTCAAGCCGAAGCAGGCCATTTCGCGCCGGCAGGAACGAATCTTCCTGCTGGTAGGGCTTGCCGCCCTTTTTGCCGGATACAACGAGAGCGTCTTCGACTTTGCCATCCCGCAGATCCAGGCAAGCCTACACATCGCGGAAGACAAGGTCGGCCCCACCGTCACACTGTTTCGTCTCTCCGTCATCGGTGCCATGGCCCTGACCGCGCTTGCCGACATCCTCGGCCGGCGGCGTCTTCTCCTCTTCACCATCATCGGCCAGGCGATTGCGACCCTTGGAAGTGCCTTCGCGCCCGACTATGCGATCTTCGTCACCTGCCAGATCCTGATCCGCGTCTTTTCTGGTGCAGAGCTTTCCCTCTGCTTCGTCGTCATCGTCGAGGAAATGGACGCTGCGACGCGCGGCTGGTCGGTCGGAATGCTTGCCGCGCTCAACAATTTCGGCGGCGGCGTGCTTGCGATCGTCTTCGCCTTCGTGACTGTGATCCCCTATGGCTGGCGCTCGCTCTACGCGCTCGGCGCCGTACCGCTGTTCGTGGTCGCGTTCCTGCGACGGCGGCTTCCTGAAACGCGGCGGTTCGAAATCCGTGCGAGTGAGGTGAGAAAATTCGCCTCCCACTTCAAGGCGACAGCCGATCTCGTCCGTCGCATGCTGGGCGAATATCCGTGCCGCGTGATCTTGAGTCTCGTGGCGGGACTGACCTGGGCATTCGCAGTCGCGCCTGCTGGCGCTCTTGGCATCAAATACATGCAACAGACTCTTGGCTATGCGCCCTGGCAGACGACGATGATCATCGTGCCCGGCGGCATGTTCGCTCTTTGGCTCAACATTCTTTCTGGACGGCTCAGCGATCGTATCGGCCGCCGCACTGTGATCATGGTGGGAGCCTTGTTCTCGGCGCTTTCGTTTGCGCTCTTCTTCAGCGGCCTCAAGGGCTCACTCATGGGCCCTCTTTGGGCCGTAAGCTTCTTCTTCAGCCTAACGACCGACACGCTCTTGAGCGCGCTCGGTGCAGAGATCTTCCCCACGGCTTATCGCGCGACGGTGGGAGCCTTGGGATCGCTGTTTTCGGCGGCCGGTGCTGCCGGCAGTCTGTATCTCGAGGGTCTGCTCTACGATCGGCTCGGCGGGCATGGTCCTGCCATTCTCGTGCCCCTCATTGCGGTGGTTGCGATGTTCGCGGCGCTTGCGTTCCTTCCAGAACCCGCGGGCCGCACATTGGAGGAGATCTCGGAATCCCAAGCGTCTCTCCTTCCCGAAATGGCGCGCGCAGAGAGGCCGGACTGATCACGCGACGCGTTCGACACGCGCGCATCTTCGCCTCCGCGCTTGGAATGCTCTACGTTGGTGCCGCGTTTACGCAGGAGATCCCATGTCCGCGACTCTCGAGCCAATAAGGCCGATCACGCTGGAAGAGATTCGCACGGCGCGAGAGCGCATTGCCGGGACGATCGTGCGAACGCCGCTCGTCAAGCTCGAACTTGGCCAAGGTTATCCGGACATCCGGCTCAAGCTCGAAAATCTGCAACCGATCAATGCCTATAAATTGCGAGGCGCCGCAAACGCCATCGCGATGCTCTCCGAGACGGAACGGCGGCGCGGTGTTTGGACGATCAGCGCCGGCAATGCTGGTCAGGGCGTGGCGTATGCAGCGCGCAAGGCGGGCGTTCCCTGCACCGTCGTGGTGATCGAGACGGCGCCGCAAGCGAAGATCGCGCGCATGCAAGCGCTGGGCGCGCGTCTCGTGCCGGTGACTTACGAGATTGCCTGGAAAGCACTCGACGAGCGCGCCTACGCCGGCGTCGAGGGCACGTTCGTGCACCCGTTCGACGATCACAATTTCATCGCCGGCCACGCCACGATGGGGCTCGAGATTCTCGAGGACGCACCCGAGACCGCCACGATCGTGGCAGCGATCGGCGGCGGCGGGCTGGTTGTGGGCCTTGCCAGTGCCGCAAAGGCGCTGAAACCAGAGCTTCGCGTTTTCGGCGCGGAGCCCGGGACCGCTGCACCGGCCGCTCTGTCCTTCCAGAAACGTTCACCGCAGGTGTTCGATGGCTGGGAAGCGTCCTTCGTCGACGGCGCCGGAGGACAGAGCCTGTTCCCGCGCATGTGGGATCGCATGGCGGGCCTCGTGGAAGGCTCGATTGTCGTCAGCCTCGAACAAACGCGCGCTGCGATGCGACTGATCGCCGAAAAGGCGCGAGTCATTGCCGAAGGCGCAGGCGCGCTCGGGCTCGCGGCTGCGCTTACCGGCGCAGCTGGCACGGGGCCGATCGTGGCGGTCGTTTCCGGCGGAAATATCGATCTCGCGAAGTTCTGCGCGCTCGTTAACGAGCAGGCGTGATCCGGCTTTCTTCGGGCGTGCACTTTGCGCTAAAGCGAAGGCGTCGGAAAAAAGGGGGCATGGTGGGACACATGGGTCTCCGGAAAATCATTGCCGCGGCAGCGGCGTCGTTGATCGTGGCGCCGGCCTTTGCCCAATCTCCTGTCGAGGCCTATGCCCAGAAGGCGCTCGATCAAGGCGTGAGCCTCCTCGGCGACAAGGCGCTCAGCGACACCGAACGGCGAATCGAAATCCGCAACTTTCTCGATTCGACGCTCGATCTGAAGCGCATCGCGCTCTTCACGCTCGGTGACCGCGCCAAGTCGGCAACACCCGCGGAACTCGATGCCTATGTCAAAGCCTTCAGCGATTTTACGCTCACGAGCTACGCCGGTCGCGTCGGCGGCTATGACGGACAGCAGCTTTCCGTCTTTGGCGCCGAAGAGCGCGCACCCGGCGACTTCATCGTCAGTGTGCATGTGAGTGATCCCGCTGATCCGCCCGGCACGCCGCCCGATACCGCGATGTTCCGCGTGCTCAAGGAGCCGAACGGTTCCTTCGGCGTGGTGGATGCGAGCGTCGAGGGCATCTGGTTCGAACTCGCCGAACGCGAGGACATCCAGGGCTATCTCAGCGAGAACGGCGGCGATCTCGCAAAGCTGACCGATCACCTGAATGTGCTGACCAGAGATTTGAAAGCGAAGAACTAGAGCGACGCTTCTTGCGCACCAGAGTTCCGCAGTCTTTCCAAATGTTGAACCTTTCCCTCCTGCAACCCGTTTGAAGAAGCGTCACTGGAGGAAACGAGTCCCAACATGAAGACGTCATTGAAGATCGCTTTCGCTGCTGCAGCAATCGGCGCCGTCAGCTTCGCGGTTCCCGCATCAGCGAAGATCATTTGCAACGCCGATGGCGATTGCTGGCATGTGCATGACGAGTACACCTATCCGCCGGAGGCGCGCGTGGTCATCCATGACGACCGCTGGCGTTGGGCAGACGCCGACCACGACCGCTATCACTGGCATGAGCACGACGGCCGCGGTTACTGGCGGAACGGCGTCTGGATCACATTCTGATTATCACGATTTGATCACATGAGCCCGGGAGCGGCAGTGCCGCGACCCGGGCTTTTTTCCGTCTACAGCAACAGCCTCACGCCGCAACTTCCGCCGCGAGCTCCGCTTCCATTTCGGGATTGCGCTCGCCGTCGCGCGTGGCGACGAGCTCCTTCGGCACGAATGCCAGCACTACGAGGATGAGCGCGTAAACCGCGGTGGTTGCAATCACGCAATAGAGAAAACCGTGCCTGGGATCTGACATGTAGATCCAGGTGCCGAGAACATCGCCGCCACGCCCGGTGAACATCAGAAGCCCGTCGGCCAGCATCATCAGCGTGCCCTGCAGGCCTGGCGGACAGGAGCGGATCACGAGATCGAAATAGGCTCCCGTGGCGATGCCGCCCATCATGCCGATGGGCGCGGCCAGGATCACGGCCCAGAGCGGCGACTGGATGAAAGCCAGCGGCACCATCTGCGGGATGGTGATGATCGTTCCCCAGAAGAGCAGCGATTTCAGGGCCACACGCTTGCAGAGCCAGCCGTAAACGAAAAACATCGGCACGAAGGAACCGGCGAAAATCGCGTTGTAGTCACCATAAATCGCGTCGGACGCGTGAAGCTGGTTGGTCAGGTAATATTGCAACGGCGTGTTCGCGCCCGGCGCAAACTGAAACAGGAACAGCGTGAGCACGGCGGGATAAACGGCGCGATGCCTCAAGAGACGTTTCACGTCGCCGACGAAATCTCGCCCCTTTGCTTCCGGTCGGTCATAGGCGTGGGCAAATACCGCAGCAGGTTTCCAGAATGCGAGCGCCGCGATGCCGATCAGCAGGATGACGATCACCGCGAACGTCCGCTGCGGCGTCAGGTGTTCGGCAACCCAGCCAGAGGCAAATCCGCCGAGCACATAAGGAATGGTCGCCACGATCTGCCAGAGCGCGGTCAACCGCCCCGACATGAGCTTTTCCTGCCCCACCAGCGCCAGCAGCCCCTGATAGGCCGCCGCAACGAAGCGGAAGAGGAACATCGCCAGCAGCATGCCCGCAAACAGTTCGCCATAGGAAAGCTTCGAGGTCGCGAGCCAGAGAAACACCGCGGCGGTCACAGGCGCGAAAAGCAGGAAGAAACCGCGATCCTTCATGCCCAGCGGATTCCAGAGATCGCGGGCAAGACCGAAGGCGAAGGAGAGATAGACCGGAATCGCGGTGAAGAAGCGGAAGTCCGCGACCTCGCTCGCCGTAGCGTGCAGCTGGTCCTTCAGCATGTAGGCGGTGGCGATGTCGAGGAGGTAGCCGTGCGGCACCGCGAGATAGACGAGCAGCGTGATCGGCGTGAAGTAGGCGAAAACGGCGCCCGCCCCGGACTCCTGACGTTTCGCGTCCGGCGTGATGCGCATCGGTCCTGTCATGATTTACGGCGATGCCAAACGTGGCACGGGCGGCACGGCAATAACAGGGGCCGTGATCGCAGCCCGCGCTGCCTGGACGAGGCGCGCGGGCTCCTGGGAACGGAAACAGGAATCGGGGCTACTGCACCCGAACGCGCTTCTTGGCCGCCTCGAATTCCCCGCCCATCTGTATGCGGTCTTCTTCCGAGAGGTTTTCCTCGAGATCGCCGAAGATATTGTTCTCCTCTTCCTCGATGTGATGCTCGACGAGGTCCTTCAGCACTTTCCCGGCGGCCCTATGCTCGAGGGACGCGGCATTCTTCATCTTCTCGAGGCGGAGCAGCGTCTTCGCCGCCATCTCGTGCTCAATCCCGCCTTCAAGACCATCCGTAGGCGACTTCTTTTCCTTGAAATCGGCCACCCTGCGGTAGACGGCTTTTTCCTCGGCCTTGCTGTGCGGCACGAGCGCGGCCTTGATTTCCGCGACCAGACCCTTTCGTTCCCGGGCTGTTGTCGCGTCCTCCAGTTTTGCGAGTAGGGCCTTCACCTCCTCGTGCTCCTGCTTGAGCACCTCGATAATGTCCCTGTCGTCACGCTGCGGTTCCGTGCCGCCGACAGCCCTCCTGATGGTGTGCGCCGCCTTGCGCATTTCAGTCCGCATGCTCATTCCGTACTCCCGACTTTCACCTTCCTCGCTAACGGGCAGTTGCTGCGACCGGTTCCGGTTGCTCTCTCTTGCGCGCTCAATCGGCTGCAGCATGGACGGCGCCCGCGCTCGCCGGCCTGCGGGTCGTCCAGACGACTGCGAGCATCACGACCATCAGCCAGCCGGAAAGCCAGAAAAGATCGTCCGCGGCAAGAAGATAGGCCTGCGTCATCAATCCGCGCGTGAGCGATGCGTAAGCCTCGAGATCGCTAAATCCGAAATGATGCAGATGCGCGACGGCGCTTTGCATCAACGGCTCGGAGGCGCTCGTATGGTCCGCGAGCCGGCTCTGGTGCAGGGCCTCGCGACGATCCCAGAGCGTGGTCGTGATCGCTGCCGCAAAGCCGCCCGAGGTAATGCGCGTGAAGTTCGAAATGCCCGCGGCCGAAGGCACCTTTTCGGGGGGAACGCCGTCGAGCGAGATGGTCACCATGGCAACGAAGAACGTGCTCATGCCCAGTCCCTGCACCAGCAGAGGCAGCATGAAATCGAAGAAACTGGCCTCGGTCGTGAAACCGGCCCGCATGAAATAAGAGACCCCGAAGGAGACAATGGCGAAGCTCGCCATCACCCGCGCATCGACACGCGCCATGAGCTGCGTGAGCGGAGGCGTCAGGAAAACGGCCACCACGCCGGCCGGGGCTGCGACGAGGCCCGCCAAGGTCGCGGTGTAGCCGAGATTGGTCTGCAGCCAGAGCGGCATCAGGAGGATGTTCGCAAAAAACACCGCGTAACCGAGGCAGAAGGCGATCGTGCCCAGGAGAAAATTCCGGTTCCGGAACAGCGTGAGATCCACGACCGGATGAGCGTCCGTGAGCTCCCAGATGATCCAGGCCGCACACGAGATCGCCGAGACACAGGCGAGCGCCACGATCGACGGCGACTGGAACCAGTCGGCATCCTTTCCGGTATCGAGCATGACCTGGAGCGTGCCCACCCAGAGCACGAGCAGTCCAAGGCCGACCGTATCGATCGGAAGAATGCGTTTGGACGTCTCGCGCGCCGAGAGATTGGTCCAGCAGAGAAACGCCGCGACCAATCCGACCGGAACATTGATCAGGAAGATCCAGCCCCAGTGCATATTGTCGGAGATGTAGCCGCCGAGAAGCGGGCCCATGATCGGAGCAATGAGCGTGGTCATCGACCAGATGCCAAGCGCAAGCGCACGCCGATGCGGGGGAAAGATCGCGATCAGGAGCGCCTGCGAGCCGGGAATGAGCGGGCCCGAGACCCCGCCCTGCAGCACGCGAAAGACGATCAGCGCCGGCAGGCTCCAGGCGACGCCGCAGAGAAAGGAGGCGAACGTGAAGGCGAGCATCGAGACGACGAAGGTCGTCACCACGCCATAGCGCGTCATGAGCCAGCCGGTGAGGGGCACCGAGACTCCGTTGGCTACCGCAAAGGACGTCACCACCCAGGTCCCCTGGTCGGTGCTCGCGCCGAGATTGCCGGCGATGGTCGGCAGCGAGACATTGGCGATCGAGGTGTCGAGCACCTGCATGAAGGTGCCGATCGCAAGCGCGACCGAGGTGATGGCGAGCTGCGCCCCGCCGAGTGGTTTCATCGCGGCGCCGGCCGCGCTCATCTGCCGCCGTTCTCGGCGAGGACGCGGGCGATCAGCGTATTGGCCGCACGCATGCCCTCGTCCGGCGGCGCGCTCTCCATTCGGCGGAACTGCGCAGGCGAGCCGAGCGCACTGCCCGATGTGTCGCTGATATCCACGGACACCGAAGCCGAAAGGCCGACGCGCAGCGGGTGGTCACGCAATTCCCTTGGGTCGAGGGCGATCCTGACGGGAACGCGCTGTACGATCTTGATCCAGTTTCCCGAAGCGTTCTGCGGCGGCAAAAGCGCAAAAGCGCTGCCGCTGCCTGCGCCGAGCCCGACGATCCGGCCGTGGTAAACGACATTTCCTCCATAGAGATCGGCGGTGACGGTTGCCGGCTGGCCGACGCGCATATCGCGCAACTGGTTTTCCTTGAAATTGGCGTCGATCCAGACGTCATCGAGCGGCACGATCGCCATCAGCGCGGCGCCGGCGGCAATCTGCTCGCCGAGTTGCGCCGTGCGCTGCGCCACCACGCCCGAAACCGGCGCGATGATCCGCATATGCGCACGCACGATCGCGGCGTCGCGAAGCCTGGCTTCCGCCGCGAGCACATCGGGATTGCGCGCGACCGATGCGCCCGCGACCGCGGCTTCGGCTTCGGCGAGCGCACTCTGCGACGCATGGACCTGGTCCTTCGCCGCCGCCGCCGCATCGCGCGCATGTGCGAGTTCCTCCGCCGAGACGGCATTGCCTGCGCTTTGGCGTCGCTTGCGATCCGCTTCGGCCTGAACGAGCGCGGTTCTGGACGATGCGAGCTGGGCTTTCGCCTGGTCGACCTTTGCAAAATCGGTGCGGACGGATCGTACAGTCCGCGCGAGGTCGGCTTCGGCCTCATCGAGTGCCACCTCGGCCTTGGTCGGATCGAGTTCGGCAAGAAGCTCGCCCTCGCGCACCCGCTGCGTATTGTCGGCGTGCAGTGAAAGCACCGTTCCGGCTTCGCGGCTGGTCACCGAAACGATGTCGCCGCCGACATAAGCGTCGTCGGTCGAGACATAGAAGCGCGCGTAGAGGAGCCAATAAAGGCCATAAATGGCGCCGGCAACGAGAACGAGGATGCCGAGAACGGTCAGCCAACGCCGCCGGCTTCCGCTCATTCCGCGAGAATCGCTCGCTGCATCGCTCATGGTCGCTTCTCCTTTTCGGCCATGCTTTCCGCCCCGCCGAAGCCGCCGCCCAACGCCATCACCAGCGCGACTCGCGCATCGAGGAGCTGATAGGTGAGCGATGCCAACTGGCGCCGCGCGGAAATCACTGTCGCTTCCGCATCGAGCATGGTCTGCTGCGGATTGAGGCCGCTGCGATAACGTTCCCGCGCGAGGCGAAAGCTCTCTTCGGCCGCGCTGAGCGCAAGGGTTTGCTCGCCGGACTGTTGTTCGAGTTTCTTCAGATCCGTGATGGCATCGGCCGCCCCGCGGACAGCACCCACGACCGACTCGTTGTAATCGGCAATCGCTGAATCGAGCTCCGCAGTCGCACCGGCGTAGCGCGCCCGCAAGGTTCCCGCATCAAACACCGGAAGGTGGAGGGCCGGACCGGCAGCAGCCTGGAACGCGGACGCCGAGAACATCGGCGCAAGCCCGATCGCCGCCCATCCCGCCATCGCGAGCAGATTGATATCCGGATAGAACGCCCGTTGCGCCGCCAAGCGCCCTTTCATCGCGGCCTTCACACGGGCCTCGGCCGCCGCGATGTCGGCGCGTCGCGCCAGAAGATCGGCTGGAAGAATCCCGGGAAGTGCGAGTGCGCGCGGATCGAGATGGGGCGTGGGCATCGCGTAGGCATCGGCGCCACGCCCGGTCAGCTGCGCCAGGAGGTGAATATCCGTCTCTTTAGCCGCTCCCGCGGCCGTCGCATCTTCACGGGCGAGTTCGTAGAGCGCTTCGGCCTGCTTTTCTGCGGCCTTGGTCTCCAGGCCGGCGTTTACCCGGCCTCGCGTCAGAGCAAGGACTTCGGAGCGTTCGGTGAGCGCCTCGCGCGAAACCGTTTCGAGCACCTCGTCGCGCGCGAACTGGATGTACGTCTGTGCGATCGTACCGGCGAGAAGGATCCGGGCCGCATCGGCATCGAGGCGCGCCGCGTCGGCCGTCGCGCGCGCACGCGCGATCTGGGCAGCCTGTTTGCCGAAGAGATCGAGCGACCAGGAAAGATTGGCGCCCACCGTCCCTATGAAGCGCGTCGAACCGCCGAAAGGCGGCGGGATGATGTAGTCCTTGCTGAAGCGCTCGCGCTGCTCCTCCGCATCGAACGTGACTTGCGGATAGCGTGCAGCCCGGCTTTCGGCGAGCTGGGCTTCAGCATCGCGGACGCGCGCCATGGCGTTGGCCAGAGTGGGACTTTTCTGAAGCCCTTCCTGCTCGAGCGCATTGAGCTCCGGATCCCCGAACGCAGTCCACCACTGGTCGGCGATCAATGGCGCGGGCGCGTCGTTCAGCCCGAGTGCCTGGGGGGCGAGCGGCGTTTCCTTCGGCGTGGTCGACGGCGTGGCGACGCAGCCGGCCAGCAGGAGTACGAAGACGCTACCCGCCGGTTTCACTTCGGATCTCCCCGCCCGTGAGCGCCCGCCTGCGCCTCGAGCCGCGCGATCAGACGCGTCATCAGGGAAATCAGCGTATCGACATCCTTTGCACCGAAGGTCGCCAGCGTTTCATTCCACGAGGCGACCACGCGCGCCATCATCGCGTTGCCGGTGCGGCGTCCTTCGCGGGTCAGCGCGAGATGGATGACGCGCCGGTCGCGCCGGCTGCGTGTCCGCCGAACGAGCCCGCGACGCTCGAGCGCATCGATCACGCGCGTCATCGCACCTGTGTCCTGGCTCAGCACCCGCGCGATCTCCGAACTCGTATCCGCGAGCCCGTCGCGGAGCGACATCAGCGTGCACCAGTGCGTGAAGGTGAGCTCTTCCCCTTCGAACAGGCGCTCGGCGCGCGGAACGGCCAGATTGTGGAGGGTGCGAATCAGAAATCCCAGCGAGCGCTGGGCGCTGTAGCTTGCGGTGTCGTAATATCCCCGCCGCAAAGACATTGTTCTCCCTGCCTGGACAATATCTGCCTGGGCAGAGATTCGCCAAGAGGTAGTCGTCTCGTCCCCGCGCGTTCAGCCGGAGCCTGCTTGCGCCGGCGGCAAAGCCGCGGCACTCTCTTTCAAATGTTTGTCGATCTTCCCACCGCCCGCATTTTCTTCGATACCGCCGGTCCGGAACTTGCGATCGATGGCGAGACCATGCGCAAACGCCCGACGCTGATCGTCATGCATGGCGGGCCGGGTTTCGACCATTCGACGCTCCGGCCCTACTTCGACCGTTTCGCCGACGATTTTCATGTCGTCTACATCGATCATCGCGGCAACGGCCGGTCGACCGGAGCGAAGGAAACCTGGACGCTCGCGCAATGGGGCGATGACGTGAAGGCCTTCTGCGACGCGCTCGGAATCGAAAGGCCGTTCGTCTACGGCAATTCCTTCGGCGGGATGGTCGCGATGGCCTATGGCGCGCGCCATCCCGGGCACGCTGCCAGGCTCGTTCTCTCTTCTACGGCTGCGCGCGTGCGGCTGGATCTGTCGGCTGCCATTTTCGAAGAGCGCGGCGGCAAGGAGGCGCGCGCCATCTGCGAGCGGTTCTGGAGCACGCGCGAGGATGCCGCTTATGCCGACTACATGCGCGTCTGCATGCCGCTCTATAATCCGCCGAGCGACAAGAGCGAAGAGCAGGCGGCCGCGCGGCGGCGCGCTATCGCGCGACCGGAGACCGGGCGCCATTTCTCGCTCGGCGAAATGCGCGCGATGGATCTGAGGCCGATGCTCAAGGACATTCGCTCGCCCGCGCTGGTTCTGGCCGGAACCTACGATCCGATCACGCCGGTCGCCTGCGCCGAGGAGATTTGCGAGTCGCTGCCTTCCGGGCTCGGCGAACTCGCGGTTTTCCAGGGCGCGGGCCATGGGGTCCACCGCGATCAGCCCGAGAAGGCCGAAGCGGTGCTGCGTCGCTTTCTTTCGGGCTAGGTCCGCCTGCGTCGATGCGCTCCACAAGCCTTTTCGGCGCGATGGTGCGATAGCTCTCGTCCATCCAGGCAAACAGCACATCGAGCGGCGGCTTTGCTTTTCCTTCGAACCGGCAGGAAACCCATCCGCTCTTTCCGAGACCGTATCGCGTGGGGCTCGCGAAAGGATATTCGAGCGCGAATTCGTGCCGTTCGCTGAGCTTGACGGAAAGCGCGAGCAGGTTTGACTCGCAGCGCATGAACACGAAGGTCTTGCCTTTCACCTTGATGGCGCTCTCGCCCCAGGGAAGATCCTCGCGCGTTTCAGGATAGGCGAGCGCCCGCGCGCGCAGTGTTCGGAAAGCCGTGCGTAGCTCGGACATGATCGCTCACCCCTGGGTTTCGTCGTCATCACCCGGTCCGCGCGTTAGCGGATCCGTTCACACATCTCATTTGCTGCGGGCAGGCAAA
>Ga0209060_10001077_pt1 | contig 33212 bp, 31 predicted proteins | sample Coa_R1_8_FD_187155 | JGI IMG/M metagenome (GOLD analysis project Ga0209060, IMG submission 187155) | Surface soil microbial communities from Centralia Pennsylvania, which are recovering from an underground coalmine fire - Coalmine... | ecosystem: Environmental > Terrestrial > Soil >...
AATTCTGGCTCGCGCCTCTGCTGCCTCAAAGTAACTCCAAAGAACACCCTTCCTCTGCGCGCCCATCCGCATTCCGAAAATGTTATACATTGGAGCACTCCCGAGCGAATATGGACTTGGGAAAGGAGATCCGGCATTGGGCCATACGAGACTCATCATCTTCCTGCTTGCGATTGCGATGCAGGTTGAAGCGCAAGAAAATCCTGTCCACACTTATGTAGCTGCCCACAGACAAGCCATTGTGCAGGAATTCACCGGGTTTTTGTCCCTTCCGAACTTGGCTTCCGACCCGGTCAATATCAGAAAGAATGCAGATGCGCTGATCGAGCTTTGCCGCAAGCGCGGCCTGAAGGCGGAGCTTCTGCAGGTACCGGATGCACCTCCCGCGATCCTGGCCGAACTGCCGGGCGATGCCTCCCGGAGTACAGTCACTTTCTACGCGCACTATGACGGGCAGCCAGTCGAGAAATCCAACTGGACGCAAGATCCATGGTCGCCGGTGCTAGTGAATAAGAACAGCAATCCCGCCTCGCCGGATGATCCCGAGACTCGTATCTATGCCCGCTCTTCAAGCGACGACAAAGCTGCGATTATCGGATTGCTGACCGCTCTCGATGTCCTGCAGGCCGCTCACATGCGGCCCTCGGTCAATCTCAAGTTCCTGTTTGAAGGAGAAGAAGAAGCCGGCTCCCCTCATCTTGCCGCCATTCTTTCGAAGTATTCCAGTCAGTTGCAATCGGATCTCTGGGTAATTTGCGATGGCCCTACGAACCAGGGTGGCGAGCCGCAGCTTGTGTTCGGAAGCCGGGGTGTCGTGACAGCCCGGATTACAGCGTTTGGTCCAAATCGCCCCTTGCACAGCGGCCATTATGGAAACTGGGCGCCCAATCCCATCATGGAAATTGCGCAGATCATCTCTAAATTGCGTAACACCGACGCGGAGATAACCATTCCGCATTTCTACGATTCCGTCCGCCCACTATCTACGGCTGAGCAGGCCGCACTTAGGAATGTGCCTGGCGTAGATTCCCAGTTGCGGAGTGAACTTGGACTTGGGCGTACAGAAGGCCGCGCGGCTCTGGCCGAGCAGATATTGAAGCCCGCTTTGAATCTTGATCGGATTGAAGGAGGTGGTTCCAGCGGCGATCCGGCAAATGCCATTCCCTCCTCGGCAACCGTCTCCATCGATTTTCGTCTGGTGCCCAACCAGACGCCTGAGATTGTTCGCAATTTGTTGGAAAACTATCTTCACCAGCTTGGTTATACCGTTGTCGGTAAGCCGCCTACTCCGTCCGAGCGCCTGCAAAATCCCCAGCTCCTGCAAGTAACCTGGGGCGCGGGATACCCGCCGCAGCGCACAGCGATCGATTCCACGGTATCGCAGGCTTTCATCCAAGCCGCCCGCACCGTCACCGGAGACCGGCTGGTGCTCCTACCGACCTTGGGCGGAAGCACGCCCTCCTTTACTTTTGAACAACAATTCAAGAAGCCGGTCATTGGGCTGCCGATTGCAAATTACGACAACAATCAACACGCTGCCAATGAGAATTTAAAGCTAAAGAATTTGTGGGAAGGCATTGAGCTATTCGCCGGAATCTATCGGACTCTCGGAGAGTATTGGAAGTAGTGGAAGTCACGAATGCTGGTAGGAATCTCATCATGGCCGTACCTGTCACAGAAAACCCGTTCGCGATCCTGACCTTGGTTGCCGCTCCGGCCGTATTTACCAATGCCTCCTCGGTTCTCGCTCTTGGTACCAGCAACCGCCTGGCCCGCGTGGTTGACCGCACCCGTCAGTTGAGCCAGATGCTTCAAGCCGCTCCGCCTTCCGATATCTCTTCAAAGCAGACCTGGGTGCTGCATTTGGAGCGCCAGGAAAAACGGGCAATTTTGTTGGTGCGCGCGATGAGCTTTTTCTATAGTGCGGTTGGGGCATTTGCCGCGGCTAGCCTGGTGTCGCTCTTGGGCGCGAGTCTCGTGGGGATTCGCTACAACCTTCCGTTTGAGGTCGTGGTCGTAGTGAGCCTGGTCGTGGGAACGGTTGGCATCGTGGGACTATCCATTGGTTGTGCCCTTTTAGTAAAAGAAACTCATTTGGCCCTGCTCAACCATGCGGAAGAAGCCCGCCAGGCAAAGGGTTGGGCGGAAGGTCGTCCCCAGTAATGAAAACTCCTATCGCACGATTCCTGCCTCAGAACTCACTGTAGCTTCAAACACCGCAACAGGCTCGGAAAAGCCCTTCAAGGAAATCGGAGGGAGGGGCTTCAGCACCACGTCTCCGTTGAGTTCTTCCGTTACCGCCTCCGATATCAGTACTTGCCCCGGTTGCGCGCTGGAGCATAGCCGTGCGGCCATGTTGACCACGCTTCCAATGGCCGTATAGTCTTTGCGTGCGCTGCTTCCGATAGGACCTACAACAACCTCGCCTACGTGAATGCCCGCCCCTATCCGCGTTCCCGGCTGGCCATCGAAATGCGATTGCAGCGACTTGATCATCGTGTCTGCCGCCCGTACCGCTCGCAAGCACCGGTCGTCTCCGGAGAACCATGCAACCAGCGCATCTCCCACAAATTTGTCCACGTCTCCGCCGTGTTTCTTCACGATCTCCGCTTCAATGCTCAATACCTTGTTGAGCAGTTCGATCACTACTTCCGGGTCCCTCGCTTCAGCGAACTTGCTGAACTGGCGCACATCGCAAAATAGGATCGCCAGCGATGTCCGCTGGATCACCGCATCTCCTTTAGTATGGTTGCGGATATGTTCGAAAGTGGCTTGCGAGAGAAAGGGTGACATTGCCAGCCGCTCTTGTAACCCTTTCACCATCTCCAGGAACGAACGGCCTAGTATGCCGATTTCGTCTTTTGCGCCCATGCGTCTTGAGCTGCTCTTGATAAGAAGATCGGCCTCATCCAATTGTCCGTCGCTCACGAACTTTGCCGCATCCGCCAGCCGTATCAACGGTCTCGCAATGGGACGCGATAGCAGTAAGCCCGCCATGAGTCCTGCAAAGAGCGCAAGAGAAGCAATCAAGATCAGGCTGCGCTCCAGCTTGCGGAAAGGTTCGAACTTCTCGTCGAGCGGCTCCACCAGGGCAATGCGCAGGCCCGCCGGATTGTGGATTGTGTCGAACTCATCCGCCATGCGTGTGTCCATCACGCTGTATTCTTTTTCTCCCTGGCTCAAACGCATTTCAAGCGCCATGCCATTGCCTTCCACCATCTGCGCCAAAAGCTTGTCGAGAGGCAGCTTTAGGAAAATGGGATCGCTGGTTCCCAGCAGGTGGGGCTTGACCTCATCGATGTGCCAAAGAATCGCATCGCGTCCCGTGTGTTTCTTGATGTGCAAAGCCAGCCCGTCGTTGGCTTGAAAGCCGAGAATGAATATCTCCCCATGGCGGTTGTTGCCGTTGAGCACAGGCACCGTGATTAACTCGTACAACTGGCCTGTGGGAGACTCCCAATTTGTAATCTCGCCCTGATTGGCTTCCGTTGCAATGCCGGGAAAGCGCCACTTCATCGCTGCCTCGCCGCAGGGCTCTTGGCCGGCCAATGCGATAGCTACGGGTTTTCCGTCAGGCAGAATCACCGCTGCCAGATCGAATGTATCTTCAGGGGTAATCGGGGTCTTCCTGCCAACCAGTATCTTGCCGGCCCAATCGCAAGCGCCGGCGCGGTCGCCTGCCTCGGTTACCTGCACCAATGCGTCGGACCCCGCAATGGCGGTTGCTTCCAGCAGGTTCTCGTGCAGGTGTTCGCCCTCCATGGCTACGAATGTTGCCTGCGAATCCTGTAGCTCATGCCGGACATCGTCCTTCACTTGTCGTTCGGCGGAAATGCCCACCATGATCAGCACAGCCAGCGTGAGCGCTCCGACTGCTCCTGAAACAATAATGACCAGCTTGCTGCGAATGCTAATGTCGTTGAAGAGGCGAAACAACGCTTGAGGCTCCTCTGATTTCTTCCATGCGATTTTGGCTTTGGTGAGTTCTTTTCCGGACGGCCTAAAGCGTTTTCAGGCTAAGTGTCTCCGGGAATTGGAACTTCGACGCGGCTCTCCGTCCAGAAACCTTTGAAAACGCTATAAACATTAACCCGAAATCACTCCCTGCAGTTTGCAGAATTTCTCCCTGTTTCACCTAATGAAACCATTTCCTTCTGGCTTGCCGGTGAATTTTGAAACATCCACGATAGTGCCTAAAGGACAATGGCCTGTTGTCATATAGCACTTGACCTTAAGGACGATCCAAAATGGGAATGGAGCCACTGCCTGTTTCATCAAAGGAATAGGCGCCGACAAAACATTCCAACGGTGAAGCCACTGACCGCAGTAGCCTCTCCTCACACGACCAACGTAGGAACCAAGAACGAACCCAAGGAGGTTCCCCAATGAAAAATATAAAACTCCTTCTGGCAGCTTTCCTGTTCGTCGGTTCGCTCGCTGCAAACAGCCAGGGCCGTTTGGACCGGCCTGAGAAACCAAGGCCCCATCCCCCGACGAACCCCACCGGTCCCGATACCGGCGGCGATCCCATGCCTCTACCTCCATTTCCCGGGCCCGACTTTCCCGGCGGTGGAGATTTCCCAAATTAAAGAGCAGCCATGAGGCACTATTTATCCACCATCGACTACGGGCTATGGCTGAGCATTATCGTGCTTCAGTTGGCCGCCTGTTGGACGGTGGTGAAAAAGAGTTTCTATGGTAGCTGGAAAGCCTTTAGCTACTACCTATTTTTTGTAGCTGCTCAGTCCGAAATCCTTTTTGGCGTTTCTCAACTGGGCAGCTACAAAACCTACGCATTTGTGTACTACGCCGGGGGCTTTACCGAAGCCGTCCTTTTGACTTTGGTCGTTCTGGAAGTGCTGGTCAAGGTTCTCGATTCCTTTGAGGCGCTGCCGGGACGCACGATTGCCTGGTTCTGCGCCTGGTTGGTCGTAGCCGTCTCTCTAGCACTAGTCTTGTCGTTAAGTCATCTCTCCCGCAATTACAACGTGTTCATAAATCTGCCGCTCACCATTCAGAGGACCGTCTTTTTAGTGGATGCGGCTCTCTTATGGGTGGTGCTTCTGCAGGCGAAGACGCTGGGAGTAACCTGGAAATCTTCGGTGGCCGAAATTGCCATTGGATTTGTCCTCTTCCTCACCGTGCAGGCGCTCTCCAGGTTTCTCGTGGGAATCTACGACAGCCCAATATTCATTAGCATGGCTGGGCAGGCGGGACAGGCGGCCTATTTGTTCGCGCTGGTCGGCTGGATCTGGACGATGTTCCATCGCGATCCGCGGCCCGCGCCGCCCTCCACGGAGACCGTAACCCGCATGCGGGCCTATGCTTCAGGTCCCCAGGTTACAAAAGAGAAAATGCTCGATTTCATTGGCGTGAAGGTGCGTAAAGTGGAAGAGGAAACAAACGAGGCCTAATGGGAAGTCTCAGCTTCTGCGCTTTTTCGGTCTTGTACCCGGCCTTTCCACTCGCCCCCTCGCCCCAGCCAGAACTTAACCGCTGAGTGCAGGGTGGCTCCTGAATAAAACAGGGCGATGAACGGTAGGGCCAACGCCCAGGCCGCATTCAAGCGGTAGTATCGGATCATTGGCAGGTAGGCGCAGGTCATCATGAGCCAGGCTATCGCCCCCATGGCGATGGGGAACGGGCTTCGAGAGAACAGCAAAAGCATCGGGACTAAGTACGTAACCACCAGCCCTGCCAGCGCCGCAATCAGGACCAGCGCAGAATGGTTCAACTGGCGGAAAGCGGTTCGTGAAATCATCGTTTCAATTTCAGCGAACGTGCCGTAAGGTCGGACGCTCGTCGCCGAATCGGAATCCGCCAGGCCCAGCCACACCGTGCCGCCATCCGTTTTAACGGCTTTCGCCAAAGCGCAATCGTCGATAATTTCGTTGCGAATGGCCGCAATGCCGCCCGCCCGTTCAAGGGCCTTTGGACGTATGAGGATGCACCCGCCTGCGGCCCCTGCAACCGCCTTTTTGCGCTGAGCGATCCATGAGGGTGGATAGATTTGGAAGAAGAAGAAGACAAAGGCCGGAATCAGAAATTTCTCTGCCAGGGATTCACAGTGCAGCCGGACCATAATAGACGCCAGATCGTAGCCCCCAGCGTCTGCAATGGAAACCAGAGTTGCTACGTTGCTTCGCGAATGGACGACATCCGCATCCGTCAGGAGATAAAAGTCCCCGCTCCCGCCATGAAGAGGGAACCGCTCCCGCGCCTTCTCCAGCCCTTGGTGTACAGCCCACAACTTCCCCGACCATCCTGGTGGTAGAGGCTCACCGGTAATGACCGTGAGGCTTTGTGACGCGCCGGCTTTTTCAGCCGCTCGCACTGCTGCCTGGGCCGTTCCGTCCTGGCTGCTATCGTCCACGAGGAATACATGAAGGGAGCCCCTGAAATCTTGCCGCAGGAGAGAGGTGATGCTGCGATCGATAACATCCACCTCGTTGCGTGCGGGGACAACCACCGCCACATTGCATGGAGCGTGCTCGCCGTTCTTGGGACCGGTTTGCGGAAAGGCTTTGAGTTTCGAAACCTGCCAAAAGCTTCCTCGCCCCCAAAGCAAATAAATCCAAATGAGAACGGAGAGAATTCCGGAAACGGCAGGGAACATGAGGGCCTATTGTAACTGGCCCTCAGCCGGGGAGTGTCTTACAATATGAGTCGCAAGGGAAGATGACGCCATCTGCATGATCAGCATATTTGACCTCTTCAAAATAGGGATTGGGCCTTCAAGTTCGCATACCGTGGGGCCGATGCGCGCCGCGCGTACGTTCTTGACTGAAATTGACGCTAACTCGAACGGCGTGAGTGCGCTCCAGGGCGTCCACCGGGTGAAGGTTGAGCTTTATGGCTCCCTGGCTCTTACCGGGAAGGGACACGGCACCGACCGCGCCATCCTTCTTGGTTTGCTGGGCCACAAGCCGGACGAGGTCGATCCCTCTCTTGTGGAAGACCATCTCGCCGCAATTCGCCGATCGAAGACCATTGCGCTCCTTGGTCTGCATACGATCGGCTTCGATGAAAGCCCCGATCTGCTTTTCCATGGTGCTGAAGTGCTGCCCTTCCATTCCAATGGCATGCGGTTTACCGCCTATAGTGCGGACGGAACGCCCGTGAAGACAGGCGTCTACTACTCGGTGGGTGGAGGATTCGTGGTTGCCGAAGGTGCCGCGAGCGCTCCTGTCTCTGAGGTGAAGGTGCCCTATCCCTTCAAGGATGCCGCCGAACTTTTGGCGCTCGCACAAGAGAACTCCATCACCATTGCTGAATTGGTCGAGGCCAATGAAAGGTGCTGGCGTTCGCCCGAAGAGATTTATGGCCAGATTCGCAAGATTTGGGAAGTAATGCAGGCTTGCGTACAGCGTGGCGTGAGTGCCGATGGCCCCCTGCCCGGTGGATTGAATGTTCAGCGCCGCGCCCGCCACTTAAGCAGCCTTCTTCTGAAGACGCACACCGACGATCCACTCGATGTGATGGATTGGGTCAACGTCTACGCAATTGCCGTGAACGAAGAGAATGCCTCTGGTGGCCGGGTCGTCACCGCGCCCACCAATGGAGCGGCAGGCATTATTCCCGCGGTGCTTCACTACTATCAGAACTTTTGCAAAGGGGCTTGTGAAGAGGGAGTTAGGCGATTCTTCTTTGCCGCTGGAGCGGTGGGTATCCTTTATAAGAAGAATGCTTCAATCTCCGGGGCCGAGGTAGGCTGCCAAGGGGAAGTTGGCGTCGCCTGTTCCATGGCGGCGGCTGGGTTGGTGGCTGCGCTCAATGGCAGCAACGAGCAAGTGGAAAATGCAGCCGAAATCGGCATGGAGCATCATTTAGGTATGACCTGCGATCCGGTTGGAGGTTTGGTTCAGATTCCCTGTATCGAGCGGAATGCCCTGGGCGCAGTCAAAGCCATCAACGCCTCCCGCATCTCGATGCGCGGCAACGGCTCTCATCAGGTGTCGCTCGATCAGGTCATCAAGACCATGTACCAGACCGGCCTCGATATGCAGGCTAGATATAAGGAAACATCTCAGGCGGGACTTGCCGTATATGTAGCCAAATGCTGAGTCTTCACCTACAATGAATAGTCGCGGCGCCGGTGCATGGGAATTGGGCGGGATTCGTCATATTTTTAGAGTTAGTGATACAGACTGAAGGCTTTGAAGAATATCAACGATATAATTCGTTGATTATAAAGGCCGATTGATTACACTTCACGAATTTGCATTTCTTCGGAAGGGCCGAAAAATCAATAGGTAATCAATGGGTAATGAGCTTCAAGGCTAGAGCGTATTCCTAAAGCCCAGGCGGTTTCGGGGACCGAGCAAATCATCTCGCCGCTAGAAAAAAATAAGGGAGCAGATGTATCTGCCCCCTTTCTTGTGGTTCGTTTGACTCTCCGGTTTACTTGCTGTCCTTCTCCAACTCTACCGCCGCCGATTCCACCTGGCTCGCGTAATCTTGTAGCGCCTTCGCTGCCCGGATGATCTCTCCTTCCGCTTCCTGGTATCGCTTCTCTTCAATAGCTTCGCGAATGCCGGGCAAAGTCTTGGCTCCATATCCCGTGTAGTACCCCGGCGCGTAAATCAAATGCTTGTACCAGGGACGCCTCGGCAACCCCTGACCGTTCGTGAGCGACCGCTCCGCGTGCAGCAACTGGTCGTTCAAATTCACCAGGCTCTGCGGCGAGGATTTCGGTGTTCCGCTCGTGAATGCCTTCAAAGCTCTCGAGTAATGGGCCGCGCTCAGGTTCATGGAATTTTCGGCATTGTCCAGAGGAGCAAAGTTAAGGAAGGGAGGCGCCTCGTCTCTTGCCGGAGGAACCGTAGGCCGTCGCGGATCGGAGGCCGCACCGTACAAGCCTTCATCGAGTGCCTGGTTCCGATCGCGGACCTCATCCTGCCTGTTCTTGAGTAGTGTCTTTAACTCGTCCGAATAGCGATGGATGGTGTCGGCAAAGTCGGTAAAGTCGAAAGGCAGCACGTCCGCGTCGGCAAAGCGCATGACCATGGTGCCGCCGGTTTGGGCGAGCGCCTTTCCATAGACAAAGTCCGAGTCGGAAAAGTGCGTATACCAGTAGAAGTCGTCGTAGATGGAATGGTAGATTCCGCCTTGGTCCTCGCCACCGTAGCCGATGTTAAGGGAGGCAATTCCAAGATGGTCGAGAAACGCTGTGTAGTCGCTGCCCGAACCCAGCGCCCCAATGCGAAGGTCGCCGCGGCTGCGCAGTTCGCGCCTGTCTATCTCACCCTGCCGTGAGCCGACAAGCCGTCTCGCCTGGCCTCTCTTCCACACGGAGATGTTCTTTTCCGGGTCTGTAATGTCCCGCGCTACTCCGTTCACGAATTTTTCAAGAGAGTGCGAGCCTTCGGCCTCGAGATAGCCTCGTCCATTGCCATCGGAGTTGATATAGATGGCGGCATGCTGCCTCAGTTCCTCGCCGTGATACTCGGCCCACTCGGTCGATCCCAACAGCATGGGCTCTTCTCCATCCCACGCGCAGAAGATGATGGTGCGCTTCGGCTTCCATCCTTGTTTCAGCAGTTCCGAGAGTCCACGCGCTTCTTCGAGTAATGCTACCTGTCCTGAAATCGGATCTTCGGCGCCGTTAACCCAGGCATCGTGGTGGTTGCCTCGTATCACCCACTGGTCTGGCTGCTCGCTTCCTGGAATTTTGGCGATTACGTCATAGACGGGCTTGATGTCCCAATTCGACTGCACTTTCAGATGGACCTTCGCCGGGCCAGGCCCGACATGGTAGGCAATCGACAGCCCTCCGCGAAAGTTGGCGGGAGCCATCGGCCCTTTCATGGCTGCCAGCAAGGGCTTGGCGTCGCCATAGGAAATGGGCAGAACCGGAATCTTGGTGATGGTGGCGGCGTCTTTGATCGCCAACCGCTTCACGTCGCCTTTGGCCCCTACTCCGGGTGTGAGGGGGTCGCCAGGGTAGATGGGCATATCGAGCACGCTGCCCCTCTGCACTCCATTCTCATTCCTCATCGGCCCGGCCGGGAATACGTCATCATCAAAATAGCCGTCGTCCCTGGGATCGGAATAGATGATGCAGCCAACGGCCCCATGTTCCGCTGCAACCTTGGGCTTGATCCCGCGCCACGACTCGCCATAGCGCGCAATCACGATCGCGCCCTTGACGGAAACTCCCAGCCGGTCCAGCTCGTCGTAGTCCCTCGGAAGCCCGTAGTTGACATAAACGAGCGGGCCCGTAACATCGCCATCGATAGAGTAGGCGTTGTAGGTGGGGAGCTGCTCGCTCACCTGGTTTGAGGTCCCATCGGCATTCACCGCCGGTTCCTGCAGCTTTGCGGTGAAATGCCCTGGCTCGATCAGCTCAACCAATCGCTCTTTGGGCGTGGGGAAGAGTACGTCAAAGGTTTCGATCTGTGCATCCAGCCCCCAGGACTTGAACTGCGAAAGAATCCACTCGGCGTTTTGCTTGTCGTAAGGCGAGCCTACATGGTGCGGACGGGCACTCAGGCGCTGCATGTTGTCCCGCAAGATTTGGGGATTGGGAATCGTTTTGAACTTGTTTTCCCAATCGCGCTCCGTGCGCGAACCGGAGGCATTAAAGCCATAGAGAGGTTCGTCGTCATTAAAGGCCGAAACGGGCTGAAGCTGAACCAGCAAAACAAAGGCCAGGATTGTGGGAACGGCCAGAAGGGCGCTTCTCATGGGACGGATCAGTAAGGTACGGATCAATGATGTGCGGATCAACGAGGGACGGATCATCGAGAACTCCAGGGGGCAAGTCTGCCGAGGCTTGTTGCCGAGGCCGCCTTTGCCGCATTTTTAGACTTTGCTTCTTCAGATTCGTTTCTTGCAATCTGCTTCTGCAGATTTACTTCTTCAGAATGCGTTTCGAGAAACGCGTAAGAACACGTTTTCTGCATACGCTCTTTTTCCGCATACGTTCTAGGCATTTAAGTTTTAAAGACGCGCAAATTGTATACGAGAGCCCCGCCAAACAGGAGGTGGGAAAGTTAGGCAAAAGCAGAACATTTCGCAAAGAAACGTAGAGCGAGATCTAGGCTTAGCATCGGGGCAGGCATCACGAACGCACGAATGAACGAAGGTGCTTGAGCCATTTCTGCCCTTGCGCCCTCTGTGTCCTCCGGGTTTTTCTCTGTGTCCTCTGTGGTAAAGGTCTTGGTTTTACTGATCTCTGACCGCTGAATGCTAATTGCTAATTCACCCCACGCATCAGAACCTCGTTTGCCGGGCACTCGCGCACGCTGGCGCTACATGCCTGGAACTGCAGATCTTTCGTCAGGCAGACCTCCAGATTCACGAGTTCTCCAGCGTGGCAGGAGAGCCGAAACGCCCCCTGTGGAGCACTATTGGCCGAAGCAAAGTTTTGCTCAAGCTCTTTCGCGTTGAACTTCTGCTCATGATCCAGGCCGCGAATCTGGTCCGGGATCTTTAAGGAAGTGAATGCCTGTTCGACTTTCTGAAAATACTCCTGCGCCGAAAGTCCGCTGCACGTTCCGTGCTTCTCCCATTCATGCTGGATCAGACCGCGGCTCGGCATAAATTGCGCCATCCGGTCAACGGTATCTTTGGCCACAGGGCTAGCCGGGGCGCAGGACATGGGAGGCGGTCCGCTCTGGGACTGCGGCCAAAGGCCATGGAGAACAAATGCCGTGTGTCCTCCGGATCGGCACTCGCTGGAGTGGTCGCTAGGATGCCCGGCACAATAGTTGGGAGCCCATGAGAGCGAAAGAAGATAGTAGTCAAACGTGCCGCCTTCCCCGTTCGATGAGTTGCGATTCGACCGGTGCCGCTGGGAAGTCGCCCATGAATCGGTGGACATCGAAGATATAAAGGTAGCCGCGCCGCCAAAAACGAGCGCGCAAACAAGGCAAATGAGGAAAAATCGTTTCATCGGGCGCAATTGTAAACCAGATTGCACCGAAACGGTGTCTAGGCAATCGGAGATCGCTCAACCGGCATGCGAATCATAGGAGAGTTTCGATGTATATGCCGCACGAGTTGCATGTGGACGAGTTGCGTATGGAAGACTTGTGCATTGAAGACTTACGCATGGAAGAGTTGCGCGTCGAACCGTCAGGCAAAAAGGCCGCAATGGAAATTGAAGCAATTTGCAACCTGGCTTGTAGATGTTCCGGCCGCCTGGGCCGTAAACCTCTGAATCTTCACGCTGGCGTCGATGGTATTTCGGATGCACTTTGGAATGTCGAGAAGTCAAGACAGGCGAACTGTTTTTACAGAAAAGGATACCCCTTTAAATGTCTTCAATGTCTTTTTGCTCTAATTGTGGCGTAATGACTCAAAGCACCGGCACAGCTTGCTCCAAGTGCAATCGTTCTTTATCTCCCGCATATCTGGGAGCTGCTTCGGGAGGATCTTCGGCAGGGACCGCCGTCAGAAACTCTGCCGGTTTCTGGATTCGTTTGGTCGCCTATCTTATCGACTTTATAGTAATTTGCTTGGTGAGCGTTACGATTGGGGCGTTGATAGGATTCGCGGCCTTTGCCGCTGGGCTTGGGAAGAGTCCCGTGGGCCACGCCTTGCTGATCCTTGTTCTTCAGGGAATCGGTTTTTCGATCGCCGTTCTCTATGAGGTGGTGCTGATTCAATCCGCCTGGCAAGCCACGCTCGGAAAGCGCATCCTCGGCCTAAAAGTCATAGACGAATATGATTCAAGGCTTTCCCCCTCGCGCTCTATCGGCCGGTTTTTCGGTAAAGCTTTATCCGGCATGACTCTTGGCATTGGATACTTAATGATTGGTTTTATGGATCAGAAACGCGGCCTCCACGACTTGGTTGCCGGCACAAGGGTGGTAAAGCTATAAATCGCCCGGAAGAATGGGTTACGTGAAAAGCGAATACAAGACCATTTTGCGCCCGTTCTGACCAGCAACTCTGACTGCCGATCCCGCTAACCTTGATGACGGCATTGGTTTATTGAGCGGCAGAGAGGGAACATAAGCATTTGACTTACCAACTGCCTCCTCGGCCACAGAAGAAGAAATAGGAAATCACAAATTATGGCGACGCTTCCATCCAAGCAATTTGTGAAGGTCGGTTTCTGGCTGACCGGCGCGGTCGCAGCAACCTGCACAACATATTTTCACTTTAAATACGGCTCATTTGGTTGGGCGTTAACGGATATTCCCTTTGTGTTCCTATTGTTCTATGCATTCTTTCACGCGCTAAAAGATCGGGCGACTTCCCGTGGCTCCTCAATAGAACAAAAGGGTGGTGAAAATACTTAAAATTTCTAGCTGGAAATGAAATTGAGTTGTCTATTTAATGGATAGCCGATTGCCCATAACGAATCGTTGGTGGCGGCCGGATTGGCGGGCAAAGCGGGATTCACCGGATGGTGTGAACTCACGAGAGAATGCAGACGCAGTCTTCCAGCTCATGGTAGGCATTGCGGCTACCCTGAATAAGCCGATATTTCTAACACCTGAGTTTGGAAGTGCCCCGCAGGAAATGCTGCGCGAACTTGCAGTATGCTCGGCAAATCCTGGCGAGGCAGAAGTGAGAGACCTCAGGGGCTAGCGAACGTCTGAATCCAAAGGCAAATCAAAGATAATGACGAAGCTTTGCCATGGTTGAGTTTTGGCGGTAGGGCGGTGCCGGAACTCGTTGGCGCCTTTAAGAAGCAACAAGGCCTTACCTGGGTGTCATGAAATATCAAGTAAAAGACTCGTCGTTGGGCATTCTACGACGCTAATAGGGCGAATCGCTCAAGTTCTAACTACCTCATATTCACTGGTGACCAGGCCGCTCTTGAATTGACGAGTGCCAACATGCCGAAGCTGGATATCCTTTGGCGTCTGTCCGAACAAAGAAATGCCATCCCCGATTAATACGGGTACGCGCGTAATTGTGAGTTTATGGACTTGTCCGGCGCGCAGGAATTCTTGAATTGTCAAACCGCCATCCACATAGACATGCTTGGCCCCTGTAGCTGAGAGCCTTTGGACGATCTGCTCCGGCTCTCCGCTCATCTGTTCAATCGGAGCATCGATCTCGGCAAGCGCGAGCGGGCGATGGCTCAAGACTATGATGCGCTTATCGCCGTAGGGCCAGCTTGGCAGCTTTGCAACAACCTCGAACGTGTTGCGGCCAAGCACAATGGTGTCGATGCTGGAAATGAATTCGTCGTATCCATGGGGCTCACCGCCATCGGCTGGCAGGAAATCGTATGCGCCGTTTCGGCGCGCGATGAACCCGTCAAGACTGGTTCCCACGAAGACCGACAATTTCATATATAAATCTCCTCCCTCAGCACAAGCCGTCAGCGATAGAGGTAGGGGCGTTCAACGAGGAATGCTGCCGCATACTCGTTTATAGGTGCTGGCTGGAGATTGGCAAAGAGGAAATTGAGGGGTTTTACCGGAATGGCTGCCCACAGAATTAAAGACCCGGTCGCAGCCGGGTCTAAAACTCAATCAAGAGGGAGTCGATTTGGAATCAAGCAGAGTGGGGTTGTAGCTTGCTAACACCCTCTGCCTGCGGGCCTTTTTGGCCCTGCACGATTTCAAATTCTACGTCATCGCCTTCCTGAAGACTTTTATAACCTTCAGACTGGATGGCACTATAGTGGACGAAGACATCGGGGCCGTCATCGCGGCCAATAAATCCGAAGCCTTTTGCATTGTTAAACCATTTCACCTTACCTTTAATTCGAGACACGATCCTTACTCCATGGGCCAAGGAAACACGTTCTTGCTATGCACCTAGACCATCTTTCAAATTGGGATTGCCAGTGCATTTGGGCGGGACGTAACATGCCGTGAGTAGCCTTTAATTTTTTCCGGCTTTATCCGTCCTGTTACCCGCTACTTTGGCTTTGAAATTATTTTCCTGCTACGGCCCTGCATTGTCAACTCGATAACCAAGAATTAGAGACTGTTAATTTTTTAAATTTAACATTTCCCGTATAAATAATAACAGTTTGTTAAGTTATAGGCATTCGGGTGCTCTCGCAAGTCCCGATATGGAACTTTTACATACGCGCATTACCCTGGAAATACCGGGGAAACCGCTACGGAATTCAAAGGGTTTTCCACCAGGAAGATGTGAGGATTCTCTAAGCGGAATTTGTTGGGAACACCTTAGGTATGTACTAAGCCCGCCAGTAAGGCATTGAGGACAACGTCCAGGGCCGGGCACAGCGATCCAGGTTTTGCCGGCCTGCCGGCATTCCTGAACCTATCACCTAACCCGTGTTAGATCCCAATCGTTCAACGCCGCTTCGTCGGCTTTTTCGATTTTTGTGGCTGCTTGGTCTTTTGTGGCTTCTGGGTCTTGTTCAGCTTTTGGTCGAGCCAGAGCACCGACGCGATCGTCTTCGCATCCTGAATTTTGCCCGAAAGGGCCATCTTCAAGGCTTGGCTTAAGGGGAAGAATCGCGACGAGATGCGCTCATCCGCCTCCGGCTGAGCGACGCCCTCTTTGAGCTTGCGAGCCAGATAGACGTGCATCACTTCATCCATGAAGCCAGGGCTTACATAGAACGACAAAGCCGGCTGCCACTTTGCCGCCGAGTATCCGGTTTCTTCGAGCAGCTCTCGCTTGGCGGCGGCCAGCTTCTGCTCTCCCGGCTCAATGCGTCCCGCAGGAAGTTCCCATAGCCGTTCATTGGCGGCATAGCGAAACTGCCGCTCTAATAAGACAAGCGGCTCCGGCCCCGATTCGTCCACAGGCAGAATCACAATGGACCCCGAATGGCGAACGACCTCCCGCACTGCTCGAACGTCGTCTGGTTCCTGTACGTCGTCGGAAACCACGCTGAATACGCGTCCCTGGAAAACAGTCTTTGAAGAGATGACTCTGGCGGAAGCTTTTTGGGATTTCATGACAATCAATATAGCCGAGCTGTTTCTGTTATGCTCCCGGACGTGGTCACGCCAACGCGCATACCCACTCATATCACCATTGTTGGCGCAGGTAATCTCGCCCAGGTGCTGGCTCCCGCCTTGCAAGAGGTGGGATACTCCATCGATGCCGTCGTGGTTCGGGATCGTGCGGAGTCCAGGCGGCGGGCCTCGGCCTTAGCTCGCAAGCTGCGAACGCGGGCTCTCCCATTGAACGAAGCGAGCCCGGTGTCCGATTCGGATATTGTCTGGCTCTGCCATACCGACGATGCCATAACGGCCACCGCCCGGTTGCTTGCCAAGCGTCCTGGATCGAGATGGAAAGGCAAGGTCGTCCTTCATTCTAGTGGCGCGCTCACCAGCGATGCTCTTGCTCCCCTGCGGAGTTTGGGAGCCTCTGTCGCCTCGCTACATCCCATGATGACCTTTGTTCCGGGAGCGGCCTATCGTCTGGCCAAGGTGCCTTTTGCGGTTGAGGGAGACCGGCGCGCTATTGGGGTTGCCAGGCAGATCGCCAAGGCCCTGCAAGCCGAGATATTCACCATCGGCAAAGAGAGCAAGGTGTTCTATCACGCGCTTGGCTCATTCTCATCTCCTTTGCTGGTTGCTGTGCTGATCACTGCCGAGCAGGTTGCGCGTGCCGCCGGCCTTTCGGTTCCCCAAATGAAAAAGACCGTAAGGCCACTGGTGCAACAGACCATTCAAAACTATTTCGAGAAAGGGGCGGCAGCTGCCTTTAGCGGTCCCATCCGTCGCGGAGATGTCGAAACCGTGCGCCGCCATCTCTCGCATCTGTCCAAAATTCCCGAGGCTCGCGAGGTCTACCGGGCACTGGTCCATTCGGCGCTGCTGCATCTGCCCGCCAAGAACCAGAATGCGGTGCGTGGGCTTTTGAAGAAAGCCTTATAACGGCGCATTCAATTGGCAACGCCGGAAACACTGGAAACGCTTGTAAAATCGTCCGCATGTTGAATTCAGCGAAAATTGTCGGATTTGTTCCCACCCGAGATCCCCAGCGTGCTCGGGCGTTTTACGAGGACATTCTGAGCCGCGTCTTACCTCGCTTGCGCTTCTTGCGAGACGATCACTTCGCCCTGGTATTCGAATCCGACGGGACCATGGTGCGCATCGCTCACGTTCCCGAATTCACTCCCATGCCGTTCACTATCCTCGGCTGGGAGGTGGACGATATTCAACAGGCCGTGCAAGATCTCAAGAATCGTGGCGTTCACTTTGAGCTGTATGAACAGTTCCAGCAGGAGGAGTCGGGAATATGGACGGCTCCAGGCGGCGCAGCCAAAGTGGCCTGGTTCAAGGATCCGGATGGCAACGTGCTTTCGCTATCGCAGCACGCTGCATAATGAAACGGCGTCGGGGTTTCCACATCTCGCTCGAAAAGAATGCCTGCACAACTGTGCAAGAACCAAGAATAAGGACCAGGGATTTATCCTTGCTCCCGGGCACGGTTTTGGAATCAAGCGGCTTTAGCAGCCGTCGTTCGCGCATCGCGACTGGAGCACGCGCTCACCGTGTCGTGAACAGATGTCCCATCTTTTCTTTCTTGGTATTGAGATAGCGTTCGGAAGCGGCGTTGGCTTCTACCTCGCAGGGAACGCGTTCCACCACCTTGATTCCCACGGCCTCCAAAGCGGCAATCTTCTGCGGGTTGTTTGAAAGCAGCCGCACGGCGTTCAGATTCAGCGCTTTGAGGATCTCCGCGGGAAGCTGGAACTCCCTGTGGTCGGCCTTAAAGCCAAGGTGCTCGTTGGCCTGCACAGTGTCCATGCCCTTATCTTGTAGTTCGTAGGCTTGCAGCTTGGCCATCAAGCCGATTCCCCGGCCTTCCTGCTGCTCATACACGAGCACTCCTGCGCCATTCCGCGCAATGAGTTCGAGCGCCAGTTCCAGTTGCTGACGGCAGTCGCAGCGCAGCGAATGGAAGACATCGCCGGTTAGGCACTGTGAATGGACGCGCACCAGTGGCGGCGCCGAATGAATATCGCCCAGGACTAAAGCAACGGCCGATTCTACGCGCCGGTCGTCGTCAAACCTGCCCTCAAACCCTAAAATCCGGAAATGCGCAAAGCGGGTAGGGAAATCCGCCTCCGCGACCTTGCGAACTGTGTTCTGTGAAGTCACTGTAGTCATTATATTCAAGTGGATAGCTCTGGGGTGCTTCCTCCTCACAATAGATGTGGGACGCCGAAGCCACGATTCATCGATCGCGCCGTTGCATCGATTGCCTTTTATCAAGTGAGGCTTTGCGGAGGAAAATTTTCGCCTTGCGTCTCGCTTGCTTCCCAGCCCGTCCCCCCAAGCCTCGCGGGACCTTGCCATCTGCCTAGCCTCCAGGCATAGCTTGCGCTGAGTTATACTGCAAAGGTTTCTTTCATCGGAGGCGGAGGACACACATTCATGGCGTCATCGGCAGTCGCATACGCAAAGGAAAACCAGCAGAAGTTTCTCGGCGAGTTGAAAGACTTGCTCCGCATCAAGAGCGTGAGCACTCTGCCGCAGCATAAGGAAGATGTCCAGCAGGCTGCGGAATTTGTGGCCGAGCATATGCGCGCCATTGGTCTGGAAAACGTCGAGGTCATCCCGACCAAAGGCCATCCGCTGGTCTATGCCGACTGGCTCCACGCTCCCGGAAAGCCCACCGTGTTGTGCTACGCGCATTTCGACGTTCAGCCGCCTGACCCGCTCGATCTTTGGATCTCGCCTCCGTTCGAGCCGACCGAGCGCAAGCAAAACCTCTACGCGCGCGGTGCGGTCGATGATAAGGGCCAACTCTGGATGGAAGTAAAGGCCATCGAGGCCCTCATGCGTGGGCACGACGGCAAGCTGCCGATCAACGTCAAATTTCTGTTCGAAGGCGAGGAAGAGGTTGGCGGAGAATCCATCGCCGCCTATGTACGCAAGGAGCGCGCCAAGCTGAAGTCCGACTTTGCCCTCGTCTGCGATACCGAACTGTTCGCGCCCAATCTTCCGACGCTGTGCGTGGGCTTGCGCGGTCTGGTCTATACGGAAATAGAGGCCGTCGGCGCCAAGACCGACCTGCACTCAGGCATGTATGGCGGTGCCGCTCCCAACCCGTTCTTCGCTCTCATCGAGATCATCAGCAAGCTGAAAGACCCAAAAGGGCACATCCTGATTCCAGGGTTCTATAAGAACGTAAAGGCCCCGAGCAAAGATGAGTTGAAAGCCTGGAAGCGCCTCCCCTTTAACGAAGAGCACTACCGCAAGACCGAAGTCGGCTCCAAGGTTCTGACCGGAGAGCCGGGCTTCTCTGTGCTCTACCGCACTTGGGCCCGCCCCACTCTTGAAGTGCACGGCATGCCGGGTGGCTTTGTCGATGCCGGCGCCAAGACGGTGATTCCCGCGAAGGCTTCCGCCAAGGTCTCCATGCGGCTCGTGCCAAACCAGGACCCCAGCGACATTCTCAAGAGATACACAGACTTCGTGAAGAAGCTCACGCCCAAAGGCATTGAGACCAAAATCAAGGTCTACAGCAAGGGACAAGCCAGCGTGATCGATACCGACAATCGCTACATCCAAGCTGCCACCGAGGCCCTGGGAGAAGTCTTCAAGAAAGAGACGGTCTTCATCCGCTCCGGTGGATCGATTCCCATCGTTACCGACTTTCAGGACGTCCTCAAGATTCCCAGCGTGATGATGGGCTTTGGACTGCCGGACGACAACCTGCACGCGCCCAACGAGAAGTTCCACATCCCGAACTTCTATCGCGGCATTGAGTCGATCATACGGTTCTTCGAGAAGCTCGGCGAATAGAAACGGGGAAAAACAGATCTTCGAGCTTGCTGCGAAAATTTGAATTTACGGACAAAGTGAATCGCCAGGTTCTGGCCATGCGGAAGCGTGGATGCTCCCTCCGCGAGATTGCGAAGACCATCGGTTGTTCACGGTCTACGTTGAGGAAGTACGGCCCTCCGAAGCTTGGGTCTCTCCTGCGGCGATTCAAGCGGGAAGAGTTGGACCGGATCGCCGCATTGCGCAAACGTGGCCTTACCGTGCAAGAGATCGCCATTGCCGGTGGGCACTCGCAGAGCGCCGTTGTCTATCAGGTTCGCAGGTTGGGCGTTGCCCCTGAGGAGCCCAAGCCGCGCCGTCGCTCAGAGATTACCGACGACTTGAGGAAGCGCGTTGTGGCTCTCCACAAGAAGGGCCATAACCTCTCAAGAATATCGAATCTCACCGCCCTTGCCAGGACTACGGTGCGTTCCATCGTTCTTGCTGGCGGGCGTCCTCCATCTTCGAACCGTAGCCGCTTCCGTGCAAGAACCACGAAAGAGGAGGAACTCCGCATCGTCGAACTGCGCCGGGCAGGCAGTTCGCTGCAGCGCATTGCCGATGAAGTTGGATTGTCCAATTCTGGTGTCTTGATTGCTTTACGGCGCAATGGCTTTCCCCCAGGCAGGATTACATTGCTGCGCCTTGCCGGGCCGCTTGGAAGGCGCGTCAAGGGACTTTGTAAGGTGAAAGGATGCAGGGTTCGGCAGTTTGGAGCGGGCCTTTGCACCCGCCATGAAGCGGCCCGGCGACAGGGGCGTATCGACAAAGACGGGCGTTCTCTACCGTCCAGGTGCGAAGACTGCAACAAGAAGATCCCCTGGAAGCGCCGGGAGCAGCTTTGCGAAAACTGCAAGAGGGCCCGCGCGAAGATTTTGGCCAAGATCAACCGCGACTATAACAAGGGACGAATCGATGAGAAGGGCCGTCCCACTCCTTCGATTTGTGAGGAGTGCGGGAAGAAATTTCACCGTCTACGCAAGGCGCGCTTTTGCGAGAGTTGTGCCGTCGCTCGCCAGAAAATGCAGAATACGGTGAATGCCCGTAAGTACCGTGCACAGCGGGCAAAGCAGCGGCTCTCCGATCGAAAAAAACGATAAAGTTCTTTCATCGCTGCTCTCCTTTCTCTGTGGTTTCAGCGAAAAAATAGCGGCCATCCCACGAAGGGTTTGCGCCCTAATTTACCTTTTCTACGCTGAAATCGACTTGGAAGCGTAGAGGGTGAACACATGAGGGTGGAATTCGATCGTAACTGGGATTCTCGCGACAATCACCAGAGCAGGCGAAGCCGGAATGAAGTAGAGCGTATTGTAAAAGCAACTTCAGAAGTTGCTCAATTGCGAGGTTCCGACCTAGGTCGGGCTGAACGAGTGACCGTAGTAAAAGGCATTCACAATGATCGCGTCGGCGCCCACATTACCGTGCAATGCGCATTTGAAACGTACCACATCTATTTAACGCGGGACTATGACCGCGATGGATTTGTCTGGGAGCCTGCGGTTGTCTGTACCGGTTCCCAGGCGCTTCAAGGGGATGTTGCTAGAACGAAGTACTCCACGGGCGGCACGCTCTATCGCACATCGCGCTAAATAGGAGTAGCCCACTTTTAATCCCTGGCCACGTGTTGACAGTGGTCCGAGCGATTGATCGTTGTGAATCAATAGCGAATAACCAGAGGGAGATTGGGCCTGAGATCTTTGGTCTTTCCCTTCTTGCCATTGTCGAATGTCAACTCCACCGTCCACTCGTTGCCTGGCTGAAGATCGAGAGCGTGCATCTTGCTCAGATATAAAAGCGGCTCGATGGGCTGGTAGGTCTTTGGCGATAGAAGGCGAGTGGCGGTTATCCGATGAACCCCCAAAGGATGATCGAAACGCGATGCCCGTGCTGCTTGCTCATTCTTGTCCGATAGGACTCTTGGGCTGACGAACAGCGATGGACTTGTCGTATCCTCGCGTGGGGTTAGCATTTCAATGGCCGAGCCTTCCGGCAGCCAGGGCGCAGTTACAGACCAAGTTGGAAATGGAAAGGATTCGTCGGATGTCGTCGTACGGTGAAACCCTATGCCGATTGGACACCAGCCGCTGGAACGCCAGAGCATCCGATTCCTGAACTTCTCGGCGGCTCGTTCTAAGCCTGGTTTCACGGCAACGGTAGAGTCGGGCCACATCAATTCCAGGAAAGCATTTTCGAACTCGACCGTAATCGATGCCGTTCCCTGACCGTCATGCCGGTTGATGTCCGGCGATATCTGCAAGCCTGCACGCTCCAAGGCGGCGCGCTCCGGTGCGTTGGGTGAAACCATGATCCATACATGATCGAACTCAACGGGTGATTGTGCCTTCGCTGGTGCCAGGGCAACCATAAAGATCGTTAGAACAATCGCGGCTAGTTCCAATGCCTTTTCCATGGCTCAATAGACCCATGAGAGCGAGCTAAGGTGAGCACCTTCTGAATGTTGTTGGCAACCCTGATTTTGAACCCCGTGGATTTTGAACCTATGAAGGGCGGCATCCAAATCCATGAGCTCGAACCGGCGGCCTGAATTTCCCAACGCCACTTCTGAGCCAAGCGCAAATCGGCCCCTCGGCTATTGCTTCCGCTTCGGGTTCGGGCTACCCTGAAGTTGGCTCTCGCGACCATCCCACTTCCTCTATTTCTGCAGTGAGATCAGTTGTGGGCCAGTTGTGCAAGTGCAATGCAATAGGATGGGTTTTTGCGGGGATATCCACAACCTATTGTGGGCTGCCTCTTGACCGGCAGGAACTCTGTGGGTACAGTAGCTCCAACAGGGTTACTCTACTCCAGCCATGAGGCCCGCAAAGGATCACGATCCTCTTTTAATTGCCCGCACGATGCCGTGCGTATGCATCTGGCCATTTCCGAAGGAGTAGGAATTTGCTCAAATTAAAGAAGCTGCAAATCCTTGGTTTTAAGTCTTTTTGCGACCGTACGGAGCTGAAATTTCCGGGCGAAGGTCTCGCTGCGGTTGTGGGCCCCAATGGATGTGGGAAGTCCAACATTTCCGACTCGATCTCATGGGTTCTCGGCGAGCAATCGGCAAAAACGCTGCGCGGTTCGCGCATGGAAGACGTGATCTTTGCCGGAACGCGCGACCGAAAACCGACCGGCATGGCGGAAGTGTCTCTCACCTTGATCGATCCAGAAGTCTATGAAGGGAAAGTTTCTGGTGAACCCGAGATCGATATTCGCGATGAAATGCCTAACGCCAGCGCCAACGCTGACGACGATTGGGACGAGGCCTCTGTACGCAAGGCCAATGCCGAAGCCACCGATCATGCTGTAGCTGAGGTACAGCCCGGCCCTGTAGAAAATTCAGTGGAAGGCTCGCACAATGGCGCTATCGCCGAAGGCGAGGAAGGAGCCTCCGCCGAGGGTGTAGAGGTGGAAGCGGCTGCTTCCGCAACGAACGCAATCAACGAGATTGCTTCGGAAGCCAAAGAATCTGGCGACGCTGCCGAATCCGCCGAAGCAGAAGACGGCGATGCATCCGTGGACGCCAACTCGGTTGTTCTCAAGATTCGGCGTCGCAAATTCAAGCCCGCCACTCTCGCGCGCGGGGAGATCGTGGTTACGCGCCGTCTGTTCCGCACCGGAGAGAGCGAATATCTGCTCAACGGCAAGCTCTGCCGCCTTCGCGATATTCAGGACATCTTCATGGGAACCGGCCTGGGGCCGGAGTCTTACGCCATTATCGAGCAGGGACGCATCGGTCAGATACTGAGCAGCAAGCCTTATGATCGCCGCGCAATCATCGAAGAGGCGGCGGGAATTACCAAGTTCAAGAGCAAGAAGCGCTTGGCGGAAGCGCGCCTCGAACAGTCGCGCCAGAATCTCTCTCGCATCAACGACATCTTTGAGGAAGTCACGCGTCAGATGAACTCCCTGAAGCGGCAGGCTTCCAAGGCCGAGCGCTATGCCCGCCTGCGCGACGAAATGCGCGAAAAGTTGCGGACTGTGCTGGCCAGCAAGTTCGCTCAGATGGAGCGCGAGCATGCCGAGCTGGACACGAACATTCAGGAAATTACCGAAGCGATCCGGACGCGCAGCGAATCCGCGCAGGCTACCGAACAGGAAAACTCGGAGCGCACCCAGCGCGGCTACACCATTGAGAGCGAGATTGCCCAGAACCGGCAGGTGGTGAACAAGCTCTCCATCGAGACCGACCGCGCCGTATCCCGCAAAGCCAACAACGAGGAGCGCTGTGCAGAGCTAGATGCCCGCTCTACGGCCTCGCAAACTGAACTGCAAACCGCCGAGGGCCAACTATCGGCGCTGGAGAGCGAGTTGCAAGCCAACCGTGAGTTTGCCGAATCGGCGGCGGCGGAAGTAGCGGCAGCCCAGCATGAATGGCAGGCGCGCCAGCAGACGTGTAATACCGCGGCGACTGCTCTTGGCGATGTCGAGCGCCAGCAGGAGGCACGCCGCCGGAATGTGATGGAGGTAATGTCGTCGAGCGCGCAGGTGCGGAATCAGATTATCCAGGCAGAAGAGCACATTGCCTCGCTCGACCGCGAAGCCCAGCGCCTCGAAAACGAAATCTCCGCCGCACAGGTGGACCGCGAGAGCTTTGGTGGCAAGCGCGGGCAGATTGCGTTTGAATTTGAAACCATGACCCAGTCGGTCGCTTCCTTAAGCGCTCAGATCAAGGATGTGCGTGGGCAGATCGAAATTAAGCGCAAGGAAGAAGAGACAGCCAAGCGCCAGCTGGATGGGTTGCGCGCTCAGTTTGCCACTGCGCTCGGTAAGAGGAACTCGCTCGAAGCCGTCATCAACGAGCACGGCTACTCCACTGAGTCGGTCAAGAGGTTGTTTCAGTCGAACGCTATCGGTGGCAACTTTACTCCTGCCGGTGTGCTGGCTGACTTTCTCGATGTCGAGAATCGCTACGAAAGCGTGGTGGAAGATTTTCTTCGTGATGAACTGAACTACGTAGTCGTTAAGTCGTGGGATTCGGCCAACGAGGGCATGAAGCTGTTGCGGACCGACGTCGATGGACGCGCCACCTTCCTCGTCCATCCGGAAGACTCGCAGGCGAGGTTCTCCTTCGCTGCCGACGATACTCCGCTCTCGATGCCTCGCTCCGAGGAGTTGGTGCCGCTCAAGCACTGCATCCGCGTGCTCAACGGCTTTGGCCGGTCGTTGGAGGTCATTCTGCCCAAGCTGCGCGATGGCTACATTGCGCCCGACAACGGCACTGCGCGCAGCCTCGCGTTGGAAAACCCGGATGGGTATTTTCTCTCGGCCACTGGCGAGTGTTTCCACAACGTAACGGTCACCGGCGGCAAGCAGCGCAATGAAGGTCCGCTCTCGCTCAAGCGTGAGCTGCGCGAAGTCATGAAAGAGGTTGCGGAACTCGAAGCCGCCATGCAGAACGAGCAGGATAAGATTCAGACCCTTGCGATTGAACTGGTGGATCTGAATCGTCTCCTCTCCCGGCTGGAAGAGGAGCGCCGCGAGGCGGAAAAGCAGGCATTGACCTCAGGCCATAACTTGAAGCAGTTGGAAAGCGAACTGGCACGTATCGAGCAGCGCTTGAACAGCTATCGGGTGGAGTTGGAGCGCAACAAGACGGCCCGCGGTGAAAAAGAAGCGGTTGCCTCAGGCAAGCACGAGCAGGCGGAAGAGCTTGAGCGGAGGCGCATGGCGATGGAAGCGGAGCTTGCATCCGCACAGGATCAGCTTGCCGAGTTGAAGAGGGTGCGCGACGAGGCGGCACAAGTAGTCGCCGATACCGCCGCCAGGCTCGCCGGGTTGGAAGAGCGTCGCCGGGCTGCAAACTCCGCACTGCAGCGCATCGAGACTTTGTTGAAAGAGGCTGCGCAGCGCGTTGCATCGCTTAAGGCTCAGATCGAATCGGCCTTCGCCGAAAAGCAGCAGCGTGAAGCCGAGAACGTGCAGATTGCCGAGCGGCTCACGGCGCTTGCCATGGAAAAGTCCGCTTCGGAAGCGGTCGCAGTGCAGCTGCAGCACGAATCCGATCAGGTTCGCGCTCGCATCGCCGAGATTCAGCAGGAGCTCAAAGCGGTGCGCGCAGAGCTGGACGCAGCCCGCGAGCGCAAAGGTGACCTGGGCCAGCAGCTCGCCAAGCTCGAATCCGACTTGGCTCATATGTCGGAACTGTGCCTCAGTGAATTATCGATTCCTGCGGACGAACTGAAAGCCAACACCGAAATCCCCAGGATCGAAGGCGAGGCGCTGGCGGGCGAAGAGCAGCTCTACCGCGAGATGCGCACCAAGCTCGAATCCATGGGGCCGGTCAATATGATGGCGCTCGAAGAATACAAGGAGACCGCGCAGCGTCATGAGTTCCTGCTCACGCAGCGCAAAGATCTGCTTGATTCCATCGAGAACACCCACGCCACCATCAAGGAGATCGACGACTTCTCACGCCAGAAGTTCCAGGAAGCCTTCGATCGCATCAACGAAAACTTCCAGATTACTTTCCGCAAGCTGTTCGCCGGCGGTCAGGCATTCATGCGGCTCACGGACGAGGTGAACATCAACGAAAGCGGCATCGATGTCGTTGCGTCGCCTCCCGGAAAGAAGTTGCAGAACGTCCTTTTACTCTCCGGTGGAGAGAAAGCGCTCACGGCTCTTTCGTTGTTAGTCGGCATCTTCCAGTACCAGCCTAGCCCGTTCTGCATTTTGGACGAGGTGGATGCGCCGCTCGACGAAGCCAACGTTGGCAGGTTCACCGAACTTATCAAGGAAATGTCGGTGCATACGCAGTTCGTCGTGATCACCCATAGCAAGCGCACCATGAGCGCTGCTCCGGTCATGTATGGCGTTACCATGCAGGAGCCGGGCGTGTCCAAGGTGGTTTCGGTAAAATTTGGGCAGGATAGCGTGGCGTCCAAGGCCGCTTCCGCATAGGAGTAGGAACACCCGTACATCGATTCATGAAGGAATGGATGGATGGCCTATGGCCTATAACCCGATGACCCATGACCGAATGGCCAATGAAGCTGAATAATTGTGCCCGTTTTTTTTGAATATGGGTGCAACGTTGGGCTCGTGTCCGGAGTTTTCATATTTGCGAACGAAGAATCTGGTACAACCGTGAACCACATGTGAACCGTTCGTGAACCATTCGTGAAACATAGAAGAGCGCGGACTTATCTGTGCGTTTCGCGGGGATTGAAATCGAGCGGCATGAGCCGCTACGCACGAGTTGCAATCGAATCTGGCTTTCAGCTTTCGGCAATGTTGATTTTTTCGTTAACTCGCTTCAAAAATTAGCTCGCAGCGGGAGCGGTGGAAGCCGCTCCCATCAAAGGGCTGGCGCGTTCTGCCTTTGTTGGGTTGTTTCGCCAATCGAAAAAACGGGATTGTCAAGTTAACTCGTTTTTTACTCGGTTGACAAAAAATGTTGAGCGGCTAGAATACGCGTTCGCCCTGCTGAATTGTGTTTTTCCATCATGAATAATTCCAAGACCGTAAATCGAGTACTACTTCAAACAGACTTTCCGGAGCTTACGCTGCACGCGCGGGGCAAAGTGCGCGATCTCTACAGCCTCAACGGTCAGTTGCTCTTCGTGGCCACCGATCGCATCTCGGCATTCGACTACGTGCTGGGAACCGGCATTCCCGAAAAGGGTAGGGTTCTAACGCAGCTTTCGCTGTTCTGGTTCGAATATCTTAAGGATATAGTCCACAATCACCTCGTCACCCCCAAGGTTGAAGAGTATCCTGCGGCGTTGAAGCCTTATGCCGATCAGCTGCGCGGGCGTTCCATGCTCGTGAATAAGGCGCAGATGATCGATATCGAGTGCGTGGTGCGTGGCTACATTTCCGGCTCGGCCTGGAAAGAGTACCAGCACGACGGAACCGTGTGCGGAATCCAGCTGCCCAAAGGGTTGCAGGACTCCAGTAAGCTTCCAGAGCCGATCTTCACTCCCGCGACGAAGGCCCTCAGCGGTCACGATGAAAATATCTCGTTTGCCGAGATGAGCAAGCGCACCGGGCCGGAGTTGGCGCGGCAGCTTCGCGACTTGAGCATCGCGATTTATAAGAAGGCCGCCGATTACGCGGCTGGCCTTGGAATTATCATTGCGGACACCAAGTTTGAATTTGGCCATACTTCGCACGGTTTGGTGATCGCGGACGAAGTCCTCACACCCGACTCTTCTCGCTTCTGGCCTGCCGATAAATATGCGGCGGGTCGGGCGCAGGAATCGTTCGATAAACAATATGTTCGCGACTACCTGGAGACGATCAAGTGGAACAAGCAACCGCCTGCGCCGTCTTTACCGGATGAGGTTGCCCAAAAGACCAGCGAGAAATATATTCAGGCATACCAGATTCTGGCAGGGCGCGAGTTACCGGTGGGGTAGAGTTTCTGCAGCACATGAATGCGCTGGATTGGGTGATTATCGCCATCGTGCTCTTATCGACGGTGATTGCGGCGGCCCAGGGTTTTTTCTTTGAAGTGTTTTCGCTGGCTGGGGCCATTGGCGGTTACTTGCTGGCGGCGTGGGGCTACGGGCTCGTGGCTCCGTGGTTTTTGCCCTACGTAAAGTCGGCTTCGTTTGCGGATTTAGCGGGTTTCCTAACCATCTTTTTTGCCGTTCTGCTTTTGGCGGGGGCCACTGCGCGCATTGCGCGTTGGGCCATGCGGGAAGCGGGACTGCGCTGGGCAGACCGTTTTCTCGGGGGCGCTTTTGGGCTCGTGAGAAGCGTGATCATCATCACCGTGGGACTCATGGCATTGACGGCATTTGTTCCCGAGTCGTCGGAGTTGGCGGGATCGCAACTGGCGGGCTACTTCCTTGTGGCGGGAAGGGCGGCGTCGTGGATAGCGCCTTCAACCGTACGGCACAGATTTCGCCTCGGCATGGACAAGTTACGCCAAGGGGCAACCGCAGTGCAAAATGCCACGAAACCGGGAAAATAAATTTCATTGACACAGTGAAAGCGAGGAGTCTGTGAAAGATCAGCTCGAAGCACTCGTTGCCCAGATGCATTCCAACGGCATTCTCTATTCCGAGGCCGTCCGTGAATTCAAGAAGCGCTTCATCTTGAACGTGCTTCAGCAGAACAAAGGAAACCAGTGCAAGGCCGCTCGCGAACTGGGCATGCACCGCAATACTCTGAGCCGCACCATTGGCGAGCTCAATCTTGATATCCGGCAGTTCCGCGAAGGTCTGCGCCGTCCGGTGCGCAGCGAAAAGGCCGCTCCCGCTGAAAAGATGGAAAAGCTCGAAAAGGTGGCGCGCTGATCGCTGATAATTGTGTCAATTGACGTTTGGACAGACGGCGCTGCAAAGGCTTTCCTGGCTTTCTGCGCTTCTGCACGCGAGCAAAACCGGCTCTACTGTGTCGGTTCTACCGCTTAAGGTTCGCGCTTTTATCCGCCGGCAAAGATGCATGACCCATCGCCCGCGCTCGAAATCATAAGCCGCGTGCAGGTGCCAGTCGCTTGCAACAAAAATACAGCTTTCACTTGCAAACGATTCGTTCGCTCTTGAATCCAATGTGAGGTGCTGCTTACGACTACCTCAGGCTCATCCACCCCGCGTACGTTCATAGCTCCCTCGTTCCGGTGGAATGCCGCCGATGCCTTCCTTTTTGACATTGATGGAACCTTGGTGAACAGCAGCGATCGCGTTCACTACAATGCCTTTCATGCGGCCCTCAGGCAGGTCTTTGGTACAGAGTCCAAAATCGACCACGTTCCCGTGCAAGGAAACACCGATGTCGGCATTCTTAGAGCAGTGCTTCGGGGCGATGGCCGTAGCGACGAGGAGATCGACCGGTACATGCCGCGGATGGTTGAGGTCATGAACGAGCAAGCGAGGTGCGAGGTGGAGGACATGCGTCCCGAGCCTTGCCCTTCGGCTGGCGAGTTGGTTGGCCATCTTCACGCTCAAGGAAAGCTTTTAGGGGCATCCTCCGGAAATCTGGAGACCATTGGATGGCTGAAGCTGGAGCGCGCCGGTTTAAGATCGCTGTTCAGCCTCGGTGCATTCTCTTGGCCGCTGGAACATCGGGCCGATATCTTTCAACATGGCGTGAATCAAGTCCGGGAGCGCCTGGGAAGCGCTGCGCAAGTTTGCGTCTGGGGCGATACGCCCGTGGACATTCAAGCTGCCCGGCGTGTAGGAATTCCCGTCATCGCCATGGCGACTGGCATCTACCAGTTCGAGCACTTGCTGGCTCTCCAGCCGGATGCCTGCTTCAGTAGCTTCGCCGAAGCCTTGAACTCGATCTGATGCCGCTGATGTTGATTTCTGCAGTATTTCGATAATGATGTGAGGGGCGTATTATGCCCAGGCATTTCGAATGCAAGACATTGCGGATGCAAGGCACGTCGAATGAAAGACGTTTTGAATAAAAGACGTTTTGAATGAAAGACGTTTCGAATGAACGTGCGATGTGTTTTGGAGTTTCTATATTTGTCTGGAAAGAAGCTTGCACAACTGTGGAAGCCGCGGTTTGATCCGCGCACTTGCTAGGTTTGGAATTGAGCGGCTTGGGCCGCTGCAAACATCCAAGTCAAACCGGAAAAAGATCAAGCGCCAAAGGTGCGGCACAGGTCCCCAATACTCGGGCGGAAATATCGTGCGCTGAAGGGTACAATTGTCCGATGCTCATCGGGAGGCTATGGATTAAAGCTTCCTAGTCCTTTTTGTATGAAACGTTGTTTGGCCTTAACGATTTTGCTCGTCAATCTGGCATGTTTTGCCGGTGAGAAGCCTTCTAGCGCCTCCAAGCACGACCGCAAGCTTGCCCGTAAAGATTTTGAACACGGCCTCCAACTGCAGAAGGCCGGGCTCTTGGAAGATGCCCTGAGCGAAATCACCGCGGCCTCCGGACTTGAGCCGGAAAATATGGACTACATCCGCGCTCGTGAATTGTTGAAGCAGCAGATTGCGGGTGCTTATGTCGAGCGCGGCAATATTCTTGCGGAGTTAGGGGATAACCGTGGAGCGGCCGGCCAGTTCCAGGCTGCGCTTGGCGTTGACCCCGAGAGCAGTATTGCCCAGCGGCGGTTTACGGAAGTATCTGCGGCGCCCCGCCCGGCTGCCGAGCAGCATGTCCTTCAGATGTTGGCCTCCGTGGATGAAGTGGAGCTGAAGCCCCGTCCCGGTGTGCAGAGCTTCCATGTGCGCGGACAAACCCAGGCCCTCTATCAGCAGATTGGCCAGGCTTTCGGAATCACAATCTCCTTCGATTCAACGCTGAACCCAAAGTCTGTGCGCTTCGACGTTGACGATGTGGATTTCTACACCGCCATGAGCCTCGCGGGAAAGATCACTAAAACTTTCTGGGCGCCGATCTGGACCAATCAGGCCATGGTTGCCAGCGACACCCAGGAGATGCGCAAGCAATATGAACGTCTCTCGGTAAGGACTTTTCGCATCAACAATATTGCCAGCCAGTCGGAGATGAATGATATTGCCCAGGTCATTCGCAACATCTTCGAAGTGCGCCTCCTGCAGCTTCAGCCGGAAAAGCGGATCATCACCGTAAAGGCCACCAAGGAGCAGTTGAACTCGATTTCCGCCATGCTCGATAACGTGTTTTTGGCGCGTCCGGAAGTCGAGGTCGAGATCAAGGCTTTTGAGTTGAATCAGGATGCTCTTACCCAGTACGGGCTCAACCTTCCCGACAACTTCCAAATGTTTAACGTCGCCTCGGAGATCAACCGTGTGCTGGGCCCGGCCGGTCCCGCCGTTTTCCAGCAGATTCTGAAGACCGGCGTGATCAATCCTGCGGACATTCCCACCAGCGCCCTGGGTGCGCTGCAAAGCTCACCGCTGTTGCAGCCCTTCATCTTGTTTGGCAAGGGAATCTTTGGCCTCACCGGCATCACGTACTCGCCGGTCACGGGGCATCTCAGCACCAACAATTCAATGGTTACCCTTCTGGAGGATGTAACGGTCCGGGCCTCCGACAATAATCCTGCCACCATGAAGATCGGCACCCGTTTCCCTATTCAGACCTCATCGTTCAGCAGTATCGCGGTAGCTACCAATGGGACCCCCTCAGTCACGCAATCCTTTCCTACCATCCAGTATCAGGATCTGGGAGTAACCTTCAAGGCCACGCCGCACTACCATCCCGGAGATGAGATTACGATGGACCTGGAGTTTGCCCTTCAGGCTTTGGGAGCTCAGCCTTTGCTGAACGGAAATCCGACCATTTCCAGCCGCGAATATAAAGGCAACGTGACTGTGCTCGATGGCGAGCCTGCCATCGTGAGCGGCCAGATTACAGTTCAAACAGACGGCAACGTCGCTGGCTATCCTCTGCTCAGCCAGTTTGCGCTCTTCGGAGACGTGCTAAGCACCAACTCCAAGCAGCGCTCCCGCCAGGAGATTTTAATCGTGGTAACGCCCCGTCTAGTTCGCAAGACGTTTCATGAAGCCGGCAGCGATCTTCAGATTCTATCGAACTAAACAAGGCCCTCTGAGGATTGTCGAAGCTATTCCGGGGTCCCTGAGTCCCGGAGCCTAAGACTCTAAGATCATCTTCGGGTAGAGGTCGAGGACCAAAGATCAAAGACCAACAGCCAAGAGATCAAAAAAATAAAGAGTGGCGGTTCAGGCCGCGCCCGAAGTTTGCACATTGGTTGCTCGTATCGTGTGCACCGTCTTGTTCTCACGGGAACGTGAGGGTGCCCCATCCTTTGTGGAGAGAGCGCTCTTGGTCTTTGCGCTCGGAGCAAAGGGTGGGTTGCAGCAACTGTGGAGGATCAGCCTTTCAGGCCAAGGCCACGGTTCCAAATCGTCTTCGGGGTTCAGCCCGTTGCAATTTAAGAAAAGTGCGCATCATCCACCGCGCCTGGAGCCTTCATATTCATGGCGGCGATGACGCTGGCGCAACTGTGGAAGAGTGGCACTTCAGTGCCACGTTAACGCGTCCCTATAAATTTGGGCTTTAGCCCCTGGCTCCCAATCTATGGTCCGAAAATGAACGGAAATGACCCGAAAGGAGCGTTAAATTGAGCGATCCCATCCAACTGATCGAAAAATTTGTGCATGCCTTCGGAAGATTCGATAGTGAAGTCTCCTATGCTGATTCCACACTCGCCAGGCTTGTGGAGGACGACGGTTTCGTGCCCAAGATTCACAAAGTGATTTCGCCGCCATCCGTTCTCGAATCGCTTTATGACAGGCTTCCTTTCCGTCTGCCTCCGCTCTACGAACACCTCATATTGTCCTATCGGTGGCCGCAGGTGGATCTTGAAACCTATACGCTATTAGCGAATCCATTAGGACCGGACCTATCTGGCCTGTATGGAGAGCTGTCTCGGGACGGTTGCCTTTGGGACGCCCTCGTGCCGGCGGGCTACCTGCAGTTCGGCAAGGGTCCCGATATAGACTACGATCCTGTCTGTTTTGAAATGAAATCCCGTGGAAAAAACCGCGAGTGCCGCATCGTGAAGATCGACCACGAGGAGATCTTGTGTAACTATCGAGTCAAGGTGGTAGCCGAGCTAGCGCCAAGCTTCGAAATGTTAGTCCATCGGACAATTGAAGCCGCGGAAATGAAGCGCCCTTAATGCTAGCC
>Ga0209060_10001078_pt1 | contig 33168 bp, 22 predicted proteins | sample Coa_R1_8_FD_187155 | JGI IMG/M metagenome (GOLD analysis project Ga0209060, IMG submission 187155) | Surface soil microbial communities from Centralia Pennsylvania, which are recovering from an underground coalmine fire - Coalmine... | ecosystem: Environmental > Terrestrial > Soil >...
GGATGACCGGCTTCAGGTACCCGGGGTTGGTCGGCTCCATCTTGATAACACGAGCGTCGGCGGCGCGGCGCAAGCCGGCTTTGACTATCGACTGACAAAGCGCTGGTTCCTCAACGCGGACATCAAGTGGATCGAATTGCGCTCCGACGTCAAGTTGGGCATCACCCAAATCTCTCAGGTCCATGTCGACCCCGTTCTGATGGGTATCGGCATCGGTTATCGCTTCGGCGGGTGAGCAAGGCGCCTCGCTGTCGGAGTGACTCCGAGCGGCGAGGCGGGAGGCAGTCATGCAGGGAATTGATGCAGCAGGTATCACGGCCGCCGCCGAGCTTCTCGCGCGGCGCTGGCGAGAGAATCGTCGGTCCTTGACTCGAGGAATGGAGCTGCGATCCCCATGGCTTCCACGATGCGCGATGGTCATGGAGCGGCACTGCGTGCCGATGCCTGCTGCCCGATGGCGCGCCGTCACTCGAACGCCGGCGGAAAGACCTTGAATGGGCTGCAATGACAACGGCGCCCGTCGAGCGTGACCGGCGATCCTCAACAGACTAACTCGTGCGAGCACTCAATTTTACCAACGACAGGAGACATTGAAATGCGATGCTTGAAAGTTACGGTGATGGCGTGTGCGCTCTTTGCGGGGGCGACGCTCGCGGATACTCCAACCGAGAGCAACTCGGTCGCCATCGAGGCGCCTGATGCGACGGTCGAGCTTTCGGGCGGCGCGGTGGCGGCCGGGATCGGTTATGAGTGGGGGCACGGCGATGTCGTCTACCAGGGCGAGAAGCATCGCATCAGCCTCTCCGGGCTTTCGATTGTCGATGTCGGAGTCGCGAACATCTCGGCGAGCGGCCTGATCTACAACCTTCACAATCTCGAGGACCTGAACGGCAATTACGTCGCAGCGACCGCGGGTCTGACGATTGCGGGCGGCGGTGAAGCTACCTACCTCAGGAATGAGCACGGTGTCGTTATCAAACTGCTCGCGACGTCGAAGGGGCTGCGCTTCAATCTTTCGGCAAATGGCATGAAGATTCAGTTGCAGGGCTGACTCCGCACTCCACTCGGATGGACCGAAATGCGTCAGGGGGCTTCGGCCCCCTGATCGCGTATCGCACCTTACGCGCCCGGCTCATCGGCCGACAGCACACGACCGATCCGCAATGGTAGACATCGGCAGACTGAACGCGGCAGAGTCGGCCGCATCGAGCTCGACCGATTGCCGCCCCGATCATCATCTCGCGGCTCGATCCAGCACTGCCACTTCAGCTTCGCGCTTGCTCGCGGACCCTCATTTACCCACGGGAAACACCCGTGAATCGGCCGAGCCTTGTCCACGCCGCATGGCGCGCATACCGTGATGATCGTGGATGTCTCGTTGTCGATCAGTCGCAACGTGTCACTCACGAACGGCCGCAAACGCTTCTCCCCAGCAACGACCGTTCTTCCAGCGACCGGAAGGGACGTTCTTTCCTTCCGGTCGCTTTTTCACGCGGACCGGAGAGCTTTTCATGAGTACACCCTCTTCAAGGTCGAGCTCAGAGATGCCTTGTTCTGCATCCCGAAGATGGGGACTGGCGTTCATGGCATGCCTGGTCGCCTCCAGCGTTAGCTTCGCTCAGCAAGATAGAACGGACCCGACTCTCGAGAGATCACGCCTGGGCGCCGCCCTTGCACCACATGCGCCGGACACGCTTCGCCAATTCAACGCATCACTCGTCACGCTCACGAGCCGCGCTTCACAAGCCGTCGTTCAAATCGCGATCACGGGCTACGGGCCGTCAGTCGAGCAAGGTGACCGCAGCAATGTCTCCCATCAGCGCAGGATCGGCTCCGGGGTCATCGTAGACTCCGAGGGCTACATTCTCACCAATGCTCACGTCATCGAGGGCGCACAACGGATTCGCGTCATCCTGCCCGAACCCGCCGGCACTTCCCCCCTGGAGATGTCCGCCGTTGGAAGACGCAAGGTGCTGGATGCTACGCTGATCGGAGTGCACAAGGAGAGCGACATAGCGCTGCTGAAAGTAGAGGCGCGTGGTCTTCCAGTACTCCCGCTCGCGGCCAATCGGCCGGTGTATCCCGGTGAAATGGTCATCGCGATCGGCAGTCCCGATGGATTGCAGGGATCGGTGACGATGGGAATCGTAAGCTCCGTATGGCGCCAGCCGGATCCTAACGTGCCCATGGTGTACATCCAGACGGACGCGCCGATCAATCCGGGAAACAGCGGTGGCCCGCTCGTCGACCTCGATGGATACGTAATCGGGTTGAACACCTTCATTTTGTCCAAGGGTGGAGGAAGCGAAGGATTGGGCTTCGCCGTGCCTGCACCCGTTGTCCGCTTCGTGTACGACAGCTTGCGAAAATATGGTTTCGTGCAACGCGCGGAAATCGGCGTGAGCGCGCAGGAGATCACCCCGACGCTTGCAGCCGGGCTGGGTCTACGGCGGGACTGGGGGGTGGTGGTTGCGGATATGAGCGCATTTGGTCCAGCCGCGGCCGCCGGTTTGAGATTGCAGGACATCATCGATGCGGTCGACGACCGGCCTATCTTGGGACTTCCGGGATTTGCAGCGGCCTTGTACTTGCACCCGGCGGATGAGGACCTGAAGCTGCAGGTGCTCCGGGGCGAGCAGAAAATCTCCGTCGTGGTCCCCGCCCTGCGGCGCAAGGAGGAGCGCTATGATCTCGCCGATTTCATCGACCCCCGGAACGTCATCGATGGTCTCGGCGTCTTCATGGTCGATCTGGACAGGCTGCGCAGCCCTCTTGCTCGAACGGGAAGCTCTTCGGGAGTCGCCGTCATTGCGAGATCTCCCGGCTTGAACACCTACACATCCGACTTGCTCCCCGGCGATGTCGTCTGCCAGATCAACCAGCAGACGGTCGAATCCGTGCAACAGCTGAGATCTCTCCTGCAGTCCATGAGGAAGGGGCAGCCGGTTGCGCTGCAAATCGAGCGCTCAGGGCGGCTGCAGTACATCGCGTTCGAGTGGGGCGATTGAGCGGGCTGGCGGATAGGCACATTGTGACAAAAGTGCCCCGGGCAGGAATCGAACCTGCGACCTAGCGCTTAGGAGGCACTCGCTCTATCCACTGAGCTACCGAGGCATGAGAAGGCCGGCATGGCGTGCCCGCCGGCCCCAAGAAGTGGTGGAGGAGAAGGGGATCGAACCCTCGACCTTCGCATTGCGAACGCGACGCTCTCCCAACTGAGCTACTCCCCCGGAAGGGCACGGAATACTAGCAGCAAAGCGCCCGCAAGCCAAAATACGTCCTCGGTTTGCACCATTTCCGGCGACGTTTCAAGCGAGATTAGCTAGGATGTTGCAAAAGGAGGACAACCCCGATGCTGAAAGCCGGAGAACGAGCACCGGAATTCACGCTGCCCGACGAGACCGGGACCGATCGTTCGCTCACGGAGCTCCTGAGCTCGGGCGCGATCATCCTTTACTTCTATCCGGCCGACTTCACTCCGGGCTGCACACGCCAGGCGTGCACGATGCGTGACATGAATGCCGAGATCTTGCGCGCCGGCTTGCGCGTCGTCGGCATCAGTCCGCAGAGCTCCGCGACTCACGCCAAGTTTCGTGATAAATACAACCTCCCCTTTGTCCTGCTGTCCGATGAGCACAAGACGGTCATCAAGATGTTCGGTCTGGTCGGTCCGCTCGGCTTCGGAGTGCGCCGCGCCACTTATCTGATCGATGGGAGCCGCCGCGTGCGTGATGCCGTGCTTGCGGACTTCCGCATCGGCCGGCATGTGGACTTCGTGCGTAAGGCGGTCCTGCTGCGCGCCGCGGGCTAGCGTTGCGGGCCCCCTAGTACCTCAAGCGCAGATAGGTCGCTCGGCCGATGCGCGGGATGGCGATCACCAAGAGCTCATCGCTCGCGATGGACGGCGAGGAGGACTCGCCGGTCAAATGGGCCATGAGCGCCGGCACGCCCTCCTTCGACACGACGATGAGAACTCGTCCGCCCGGATGCTCATCGAGCACTCGTCGCGCCAGATCGGCGCCCTTCTCCGAGACCGTGACCGGCCGCAGCCCGAGACGAGCCGCGCTCGGCGCCGCCCAGTCATGATCGGCGGGCGACCCGCCGACATAGAGGGCATCGATGTGTCCGCTTGAGCGCGCATCGGCCCACAGATGAGCGAGGCGCTCGGCGCCGGAGGGCACATCGGCGGCCGCGCCCTCGGTGCTTGCGGGGTCGCTGGCCACCGGAACGACGATCACTTGCAATGAGGGTGCGGTTATGAGCCACCAGCAGGCCAACGCCAGAGCACAGGCGCCCGCGGCGGCGCCGCCGAGCAACAGGCCGATCGGCATCAGGAACGGTCGGCGCTTCACCCACGGCGGGCTCGTCATGGTCGAATCATAGCCTTGACTGAAGCCGCTGACCCATATCTGGAGAGAAGCCCGTGAATGACCCGCACCGACCCGTCCTGCAATGCGTGGTGCTGGCTGCGGGTCGCTCCACCCGTCTCGGTCGCAACAAGGCGCTGCTGCGGATTCACGGGCTGAGCCCGCTGAAGCGCATGGTTCGTCTGCTGAGCGGGCTCGGCACTGGACCCGTCATCGTCGTCGTGCCGCCGCGCGCGCACCGGTTGCGCCAGGAGCTTGCCACCGAGGCCGCGCTCTGCGTTACCAACCGCCATCATGCGAGCGGGCTCGGCAGTTCCGTGCGACGGGGCCTGGACGCGGCACGCCACGCTCGCAGTGCACTGCTCGTACCCGTCGATCTGGTGCGCTTGAGCCCTCGGGATCTCGCGCGTCTGGTGGCCTGTGCGCGTGCGCACCCCCGCGCCGTCGTGGCGCGACGCCTGGGAGGCACCCCAGCGACACCCCTCATCCTGCCGCAGCGGCTGCGCAAGGCCACGCAGGCGCTGCGCGGTGATCATGGGCTGCGCCAGGTTTTCAGGCGGACTTTGATGGCTGAGGTGCGCACGCTCGAGCTGCCCTCCGCCGCGGCCGATCTGGACACACCCGCAGACCTTCGCGCCGCGCGCAGCTTGCGCATGCTTGCGACAACTCACCACCTGCGCCGTTGAGTCCTGTCAGCTGCGTGCATTCTGCACGAGTCGATATCCAACCGCCGTCTCGGTGAGTAAATGGCGCGGTTGCGCAGGATCATCCTCGAGCTTCTGGCGCAGGTGTCCCATGTAGACCCGCACATAGTGGCCGTGCTCGGCATGCGAGGGACCCCACACCTCGCGCAGAATCTGCCGGTGAGTCAGCACTTTGCCCGCATTGGCGATGAGCAAGCTCAAGGTCCGGTACTCGATCGGCGTGAGATGCACCGGCACGCCCCCCTTATGGACCGTGCGCAGGCTGAGATCGACCCGCACGTCACCAAACTCGAAAATCGACCCGGGCCCCTCCCCGACCTGTTGCCGCCGACGCGCCGCCGCGCGAACGCGCGCCAGGAGCTCGCCAACGCCGAAGGGCTTGGTCAGATAATCGTCCGCGCCCGCATCGAGCGCCTCGATCTTGTCGTGCTCACCCACACGCGCCGAGAGCACGATCACGGGCATCTTCGACCAGGTGCGCAGGTCGCGCAGGAACTCCATCCCGTTGCCATCCGGCAACCCGAGATCGAGAATCACGAGATCGGGCTTGCGCGTGCCGGCATCGATCAGTCCTTGCCGCAGCGTGTCCGTCTCGTGCACCTGCCAGCCCTCGGCCTCGAGCGCCGTGCGCACGAAGCGGCGGATCTGCCGCTCATCCTCGATCAACAGCGCCACCGGTGACGGCTCAACCATGAACGATTCCCGCCGTGCTCTCCGGGGCCGAAACCGGCGGGGTTCCGAGCGGCAGGTCAAACTCGAACAGCGCACCGCCGCCCGGGCGATGCGAGCCCACAATGCTTCCCTGATGCGCCTCGATGATTGCGCGGCAGATCGCGAGCCCGAGCCCCACGCCCGGGGTCGCCGACTCGCGCTCACCGCGCGTGAATTTCTGGAACACCGCCTCCTCGCGCCCGCGCGGGAGCCCGGGACCGTTGTCGGAGATGCTGACTCGCAGCCGTTCGCCGCGCACCGCCGCGGCCAGCGTCACGACACTACCGGGTGGCGTGTACTTGGCTGCATTCTCGAGCAGGTTCACGAGCACTCTCTCGAGCAGCACCGCATCGAAACGGACCAGCGGCAGATCGCGCGGAATACGGACCTCGACGCGATGCTTGCTGAGCAACGCACGGGTGGCATCGAGCGCAGCGCCGACCACCTCTTCGAGCGGCTGCCACTCGAGATTGAGCTTCACAGCACCGCTCTCGATGCGGGCCATCTCGAGCAGATTTCCTACCAGCGTACTCATGCGTCGCGCCTCATCGCGAATGGCCTGCGCCGTCTCGAGCTGCTCGGGTGCGAGCGGCGGCTTGGTGAGCGCCAGGGAATCGGCGAGTCCGACGAGCACGGTCAAGGGGGTGCGCAGGTCGTGCGAGAGCGCGGCGAGCAGTGAGTTGCGCAGCCGCTCGGACTCCATGCTCACCACCGCATTCTGCGCGAGATCGACGTAGTGCACCCGTTCGAGCGCAATCGCGATGAGAGCCGCGAACGTCTCGAGGAGCTGCCGCTGCTCCGGAATACGAAGCCAGCGCGGGTTGCGCAACTTGACGGCGAGGACGCCTCGCGCGCGCGTCGGAGCTCGCAGAGGCACGTACAGCGCCTCGCTCCCGGGCAGGGTGTCCGTTCCATACCCGGCGAGCTTCCCTTGATCGAAGGCCCACTGGGCAATGCCGATATCCGGCACGATGGTGGCCGCGGGATTGGGCGCCCGTGCCGTGAGTCGCCCGGCCGCATCGGGCAGCAACAGGGCTGCGTGTGCCTGAAAGGTGCGCTCAACCGACTCGAGTCCGATGCGCATCACCTGCTCGATCTGTACCGCACCCGAAAGTGCGCGGGCAATGCCATAGAGGGCTGCAGCGCGTTGCTCGCGATGCGCAGCGACGCGCGCCTGAAAACGCAGTCCCGCGGTCAACTGCCCGGTGATCAATCCCACCGCAAGCATGATGAAGAAGGTGAGCAGGTACTGGGCATCGCTCACGGCGAGCGAGCCCGTCGGGGGCACGAAGAAGTAATCGAACGCGCCGACCGCAAGCACCGCGGCGAGGGCGGTCGGTCCGCGCCCGAACCGCACGGCGACGAGCACCACGGTGAGTATGTAGATCGCGACGATATTCGATCGATCGAAGTGAGTCGCGAGCGGCAGCGACAGGAGGGTAACGGCTGTGCAAACGAGGGCCGCCCAGAGATAGCGCAGGGGCTTGGTTCTGTGTCGCTCCATACCTCCGGCGCGCAGCGCCGCCGCCCGGCTGCTTTCAGCACTCACCGCGCGCGGTGCGCTCCCGATCTCGACCAGATCGATGTCGGGGGCGAGCAGCGCGAGCCGTTGCCCGCTCGAGCGCTGCCACGGCCAGAGCCGGCGATGGGGATCTCGCCCGATGACGACCTTCGAAAGGTTGTGACTGCGGGCGTACGCGACCACGCTTTCGGCCACTGCGGCATGCGCGATGACGGCCGTGGTCGCACCGAGCTGCCGCGCGAGGGTCAGGTTCGCGAGAATGCGCTCGCGACGCATCGGGGGCAGGCGTTGCAGAGCGGGTGTCTCGACGTAGATCGCGTGCCAGTCGGCATTGAGCTGGCTCGCGAGCCGCGCCGCAGCCCGCACGACGCGCTCGGCCGAGGGGTCGGGCCCTACACAGGCGAGTAAGGCGCTGGCGGTCTTCCAGACCGATGCGATGGACTTATCGACCCGATACGCCAGCACGTCGCCCTCGACCCGATCCGCCGTACGGCGCAGCGCGAGCTCACGCAGCGCCATCAAATTTCCACGGCGGAAGAAATGACCGGCGGCCCGCTCGACCTCCTGCGGCAGGTAGACCTTTCCGGACCTGAGGCGCGCCAGGAGCTCATCGGGCGGCAGATCGACGAGCATGACTTCATCGGCCGCATCAAACACGGTGTCGGGCAGGGTCTCGGAGACACGGACGTTGGCGATGCCGCCCACGACGTCGTTCAAGCTTTCGAGGTGCTGCACATTGAGTGTCGTGAACACGTCGATGCCCGCGGCGATCAGCTCCTCCACATCCTGCCAGCGCTTGGGGTGCCTCTGACCGGGGGCATTCGTGTGCGCAAGCTCGTCGACCAGGATCAGACCGGGGTGCCGCGCGAGGGCCGCGTCGAGGTCGAACTCCTGGAGATCCCGGTCGCGGTACGGGACAGTCTTCGCCGCCAGCCGCTCGAGACCTGAGAGCAGCGCCGCGGTCTCGCCCCGACCATGCGTCTCGACGATGCCCGCAACGACATCGCGACCTTCCGCGCGTTGCTGTTGCGCGGCCAGCAGCATGGCATAAGTTTTGCCCACTCCAGCGGATGCACCGAAATAGATGCGCAGTTTCCCGCGGCGTACCCCGCCGTCCTGCTCCGTCAGACGCGCGAGCAGCAGATCGGGATCGGGCCGATGTTCGCTCGAGGTCGGCACCGCTCTATTGTGCGCGATCGAGTGCCTGATTGAGCAATAGAACGTTCACCCGGGGCTCGCCGAAGAGGTGCCATTGCGGACCCTGGGTGTGCTCGAGCACGAGCTCGCGCACACGCGCCGGGTCCATGTGGCGAGAACGCGCGATCCGCGGCACTTGATAAAGCGCCGCCGCCGGACTGATATCAGGGTCCAGACCGCTTGCCGACGCTGTCACGAGATCGATGGGCACCGGCTCCCGGTTGCCGGGATCGGCCGTGCGCAGCGCATCGACCCGAGCTTTGACTGCATCGGTCAGCGCGGGGTTGGTGGGAGCCCAGTTCGAGGCGTTCGAGCCGGCTCCGTTGTAGGCCATGGGCGTCGTGGCGGACGGTCGGCCCCAAAAATAGCGGGCGCTTGTGAAGGCTTGTCCAATGAGCTCCGACCCCACGGGCTGCCCCCCTTGCTCGATCAGGCTCCCGCCGGCGGCATGCGCGAAGAGCGTATGGCCGATGCCCGTCACGACCAATGGATAGACGAGTCCCGTCAGCACCGTCATGAGGACGAGCAGGATAAGGGCCGGGCGCAGGACGTTCATAAGGTCGCTCTCAGATCAGATGAAGCGCGCCCAACGTGAGATCGATCAGCTTGATGCCGATGAAGGGCACGATGAGGCCGCCAATGCCGTAGATCAGCAGATTCCGCCGCAGGAGCGAGGCCGCACCGACGGGACGGTATTTCACGCCCTGCAACGCGAGTGGAATCAGGGCGACGATGATGAGCGCGTTGAAGATGACGGCCGAGAGTATCGCCGAGTGCGGGCTCGCAAGACGCATGACGTCGAGAGTCGCGAGCTGCGGGTAGGTGGTGGCGAACGCGGCCGGGATGATGGCGAAGTACTTGGCGACATCGTTGGCAATCGAGAAGGTCGTGAGTGAGCCGCGGGTGATCAAGAGCTGCTTGCCGACCTCGACGATCTCAATGAGCTTGGTGGGATTCGAGTCGAGGTCCACCATGTTCCCCGCCTCTTTTGCCGCCTGCGTGCCGGAGTTCATGGCAACGGCCACGTCCGCCTGCGCGAGCGCCGGCGCATCGTTCGTACCATCACCGGTCATCGCGACCAGGCGGCCCTCGCTTTGGTACTGACGAATCAACTTGAGCTTCGCCTCGGGCGTGGCCTCGGCGAGGAAGTCATCGACACCCGCCTCGGCCGCTATCGCGGCGGCGGTGAGGCGGTTGTCGCCGGTGATCATCACCGTGCGGATGCCCATGCGCCGCAGCTCGCCAAAACGCTCGCGGATGCCGCCCTTCACGATGTCCTTGAGCTCCACCACACCGAGCACACGGCCCCCATCGGCGACCACCAGGGGCGTGCTGCCCTTGCGGGCAACCTCATCGACCGTGCGCGCCACCCCGGGCGGAAAGACGAAGCCCTGAGACTCGATGTGACGGCGTACCGCATCGGCCGCGCCCTTGCGCACCTGGCGCCCGCCGACGTCCACACCGCTCATGCGCGTCTGCGCCGAGAAGGGGATGAAACTCGCCTCGAGCTGGCTCAAGGTGCGCGAGCGCAAGTTGAAGCGCTGCTTCGCGAGCACGACGATGCTGCGCCCCTCGGGCGTCTCATCCGCGAGCGAGCTCAACTGCGCCGTATCGGCGAGCTGCTGCTCGCTCACGCCCTCGGCAGGAATGAAGGCCGCCGCCTGGCGATTGCCGAGCGTGATCGTGCCCGTCTTGTCGAGCAGCAGCACATCGACGTCGCCGGCGGCCTCGACCGCCCGGCCCGAGGTTGCGATCACATTCGATGCCATCATGCGGCTCATGCCGGCGACTCCGATGGCGGAAAGGAGCCCACCGATCGTCGTCGGGATGAGGCAAACGAGCAGAGCAACCAGCACCGTGATCGTGACCGCATGGCCGAGGCCGGCAACGGTCACGCTGAACATCGAGAACGGCAAGAGTGTCGCCGTCGCGAGCAGGAACACCAGCGTGAGAGCGATCAGCAAAATGGTGAGCGCCACCTCGTTCGGCGTCTTCTGCCGGCGCGCGCTTTCCACCATGGCGATCATGCGATCGATGAACGCCTCACCCGGATTTACGGTCACGCGGGCAATGAGCCAGTCCGAAAGCACGCGCGTGCCGCCCGTGACCGCTGAGAAATCGCCCCCCGATTCTCGCACCACCGGCGCCGATTCACCGGTGATCGCGCTCTCATCGACCGAAGCCACACCCTCGATGACCTCACCGTCCGCTGGAATGACGTCACCCGCCTCGACCAGATAGACATCGCCCTTGCGCAGCTGCGGAGCGGGGCAGGACACGCACTCCCCGTCCCGCGTCGGCGTCTTGAGCTTCTTTGCGAGGATGGCCGCCTTCAGACCCCGGAGCGAGGCGGCCTGCGCCTTGCTGCGTCCCTCGGCGAGCGCCTCGGCAAAATTCGCGAACAGCACGGTGAACCACAGCCAGGCGCTGATCGTCAGAATGAAGTAGCCACGCGCCTCGCCCTGGCCGCGCAGCGCCTGCAGCCACAGAATCGTGGTGAGGATGCTGCCGACGTAGACGACGAACATCACGGGGTTGCGCACCTGCACTCGCGGCGACAGCTTGCGGAATGCGTCGATGATGGCCGGCGTGACCAGCTCGCGATCGAAGAGTCCCGATGATTTGCGTACCATGGTCGCGCCCGCGTTCAGTGCACTGCTTGCAGCTGCAGTTGCTCGATGACCGGACCGAGCGCGAGCGCCGGCACATAGGTGAGGGCACCCACCAGAACGACCGTGCCGACGAGGAGCGCGACGAACAGCAGACCATGCGTCGGCAGAGTGCCACTCGTCACCTCGATGCGCTTCTTGCGCGCGAGCGAGCCCGCGATGGCGAGCACCGGCACGATGAATGCAAAACGGCCGAACCACATGACGATCGCGAGCAGGATGTTGTAGAACGCCGTGTTGGCCGAGAGGCCCGCAAAAGCGCTGCCGTTGTTGTTCGCCGCCGATGAAAGCGCATAGAGAATCTCCGAGAAGCCGTGCGGCCCCGGATTGCCGATGCCGGCCCGGCCCGCCTCGACGAGCACTGCGATCGCTGTGCCGGTGAGCACGAGAAAGGGCGTCACCAGAATGACGATCGAGGTCATCTTCATCTCGAACGATTCGATCTTCTTGCCGAGATATTCAGGCGTGCGGCCGATCATGAGACCCGCGATGAACACCGCCATGATTGCGAAGATCAGCATGCCGTACAGGCCGGAGCCCACGCCGCCGTAAACGACCTCGCCGAGCTCGATGAGCCACATCGGCACCAGCCCGCCGAGCGGCATGAAAGAATCGTGCATGGAATTGACCGCGCCACAGGAAGCCGAGGTCGTGATGCTCGCGAACAGTGCCGAGGCGACCACGCCGAAGCGTGCTTCCTTGCCCTCCATGTTGCCCCCGGGAGCGAGGGCGGTGCGCGTCTGATCGACGCCGAGCGGTGCGAGCGCCGGGTTCGGCTGCTGCTCCGCGTGGAGCGCGACCGAGCTCATGACGACAAAGATCACGGTCATCGCAGCAAGGATTGCCCAGCCCTGACGCGGATCACCGACCATGCGCCCAAAGACCAGGCACAGCGCCACCGGCAGCAGCAACATCGAGATCATTTGCGCGAAATTGGTCGCCGGCGTCGGGTTCTCGAAGGGGTGCGCCGAGTTCGCATTGAAGAAGCCGCCACCGTTGGTGCCGAGCATCTTGATGGCCTCCTGCGAGGCCACCGGTCCGAGCGCGAGACTCTGCGTGCGAGTCGTGACCGGGTGCGTGATCGGCTTGCCGCTCGCATCCTTCACGGGGGCGCCGCCCGCATCGAGCTGCGGGTCATCGTAGGTCTGCGCCTCGAGCGTCTGCACGCTCTTGTAGGGCGCAAGGCTCTGCACCACCCCCTGGCTCATGAAGAACACGGCGAGCAGCAGCGACAGGGGCAGCAGGACGTACAGGGTGCTGCGAGTCGCATCCACCCAGAAGTTGCCCACTCCGGATGCCGAGCGCCGCGAAAAGCCGCGAATCAGCGCAAAGGCCACGGCCATGCCCGTGGCGGCGGAGAGAAAATTCTGTACGGCAAGCGCCGCCATCTGCGTGGCGTAGCTCATCGTGCTCTCGCCGGCATAGGCTTGCCAGTTCGTGTTGGTCACGAAGGCCACGGCGGTATTGAAGGCCAGGTCCCGCGGGACGCTCGTCATTCCCTGCGGATTGAACGGCAACGCATGCTGAATACGCTGCAGAAGGTAGACAAGCAGCATCCCGAGGCCGTTGAACACGAGCACCGCCGTGGCGTAGCGCGTCCAAGGCATGTCGGCCGCAGCATCGATGCCCGAGACGCGATAGATGATCCGCTCGAATCGATCGAGGCCGCCCGGCATCGGATCAGGGCGGGCGATGCGGGTGAGCAGAATCGCAACCGGATACGCGAGCGCAATCAGCAACGCGAGGTAAAGCGCCACCGTCGCGGGCGCGGGCAGACTCATCACTAGAGATCCTCGGCCCGAAACAGCGCGATGATGAGATAGACGAGTAACCCGAGCGCAGTGAGCGCGGCGAGCGCGTTAACCCAGCTCATTTGCGCCGCTCCAGCGCAGCGCATCCCGCGACCAGCCCGAGCGCGAGCGCGACGAAGCCGAGCATCAGAATGAGGAACACGATGTCCACCAGCGCAGTTTGACGTCCGGCGTATAAAAGCGCCGTAAAAAGCGCCGCTTCAGTGGGTCAGGTGAGGAAAATCCCGAAATGCCCGCAGCGTCGTTTCCACCTGCTCGCGGCTCACGTCCAAGTGCGTCACGAGCCGCATCCGTTGAGCGACCGAGGCAATGATGCCACGCTCGGCCAGGTGGCGGCCGAGGGCGGACACCTGAGCTTCCGGAATGCGTACGAAGAGGATGTTGGTTTCAGGCGGTTCCACGGCGAGCCCGAGATCCGCAAGCCCTGCGGCGAGACGTGCTGCGTTCTGATGATCCTCCGCCAGCCGCTCCACGTTGTGCTCAAGCGCATAAAGTCCCGCCGCCGCGATGACGCCCGCCTGACGCATGCCGCCGCCGAGCGCCTTGCGCCAGCGTCTGGCGCGTCCAATCAGGGAGCTCGTGCCGAGGAGCACCGATCCGGCGGGCGCTCCCAGTCCCTTCGAAAGGCACACCGATACGGAATCGAAACCCTCGACCGCTGAGCGCTCATCGATTCCCAGCTTGACGATGGCATTGAAGAGACGCGCCCCGTCCAGATGCGTGGCAAGCCCCCGGCCGCGCACGTAGGTCGTCACCTCGCGCAGGTATTCGCGCGACAACACACGACCGCCGATCGTATTCTCGAGCGCCAGGAGGCGCGTCGGGGCGAAATGCACATCGTCGGGCTTGATCGCGCGCGCGATTCGTGCGAGCGCGAGAGTGCCGTCCGGCTCGTTCTCGATCGGCTGAGGCTGGATGCTGCCGAGCACTGCGGCTCCGCCCTGCTCGAAGCAATAGGTATGTGCTTCCTGACCCACGAGGTACTCATCACCCCGGGCGCAATGCGACATGAGAGCGGCCAGGTTGCTCTGCGTGCCGGTGGGAAAGAGCAATCCCGCCTCGAAGCCGAACCGGTCGGCAACGCGGCGCTGCAGACGGTTCACCGTGGGATCATCGCCATAGACGTCATCCCCGACCTCCGCGGAGGACATGGCGGCCCGCATGCCGACCGAGGGACGAGTGACGGTATCGCTGCGCAGATCAATGGCGTGGTGCACGCCCTAACGATAACCGAATCCGCCCGCGGACGTCAGCGGGAGTTCCAGGGAGCTGACGTTCCGGCCGCGAAGCGCGAGCCGCGTGCAAGCGGCACGCTCGCGCCGCGACCGATCTGCTCCGCGAGAGCACCGCCGCTCGATCGCGGCGTTGAGCATCGGTGGGGAAACCGCACCGCATCCTCGGCTTGGAGCAGGAAGGCCTGCACCGAGTACGACCTCACCGAGGAGCCCGGGCTGACTCGTCCTCAACTGCGAATGATGTCGAGAGGACAACGCGATGACACAACGCGAAGACGGGCGAAGTACGCTCAAGGCGTGTGCGCGAGCTGCGTTTGCGAGCATCGTCCATCCGCCCCGCGGCAGCTCCGGCGCCGCGATGCGCAGCCCGCCTTCAGCCCGATCACAGAAAGAGCGCGAGCGTGCCGCGCGCCCTTCCGCGGGCGGGTCGCAAGCGATCCTCGAGCGCTCGCTTACACCTGCGGCTCGCCTGCGGACATGACATCGCTGACATATCGACGCCGCCGCTCCAACCGCCGGTCGAGCGCGCGCAGCTTCGCGCCCGGAGGCCCTTCAGAGTCAGCCGCTGGCCTGCGGTGCGAGCGAGGCAAGCGGTCCCAAATGCGCTGCGTAACGCCGCCAGCGCCCCACCGAGGAGGCGTAGAGCTTCTGGCGCACCTGCCAACGGCTCGCGGTGATGACGCTGCGCGGCGCGCGATGAAACTCCATGCAGCGCTCATCCCACGGCAGCCCGAGGAACTCGAGCAGAGCGCGCGTCGATGCGCGCTGATCGCTCACCAGCTCCTCATAACTCAGCTCGAACAGCTGCTCGTGCGGCAAAACGCGACGCCAGTGCCGCATGACCCGTTCATAGTCGCGGTAGTACTGCGCGAGGTCCTCGAGATCGTTGGCGTAGGCATTCACCGCCTCGAAGTGCTGAAAGTAGATGGAAAGGCAGGTGTCGATCGGGTGCCGGCGCAAGTGAATGAGTCGAGCGGCGGGCAACGCGGCATGGATGACGCCCGTGAACCAGAAGTTCGCCGGCCACTTGTTCACCACGCGCGCGGCCTGCGAGGAATGACGGCGCAACGTCGCAAGGTATTCCTCGCCGAGACGTGCGAGCGTCTTGGGATCGCGCTCGACCGTAAGGGCACCCGGACGCGCATCCGGGTTGAGAAGGATCTCCCCCGCGTGCTCGCCCCAGAAGGTGAGCTCACCGGCACCGCAGACCGCAGGATGCGAGGCCAGAATCTGCTCGAGGAGCGTCGTGCCCGAGCGCGGCATGCCGACGATGAAGACTGCTCGCTCGGACCCCGGGCACACGCTCCGGACCCGATCGAGCCAGGCGGCGCCCTCGCAGCGAATGAGCCGATCGGTGGCGCGCGTGAGATGCGAGCGATCATGAACGGGAGCGCAGCGCTTCGCGAGCGCATTGGCGCGGGAATAGTGATCGAACGCCGCCGCAGTGTCGCCAAGATCATCGTAATACTTGCCGAGTGCAAAGCAGAGCGGCAGCTGCCGCGGCTCCTGCGCCGAGCCCGCCACACGCAGCGCCGCGCTCAGCCATGCGCCATCCGCCGCGCTCATGCGACGCACCCGCGCGATCCCCGCCCAGCCGGCGGTCGAGTCGCGGTCAAGTGCGATGACCCGCCGGAACAGCTCCTCGGCGCCGCAAAAGTCACCCTCATCCGCCCGCAGCTCGGCGAGCACGAGCTGCGCCTCGCATGATTCCTCATCGAGGGCGAGCGCTGCTCGACACTGCGTTTCGCACGCCTCGCGGCGCCCTTGCAAACGCAGCACCGTGGCCAGCTCGGTGTGCGCAGCGAGCCAGTTGGGCGCGAGCTCGAGCGCACGACCAAAGCACGCCTCCGCCTGCTCCAGTCGTCCCAGGCTGCGCAGCAGCTGCGCACAGCGAAATTGCGCGTCGGGCGAAGAGGGGTCGAGTGAGAGCGCGCGCTCGAGCGCGGCGAGCGCCTCGTCCGGGCGGGCCAGCTTGGCCAGGCTGTAGCCGAGCACCCTGTGGGCCCGCGCCGAGCCGGGCTCGAGCTCAATGGCTCGGCGCGCACACTGAAGCGCCTCGCCATGACGTCCCTCGCGGGCGAATGCCTCACCGAGAATGCAATGAGTGGACGCCCGGTCCGGCTCCTCGATGAGCGCGCGCCGGCAGCTCTCCGCGGCCGCGCCGACGTTGCCGAGCTCGAGTTGCAACTCGGCGAGATTGGTCAGTGTGAGCGCACAGCGCGGGCGCAGTGCGAGCGCCCGCGCATAGCTCGCGCCCGCCTCGGCAAGCCGCCCATGACGAGCGAGCGCATTGCCCAAGTTGAGGTGCGACTCCGCGGCGCGCGGCGCGTATTCGCAGGCGCGTTGCCACGCCTCGAGCGGGTCCTTGCGCTGTGCGCCCCGCGCCACCGCAAGAGCCTGCCAGAGCGTCGCATCGCATGGCCTCGCGCGCAGCTCGAGCACGGCCTGGGTCTCCGCGGCGCTGAAATCCCCCGCCTCGAGCAGCTCCACGACCCGCATGGCCGGCGGATCACCCACACCGGCAGCGCACTCGCCCGGGACGCCGGAGCGCCCGAGCCGTCCGCAGCAGTTTCGATAACGTTTGCCGCTGCCACAGGGGCAGTGCTCATTTCGGCCAGTCATGGCCACCCTCCCCCGAGTGCGCCCCACGATGCTCACCCGCGGGCTATTTTGTCAGCGCTGACACCCGGGCGGCGATTAAATCCAGAAAAAGTATTTAATCGTTGACGCGCGCGGGCGAACGGAGTTAGCCTTTTGCCTGCATCGAGGGGGCTCACAAGAACCTTCCGATGGGGACAAAAAGGCGCGAAACGGCTGTCTGGCCGGGGAAAATCAGTATCACCCGGCCGAAGCGGCCGCCAGGCGCTAGAAACAGATCAAGTTGCTTTCGGGGAGATCAATCCATGTCGAATAGCCGCGAAACGCGGGTCCGTCGGGCCATCCGTTTAGCTCTAATGACAGCGGTGTCAATCGACGCCTCGCTCCTCAGCCACTGGGCCATCGCCGCGGACACCCCGGCGGGCGCCGCTCCGAGTACCAGCACATCCAGTCCCGATGAGCTGCGCGAGATCGTCGTGACGGGCTACCGCGAGTCGGTGGAGTCCGCTCTGAACCGCAAGCGCGACGCGGTGCAGCCGATTGAATCGGTGGTTGCGGAGGATCTGGGCAAGATGCCCGATCAGGACGTCGCTGAATCCCTGCAGCGACTGCCCGGGGTTTCGATCAACCGCTCCGGTGGCAAAGGCACTCAGGTGCTCGTCGATGGGCTGCGTAACAATCTCGTCACCCTCAACGGTGAGGTGCTGCTGACCGGCCGCGAGATCTATGTGTCGGGTGAATCCTCGGGCGGCGGCGGAGCCTCAGGGCTCCAGTACCTCTCCCTCGAGGGCATACCCACCGAGGAGATTGGCGGCGTCGATGTCATCAAGAATCCGACGGCGCAGGATCGCGAGGGTGGCCTCGGTGGCATCATCGACATCAAGACGCGCTCTCCGCTCTCGCAGGACATCGGCCCAAACCTCACCGGCTACGCGCGCGGCACCAAGGCACAGAATGCCGATGGCGGACCGACGCCGGTGGGCGCCTTGGCGGGAGGCTACAAGTTCAACGACAGCTTCGCGGTCACCGGCAGTGTCTCGTACGACGACACCAAGACCCACGATAAGCAATTTCAAGACCAGAATCGCAACCAGTGGCTCATCACCAATACGGCGACCGTCGGCTCGTACGTCGGCAGCCCGATTGCGAGCACCAACATGGTTCTGCCGGGCGGCAAGACCTACATCGATCCGCAGCTCGCCTATTTCACCGACGCGCTCGACCAGATCGAGACCAAGGGCGCCACGATCGGCGCGGAATGGAAGTGGACCGAGGACATCTCGAGCACCTTCAACTGGTTCTTCATCGATGAGGAAGAGACCACCACCAGCTACTCCAACAAGGCTTGGTTCTCGGGCGGCAGCGGCGAGACCAACAAACCCGGCGCACCGGCCTCCTTCCCCGGCATCGACCCGACACAGCCCTACTCGATCGATGGCAGCGGCGTCGTGCAGCAGGGAACGTTCATGGCGAACGATGCTGAAACGGCGACGCTTTACGAAGCAGACCACACCAAGGCCAATAACTTCCAGTTGCTCACGAAATTCACCGGATCGGGCCCGGTGACGGGCGATTTCGGGGTCGCCTATGCGAAGGCCACCGGGGACTACGAGGCGGCCCAAGCGGATGTGGAGCACGGCGCCTATGCCGCGTTCGGTACCGGGCTCAACTCGATTCAACCGGGTGCTCCGGGTTGCAACAACGGCGCCAATAACTGCGCGAACGGCAATCACGGCTATGCCTGGGTCTGGAACAACGGTGGCACGAGCGGTTTGCCCTCGGCGAGCTATCCGAACAACTACGGCTACACCAACGTGCTTTCGAACCCGGCGTACACCCTGTTCAAGTCGAACTGGGCGTGGGCGAACACCAACGACGAGAAGCAGTGGGCGGTCAAGTTCGATGTGCACTTCAAGGCAAACGACCTGGTCGATGTGACCGCGGGCGGGCGCTATCAGGACAACGAAGTCAACTACGTGCACGGCCGCTATCTCGAGAATGGCATCGATCCCTACGGGCTCGGCGGCATTGGCGCGGGCACGGCCGCCGGGAACTGCTGCATCAGCGCCGCCTCGGGCACATGGCTGTACTACCAGGACCCCGGCTACGCGCGCATCCCTTACTCGACGCCGCAGACCAACCCGAATCTGCTCCTCATCTACAACAACTTCGCAAACGGGCCGATCGGCGTCAAAAATCCAGTGACCGGCGGCATGACCGATCCGGCGACCTACCTCAACACGGTCTGGTCGCAGGCCGGGCTCAAGAACGGCACGGAACGATTCTTTGCCGACCCTCTGAACTCCTGGAGGGTGACGCAAAAGACCACGTCGCTGTTTGCCATGGGGGACTCGGCGGACGGCGCGGGGATCTTTCATGCCAATTACGGCATCCGCGTGGTGAGGACCCAGCTCGAGGTGAACGGCTCCCAGACCAATCCCAACGGCTCCACTTACGTTGGTACCGCCTCGTGGAACGGCGTGGATTCGAACGATGTTCCGTTCAGGAACAGCCGCAGCTACACCGACGTCCTGCCGACCTTCAACGTCGTGGTGAATGCGACCGAGCAGCAGAAATTGCGCTTCAGTGCCGCTCGCGTCATGTCCTCGCAGGATCTGCAGCAGCTCGGGTCCGGCCTGCAGTACGGCTACACCCGCGCCGCGCCCGGCGAGTGCCTGCACGGCGCCTCGGTGTGCTTCAAGTTCAACGGCGGTAATTCCGGGAACGCGAATCTCGATCCGTTCCGCGCCTCGCAGTTCGAGATCGCCTGGGAGGACTACTTCGCGCGCAGCGGCCTGGTCAGCGTCGAATACTTCTACAAGGCGGTCGACAATTTCGTCATCACCACGAACGTGCCGACCACGGTGCCCGACGGCACCGGCGCCACGACGGCCAACGTGACGACTCCCGAGAACGGAGGCACGGGCAAAGTCTACGGCTTCGTGCTCGGCGCGCAGTACGCGTTCGATCTGGGCCTCGGCTTTCAGGCGAACTATACGCGGGCCGACTCCTCCACGACTCAGACGAGCTCTTTCGGAGGGGAACTGCCCATACCCGGCGTTTCGAAGAACTCGGTCAATGCGATTGCCTACTTCGAGCGGGCCGGCTTCTCGGCGCGCGTTGCCTACTCCTGGCGCGATGTGTCGATCAACTCGGGCGGCGTGGGCTCCTCATTCGCCTTTCAGGACATCAACGGGGCGTCAAAGATCTACTCCGTGTACCAGGCTGCCTATGGGCAGGTCGACGGGCAGCTCGAGTACGATTTCGGTGCGCACTTCGGTGTCCTGCTGCAGGTGGTCAATCTGGCCGATGCGAAGCAGCACACCTACCTGCAATTCCCGAACGAGCCTTTCACTTATGATGACACGGGGCGACGGCTGTACTTTGGGTTCAAGGGGAAACTGTGATTTTACCGGCCGGGGCGCGCGGGCCCTGAGGGCGGGACTGCAGCCGAACCGAGGGTAGCGCGATGTTGACCGCGCCTTCCTCTCCCTGCGCACGAGACGGCGCGATCAGGGTCCGCGGCTTGAGGGTGTGATTGGAGCGCAGCGGACGCTGGAGATAGCGAGCGCATGTCCGACCTTCTCGACATTCCCGGAAGATCCGGAGCCGCGGGCGCGAGCCCGCGGCGCATCCGCTCCATCGCCATCGTCGGCGGAGGCACCGCCGGCTGGCTCGCGGCCGCGATGCTGGCACGCGCGCTTCCAGGCACGCGCACCGTCATCACGGTGATTGAATCGCCCGACATCGGCACCGTGGGGGTGGGCGAGGCCACCATTCCGCCCATCATCGAGTTGCTGCGCTTCCTCAGCATCGATGAAGCCGACTTCATGCGCCACACCCAGGCGACCTACAAGCTCGGCATCAAGTTCACAGACTGGCGCCATCTCGATCATTCCTACTGGCATCCCTTCGGTACGTTCGGCGCGCCCATCAATCGCCGCCCGTTCTTTCATGGCTGGCAACGCGCCAAGGCGGCCGGCCTGTCACCGCGCTTCAACGACTTCAGTGCGTGTGCCGCGCTGGGCGACGCCGGCAAGTTCCGCCATCCCGATCCCGATCCGGGCTCGCCCGCGGCCGGGCTGCGCTATGCACTGCACTTCGATGCGACGTTGGTCGCGCTTTACCTGCGCACCTACGCCGAGCGCCTCGGGGTGATGCGGCTCGAGCGCACCGTCGCGGGCGCGACGCAGCGGGCGGACGGTTTTCTCGATGAGCTCCGGTTCGCCGATGGCGCGAGCCTGAAGGCTGACCTCTACATCGACTGCAGCGGCTTTCGCGGCGCCCTGATCGAGCGGATCTTGCACACCGGCTACATCGACTGGAGCGCGATGCTGCCCTGTGATCGGGCCGTTGCCTTTCCCTCGGCCGTGACCGGAGCGAGACCGCCCTACACGCAATCACGCGCACGGGCCGCAGGATGGCAGTGGCGCATTCCGCTGCAGCACCGCTGCGGCAACGGCTACGTCTACTCGAGCGCACATTTGAGCGATGAGGAGGCGCGAGCGGATCTGCTCGCAGTCGTGGGGGACACTCCCCTTGCCGAGCCGCGGCTCCTGCGCTTCACGACCGGACGTCGCAGGCACTACTGGAACCGCAATTGCATCGCACTCGGTCTCGCCTCGGGATTCCTCGAGCCTCTGGAGTCGACCAGCATCCATCTGGTGACGAGCGGGGTCTATCACCTGCTCGAGCATTTCCCCGACGCCGACTTCGATGCCAGCAACATCGCCGCTTATAATGCAGCGCTCATCGAGGAAAGCGAGCGGGTGCGGGACTTCATCGTGCTGCATTACAGTCTCTCGCAGCGCACCGATACCGCTTTCTGGCGTTACTGTCGCGCGATGGCTCTGCCCGATACGCTCTCACAGCGCATCGATCTGTACCGGCACACCGGCCGCATCCGTTGCCGTGCGGGCGAGCTGTTCACCGACCTGAGCTGGTTCTATATCTTCGAGGGCCTCGGCATCCAGCCGCGCGGTTACGATCCCCTGCTCGATGTCGTCCCGCTTCCCGCCCTGCGGGAGCTGCTCGGATCGCTCGCGCAGGCCACTTCCCTCATCACGCGAGACGCGCCTTCGCACGACAGCTACTTCCGGGACTCAGCCGCTCCGTCGGGAGCCGTGGCGGCGGCCGCGCCTCGATGAGTCCTGCCGAAGGACTGCTCGCAGGCGTCGAGCTCGGCGGAACCAAATGTGTGTGCACGCTCGGGACCGATCCCGAGGATGTGCGGATGCAGATCTCGCTTCCGACGGGCGGCGATCCGCAGACGACCTTGGCCCGCATCGAGGAGGTGCTGCGCAACGGAATTGCCCTGCACGGGCCCGTCGCGGCACTCGGCATCGCTTCCTTTGGACCGCTCGATCTCGATGTGCGCTCGGCGCGCTTCGGCAGCATCCGCCGCACGCCCAAGCCCGGTTGGAGCGATACGCCTCTCGCGGCCTTTTTCTCCCGGGCCTTCGGCGTTCCGATCCGGATCGACACGGACGTCAACGGTGCCGCGCTCGCCGAGGGACGCTGGGGCGCGGCGCAGGGACTCGATGATTTTGCCTATGTGACGGTCGGCACGGGCGTCGGTGTCGGACTCGTTGTGAACGGGCAGCTGTCCCGAGGCTTCGCTCATCCTGAGCTCGGCCACATCCGTGTCGCGCGAGCGCCCGGTGACTCATTCCCCGGGATCTGCCCCTTTCACGGCGCCTGCGTCGAGGGGCTCGCCTCGGGTGCAGCAATATCGGCCCGCGCCGGCAGGCCGGCCGAAGAGGTCCCTCTCGATCATCCGGCGTGGGAGTCCGCGACGCAGGCGCTCGCACAGCTCCTGCACACGATCGTGCTCGGCACGGCGCCGCGACGCATTCTCATCGGGGGCGGCGTTCTCAAGGATCGCCCGCAGCTTCTGGCGCGACTGCGACGCGGCCTCGAGGCAAGCATCCACGGCTACCTCGACCTGCCGGCCCTGGTCGGCGACCTCGATCGCTATGTCATCGCTCCGGGTCTCGGAGCATCGGCGGGTCCCCTCGGAGCCCTCGCCCTCGCTCTCGATGCGCGCATCGGAGCTGCGCGTGCCTGAGCGCACCGAGGGGCGACGGCGCGAGCCCACTGCGCCTGCCGAGCTGCACCTCTCGGGCGCCAATCCCACGAGCACGGGAGATCACAATCAACGGGTGACGCTGCACGCGGTACGGGTCAACGGTCCGGTGACACGCACCGATCTGGCCTCGAAGACCGGGCTCACACCCGCAGCGATCGCCAACATCACCAATCGATTGCTCAAGGAACGGCTCATCCTGCATGCGGGGCGCATGCGCGGCCAGCGCGGCCAGCCCGCATCGAAGTTCGTGGTCAACCCGGACAGCTGCTTCTCGATCGGGCTCAACGTCGACCGTGATCACGTGACCATCGTGGTGCTCGATTTTCTCGGCAAGGTGCGCGCCCGGGCCTCGCGCGAGATCCATTTTGCCAAGCCCGCCGAGGTGCGCCTGTTCTTCAAGCGCTCGGTGCATCAACTGCTCGCTCGAGCCGCCATTCCGGTCGAGCGTCTGCTCGGGGTGGGTATCGCCTTCCCCGACGACATCGCCCGAGCTCACCTGCCCGATCAACCCGCGGACTATGCGGCCTGGGCCGCGGTACGCGTCGATGATCTCATCCGAGACGTGCTCGATGTGCCGGTCTTCATCGAAAACGATGCCGCCGCGGCGGCCATCGGCGAGATGCAGTTCGGCTCGGGTCAGCGCTACCGCAGCTTCTTCTATCTTCTCGTGACCGCCGCGCTCGGCGGCGGACTGGTCGCCGACGGCAACTATGTGCGCGGTGCGCAGGGGCGCAGCGGTGAGATCGGCTGGCTGCGCGCCCGCGATGCGCTCGGAGTCGAGAGCCAGCTGCAGAACATCGTCTCGCTCTCGAGCCTCTACGCTCGCCTCGCCGCCTGCGGCTTCCGGGTGGCGAGCCCGGGCGGTCTCATGAAGCTCGCTCCCGAGGCGCAGCGCATCGTCGATGCGTGGATCCGCGAATCCACCGAAGCGCTCCTCGAGGCCTTCCTCGCGGTCAACTGCCTGATCAACCCCGAGGCGATCCTCATCGGCGGACGGCTTCCGGCACCCTTGGTCGATGCGCTCGCCCATGCTCTGAACGAGCGCATGGCGCCGTTCGCGGCGCAGATTCCCGCCATCGCGCCGGTTGAGCGGGCGCTCACGTCCGATGATGCGCCGGCGGTCGGCGCCGCCATTCTGCCCTTCAGCGACCGGCTCCTGCCGACGCGCTTCGCGTTGTTGAGAGCATGAGCGCACGGGTGATTCCCGCGGCGGTGGATGAGCCTCGCACCACGCTCTCTCGTTGCCGCGAGCAGCTGCTGCGCTGGCTCATCGAGTGCGCCTACCCACGCTGGGCCGCGCACGGCATCGATGCTTCCGGGGGTTTCGTCGAGGCGATCGCGCAGGACGGGACCAGCCTCGCACGGCCGCGGCGCGCCCGCGTGCATCCGCGTCAGGTATATGCGTTCGCGCTTGCTCCGCGGCTCGGATGGCATCGCGACGTACCGGTGATCATCGAGCGCGGTTGGCACTGGTTCGAGCAACGGTACCGGCGGAAGGACGGCCTGTATCGCGCCATGGTGGCAGATGATGGGACAGCGGTCGAGGAGCGCGCCCTGCTCTACGATCAGGCATTCGCACTGCTGGGGCTCGAGGGCTGCGCGCGGGTGCTCGGAAGCGCTCGAGACTTCGAGGCGCGTGCACTCGAGCTGCGGGCGCTGATCGAGGAGCGCTTCGCAACCGGCGATGGCGCTTTTCGCCCGAGCAAGGACGCGACTCACCTCGAGTCGAATCCACACATGCATCTCCTCGAGGCCTGTCTTGCCTGGTCGCAGGCCGGTGAGGACACCGGATGGTCGCACTGGGTGCGGCGCCTCGTGAGCGTCGTGCTCGAGCGCTTCCGCCGTGCAGGCACCGGCGCAATCGGCGAGCGATTCGACCTCGATGGGCGAGCGATCAGCGACCCCGGCCATGGCCTGATCGAGCCCGGGCATCAATTCGAATGGGCGTGGCTGCTCATGCGCAGTCGCACGCTCCATGGGGGTCCGTTGCTCGCGACCGCCGGGCATCTGTGCGCGCTCGCCGAGCAACGCGGTCTTCGAAACGGCCTGGTCGTCAACGCGCTGCACGACGATCTCCGCGTGCACGATGCGAATGCGCGCCTCTGGCCGCAGACCGAGCGGCTCAAGGCGGCGCTGCTTCTCGCGCGTTTGACGCAAGATCCGCTCCACGAAGCGCATGCGGCAGCGGCCGCCTCGAGCCTGCTTCGCTACCTCGCGACCCCGGTTCCGGGTCTTTGGTTTGACGTATGCCTGCCGAGCGGAACGCTGCTCCATGCACCCGCGACCGCAAGCACGCTTTATCATCTGGTCGGCGCCATCGCCGAGCTCAAGCTGAGCTCGAGCGAGCACGAGCGTACCGCGACGCCTCGGCCTACATGAGGTCGCGCTTCACCACGGCCTTGTTGGAGCGCTCGAAAATGACCTCCTCGCGCTCGCTTGCCCGCACCGTCTCCTCGATGAAGAAGCTCTCCGGGGTCGAGGTGAGCCTGAATGAGCTATAGACCTTGCAATTCCAATCGCCGCGCTGGAACCCGCCGCTGCGTTCGCCCTGCCATTCACAACTGTTGTTGTCGCCGCGCTTGATTCGCAGGCGCACCTTGATGCCGGCGGCGCCGCTGATGACGGTGCCGGTATCGGCCACCGGGTAGGAGAAGGACTGCGGATCCTGCCGCACTTCGTACCAGCCCTCCGGGTCGGGCCCCGTCTCGGTGAGCGGAGTGCGTCCCGCCGGCGGCGCGCGGTCGGCGGGATTTTCCGGGATCGGGAACGGCGGATCGTGCTGCGGGGGGCGTACGGGCAGCTCGAGGCGCGAGAGGCCGAGCGTGAGAGTCAGGCTCGCCACACGAGGCGAGGGCCACACCAGCGGCCACAAGCTCTCCGAGACGGCCAGGCGAATCCGATGACCCGCCTTGAAGCGGTGGGCAATCACGGACAGATCGACCCGCACGTCGTACGCCTCACCGGGCTTGAGCGGACTGAGCTTCTCATCGCCTCCCCGGTGCGTGAGATTCAACAGGCCGTAGGTGACGAGCCAGGACTTGCCCTGCGGCGTGACCTCGCAGAGGCGCAGCGCGAGCTTTGCGACCGGTTGATCGGCGGCGACCCGGACGTACGCGACGGGATGGCCGAGAATCTCCAGATCCCCATCGAGAGGCGCCGAGTCAAAGAGCAGCGATTTGCGATCATCGGAGCTTTGCTCCTGCGGCAGCCCCTCCGGCGGAAAAGGCAGCCACTCGGGCTTGCTCAATCCCACGACGTCATCTCCCACATACTTGACCTCGCGATGAGCGCCGGCGGCAGGCGCCAAACGACCCTCCTCGAGATACCAGATGCGACCTTTGATTGCAGGTGCGGGCCAGGTCTTCTCCGCGATCCATCGCCCGGGAGTGTTCGCCGGGAAGGTCTCCGAGGCGGTCCGATAGGGCATGTAAGCGCGCACCATGGGCTCCTCCATGATGGCGGTGGGCACACCGGCCAGCCAATGCTGCCACCAGCGCACTTCCTCGAAGCTCCATTGCAGGCTCGGGCCGGGGCCAGCGGACTCCGGATAGTTGTGCGCCCAGGGTCCGATCAACGCCTTACGCGGCGCACTCACGTGCTCGAGAATGCGGGTGACCGTGTTGCCGTACGTATCGACCCACCCATCGACGATGTATACGGGGCAGCGGATGCTCGCGTAATCCACCGACACCGAGCCGCGCTGCCAGTACGCGTCGTTCCTTTGATGGGACAGCCACCGCTCGAGGATCGCCGGCGAGGCATCGAGCCGCGCCTGCCATTGATCGCGCCAGGTCGCACCGGTGATCGCCGGATCCGGGGGCAACGCCATGACCGCCTTGAATTGCACACCCCACTGCAGATCGGTGAGGCCGAGTGCTCCGCCGATGTAATGCGCATCGTCGGTGTAGCGAGTGTCGGTGCAGCACATGGGCATGATGGCCTTCAATGCCGCAGGGCGCCGGGCTGCGATCTGCAGCGTGTTGATGCCTCCCCAGGAGATGCCGCGCATGCCCACCGAGCCGTTCGACCAAGGCTGACGCGCGAGCCATGCGATCACCTCCACGCCATCCTCCAGTTCCTGATCGAGGTATTCATCGACCAGGATGCCTTGCGAATCGCCCGACCCGCGCGCATCGACGCGCGCATAGGCGACCCCGTACTGCGCAAGCTGCTGGCCCCACGCATCGTCATGCGCGCGATAAAGATCGCGTTTGCGATAGGGGATGTATTCGAAGACCACGGGGGCGCGGACTCCGGGCACCTGAGGGAGCCAGAGCCGCGCGCTCAACTGCGTACCATCCCGGAGCGCGATCCATTCATTCTCGATCACCTGCACGGGGCTCTTGTCGGGCAACCGCCAGCCGCGCGCATCGCGGGCCGGGCTCTGCGGTGCGGCCCGCGCAAGGGCCCCGGGAGCGCCCGAGAGCCAAGCGACCGAGCCTACGAGCACCTCGCGTCGGGAAACGGTCATATGTTCACCTTGTTCAGAGGGAAGTAGCTGCCCGAAAGCCGGGCCGGGCGCCGTGGTGCGGCAGTATAGAATGTGGAGGAAATCCTATTGCGGGAGCGCCATGCCTGCCTTCGCAAGGCCCGATATCGAGGCGTATCGACTGATGTGCGCTGGACAGTTCGCGGCGGCGCTTCCGTTCGCCGAGCGCGCGGTTGCCGGTGAGCGCGCCTGTGTACCGGCGCACGGGATGCTTGCGACCATATTGCTGAGCCTCGGGCGCGCGCCGCAGGCCGAGCACGTGGTGCAGCAGGCGCTCGCCTGCACGGCGGGTGTTGCGGACGCCTACGACGGGCTCGCTCATGTCTCGATGCTCCTGGGGCAGCATGAGCGCTCGAATCGCTTGTATCGGCGGGTGGTCGAGCTCAGCCCCACGAGTGCCCGCGCCTGGTACAACCTCGCCTCGAGTGAGCGCAGTTTCGGCCGGCTCATCGAGGCGGAGACGGCGTGCGAGCGCGCCATCACCCTCGACTCGACGCACTATCCGAGCCTCCTGTTGCGCTCGGAGCTGCGCGTGCAGACGCTCGATGCCAACCATGTCGAGCAGCTCGAGCGTCTCTTTGCGCAGCACGAGCGCGAGGACCGGGCGCGCATGTTTCTCGGCTTTGCGCTCGGCAAGGAGCTCGACGACCTCGGGCGCTTCGATGAGGCCTTTCAATGGTTCAGCACGGGGGCGAGCGCGCGCCGGCGCAACCTCGACTACGACGTTGCCATCGACGAGGGGAAACTGCGTCGAATCCGCGAGGTGTTTACGCGCGAGTCGCTGCATCGCGGGAGCTCCGCAAACCTCGATTCGACCCGCTACATCTTCATCGTCGGCCTGCCGCGCTCGGGTACGACGCTCGTCGAGCGCATCCTCACGGGTCTTGCGGGCGTACGCTCCAATGGCGAGACCGCAAATTTCTCGCGTGCGCTTCTGTCCGCTGCTCCGGCCGGAGCGGGCGACGTGTTCGAGCGGGCCGCGCGCGCCGATGCCGATGCCGTGGCCGCGGGCTACGCGGCCCTGGCCGACGGGCTCCCGGGCGCGCAGAAGATCGTGGAGAAGCTGCCGATGAACTATCTCTATCTCGGGGCGATTCATCGTGCCCTGCCCGACGCTCGGCTCATCCTCGTCCGGCGCTCGCCCCTCGACAGCTGCTTTGCAATGTACCGCACCCTGTTCGGCGAGGCCTATCCGTTCAGCTACGACTTCGAGGATCTGGCGCGCTATTACGCCGCCTACGAGAAGCTCCTTGCGCACTGGCGTGCCGCCTTGGGCGAGGCCATTCACGAGGTGCAGTACGAGGCGCTCGTGCGCGAGCCGCGTGAGCAGGGCGCCGCCCTCGCAAGTTACTGCAACCTCGCCTGGAACGAGGCGGCGCTCGAGATCCAGCGCAATGCCGCCGTGTCGCTGACCGCGAGTGCCGCCCAGGTCCGGCGACCCATCTATGGCTCCTCCTCGGGGCGCTGGCGCCACTATCGAGCGCACTTCGAGCCCTTGATGCGAGCGCTCGAGCGTCACGGCGTCGCGATACCGAGCGAGGGCTGAGCAGAGGCCGGCTTTCAGAACGAGTAGCCGATCTTGATCCCGACCTCGCGCGGCGGATTGTAGGTGTAGTTCTCAATGAGGCCACCCGCCGTCGTGTAGGGGTTCGGAACGAACGGGGCGAGGACCGCGCGCTTGTTCAGCAGGTTGGTCGAATAGAAGCCGACCCGCCAGGGTTTGTGCGAGAGCATGGAACTCAAGTTCACGAGCGCGTACGCCTGAGAGTAATACTGGTTCTCGGGCGGATTGAGAAACAGCGGCACCGTGCTGCGATACACGGTGTTGAGTGAGGTGACCGTGTCGTACTCGGGCAGAATGTAGCGCTCGTAGGTGAACGTGACCGACGCGCTCACCTTCGGACTTCCGGGCAGCTGGTTTCCGGCGCTGCCCGTCAAGAGCCCGGGTACGATCACACCGCCTCCGTTGTTTTCCGGCAGCGCGAAGCTGCTCGTGAGCTTGGCGTCCGCATAGGCGCCGCCGATCGAGTAGGTAAGCCCCGGCAAAAAGAGCGGACCGCGCGTTTCGAACTCGAAACCCTTGGAGATCGCGCTGTTCGCGTTGTAGACCGCGAGATTGCCGTCGAGGAGCGTCGTCGAGATCTGGGGCTTGTCCCAGTGTATGTCGAACACTGCGAGGGTGTAGCTCAGATCGTTGCTGAACCGACCCTTGAGCCCCGCCTCGTAGTTGTTGACGAAGTCCGGAGCGTAGGTATTGAGCTCGGGGCTTTCCTTGTAAAGGCCCGCGGGAGGTACGGCATTGGCACCGCCGCGGCGAAAGCCCTGAGACCAGATGGCATAGACGTAATGCCCCGGTGCGTACTCGTACGACGGATTGACCTTCCAGGTGTTCTTCGAGGCGGGTGAGCTGTGCGAGGTCGGCGGGACCAGGGTGTCGTAGGTGTAGACGAGGTAGGCCCCGGCGTCGCTGAACGTCTGCGAGAAGTGCCGGCCCCCGACGGTGAGCTGCCCGTGGTCGATGAAGTGCCAGGTGAGCTCGCCAAACTCGCTCTTGTCCTGGAAGTGCTGCAAATCGCCCTGGGTGAAGTTCTCATCACCGGGGCCGACCGAGACCAGGCAATTTGGAAACGCGTCACCGGCGAAATACTGGCCGGTACACCCTTCGGCCACGGTCCGCTCGTAGGAGCCGGGGCTCGGAATGAGCCACGTGCCGGTGCGCTTCTGGCTTTCGTAGAAGAGACCCACCACATAATCGAACATCGAGCCGGGGCCGGTCTTGGACACCAGGCGCAGCTCCTGGCTGAAGGTGTGGGCGTAGTCCTGGAAGAGTCCGGGCTCCACGTAGCGTGGGTTGAGCGGCACACCCTCATAGTAGTTATTGACGTTGAAGGCGTTGATCGTGCCGATGACGTACGTGCCATCGGACATCGTCCAGCCGTTCGTCGCGGAGTACGTGCTGGTCGAGGAGAGCGTCGCAAAGCCGGCGTCGTAGCTCAGATCGACGCTCGAGAGCGTCGTTCTGCGCCAGTACTGCTGATCGACCGCGCTGAAGGAGAGTCGGTCGCTGCCTGAGGGGAACGTGATTCGTGGATCGAGCGGATAGGCCCCGCCCTGGAAGACCGGATTCGAGTACGGACCACCGTCGCCGTTGATGCTGGCGTAGTTGAAGGCCAGCTCCGCATTGAAGCTCTCGGAGGGCTTCCACAGCAGGCTCGTGCGGCCGGTGAAGGCGTTCTGGTCGTTCCAATCATGCTTGCCGTAGAACACGGCCGGGCTGTTGATCGGGTCCGATGGATCTGCGAGCACCGGAATGCCGCCGAGCGGGCTGCCGTCGCGCTTGATCAGACCGTAGACGTCGAGCCACCCGGGCTCGTAGGCGAACTTGGCCGAGGCCCGCAGCGCGAGCGTGTCGCCGAGCGGCAGATTGAGCATGGCGTAGGTGGTGTACGCCATCTTGCCCGCGCCGGTCACGACGCCGCCGCTCGCCTCGAGATTGCCCGAGAACTCGCCGAGCTTCGGCGCGTTGGGAATGATGCGCAGCGCACCACCCAGCGCTCCGGCGCCGTACAAAGTCCCCTGTGGGCCACGCAGCACCTCGATGCGCTGAATGTCGTCGAGCTGCAGGTAACCGTCGAACGGAGAGTTGCCGATGTAGGTACCGACCGGGCTTTGCTCGAAGGTGCGAAACGATCGACCCTGGACCGAGATGTCGCTCGCATTCAGGCCCCGGATGATGGGCACCTCGGCGCCCACCTGCCGGCCGCCGAAGTTGTAGTAAGCAAGGCCCGGCACCTCGTTGGCGAGCGAGGCGAGATCGACGACACCCACCCGCGAGAGGTCCTCGCCGCTCACCACCGAGAGGCTGTAGGGAACCGACTCGAGGGTCTCCTCGCGGCGAGTCGCGGTCACCGTGATCTCGCTGAGCTCTCCCGCGGTGGCGGGCGCCTGGGCCGGCGCCTGCTGGGCGGACACCACGTGAGGCGCGCCGTATAGCGCGAGGCAAACCGCTGCGCTCACGGCCGTGCGCGAGGACTTGAGGGCGCGCTGCTGCTGCGCGAGAGCCGGCAATCTCTGGTATCTGTCTTTCACCGTGTCATCCCCACGTTGAACATTTGAATAATTTTGCGGGCAGATTATCACAACGTCCGTCGCATCCAAGAGCCCTGCGAGGCGTGCAACACGATCGGCGGCGGGTGCACGGTGACCGTGCGTTCCCATGCAGGGATCGCCTGAGCAGCGTCGTGGCGCTCGCTTGACCGCGTCCGTACAATTCACTCGATGGGGATCATCATGAGCTCAATGACGGCGCCGCAGCGTCCGACGGTCCGTGCCTCTGCTGGGGTCCACCCGCTCGCAGCACTCGCAGCCCTGCTGGGACTAGTGGGGCTGCTCCTGGCTGCAGGCCCCGCATGGGGCGAGGACCCCTCCTCCGCGGTCACCATCGTGCGCGCGGCGCGGCTCATCGACGGTCGCGGGGGCGAGCCGCTCGCACCCGCCATGGTGCGTATCGAGGGCGAGAAGATCACCGCCGTGGCCTCATCGCTACCGATCCCCACCACGGCGCGCCTGGTGGATCTCGGGGACGCAACGCTCCTGCCCGGCTTCATCGATCTGCACACGCACCTCACCGGTCGCAGCGATGTGCACTGGGAAGACCAGCTGGTCAAGACCACCCCGGCCGAGGATGCGCTGTGGGGAGCGCACAATGCGTTGGTCACCTTGAGGGCGGGCTTCACGACCGTGCGGGACATGGGTCCCGTGTGGCCTTACACGGACGTCGCCCTACGCAACGCGATCGACGAGGGTGCGGTGCCGGGTCCGCGCATGCTGGTGGCGGGCGCCTATGTCTCATCGACCGGCGGTGCGGGGGATGCACTGCAGTTCTCCCCCTACGTCCAGGTCCCTCTGGTGCACAACCTCGCGGACGGTCCCGAAGAGATCACCAAGGCCGTGCGCACGAACTTCAAGAACGGGGCGGACTTCATCAAGATCCTCGCGACCGGCGCGGTGCTCTCGAAGGGCATCGTGCCGGGCGCTCAGCAGTACTCGGAGGAAGAGATGAGGGCCGCAGTCGTCGAGGCTCGGCGCTGGGGTCGCGACGTGGCGGCACATGCGCACGGCAGCGAGGGCATCAAGGCAGCGATCCGCGCCGGGGTGCATACCATCGACCATGGATCGGGTCTCGATGCGGAGGCGATCACCCTGATCAAGAGCCATCCGGGCTGCTACTACGTGCCCACCTTGGCGCTCATGTCCTGGAACATCGATGAGAACCACGCGAACGTGTTTCCGGCCGCGGAGATGGAGCGCATGCGGCAGCTGCGGGCGATGGCCGAAGGCGGCTTTCGGCGTGCTCTCGCCGCCGGGCTGCCGATCGGCCTGGCGACCGATGCGCCCGTCATCCCGCATGGCTTCAACGCACGTGAATTTCGCACCCGGGTGGCGCTCGGCGAGAAGCCGATGGCGGCGCTGGTCGCGGCGACGCGCCTCAATGCCGAGATCATTCACTGGCAGGACCGCATCGGCACCGTCGAGGTGGGGAAACTCGCCGATCTCGTCGCCGTGCCGGGCAATCCACTCGACGACATCACGCTCACCGAGCGGGTGGGATTCGTGATGAAAGGCGGCACCGTGTATCGCTCGGAGCTCGCCGGCGCTCACTGACTCACGCGGGCGCGGGTCGCATCCTCGGGCCTCACATGAGGTCGCGCTTGATCTTGTGGTCCCAGGCCTTCTCGAAGACGATGCGCTCGCCCTCCCACGCCGTCATCGACTCC
>Ga0209060_10001079_pt1 | contig 33161 bp, 27 predicted proteins | sample Coa_R1_8_FD_187155 | JGI IMG/M metagenome (GOLD analysis project Ga0209060, IMG submission 187155) | Surface soil microbial communities from Centralia Pennsylvania, which are recovering from an underground coalmine fire - Coalmine... | ecosystem: Environmental > Terrestrial > Soil >...
CCCCAGCCGCCCGTTGCGGCGTATTTTTTTGAATCCTTGACCATGAACTGCACATTCACTGAAGACCCGACAACGAAGGATTGAGCTCCGGGGAATGGACCCGCCAGAACCTTGTTGTTATCCTCGGATGGCACACGCGTCCAATGAAACGCGGCAATGATGGCGCCGTCTGGGAATGGGACCTTCCCTTCCTTAATGGCCTCTACCGCTATGTCATTGCCGAGCTGAGCACGCAACTGATCGGTCTTGCCTGCTACCAGGAGGTTGCTCACGGCGATCAATTTCCACTCGCGGTAGTTGGGTGGGATTTTGACTCCGTAAATTGGGGCGGACTCTTCGTTAACCTGTCCAGATGCGGCAGCCATGAACGTAACCGCGCCGGCTAGCGCCATTACTCCACTCAACAGTAGAACAATCCGGTTCAAGTGATGTCTCCTTACGCTTCTGTAGCAACACTCAAACGGTACATGAGTACCGGACACGCCGCCTGATGTCGCTTGCACCGCTCAAGCGGCCGTTGCCATGCGAAATGCGTGGCGCTCAATGCTCGCTGCAAAAAATGGAGTTTCGCTTTTGATGCGAGCGATGCATATAGTTGACGTTGAGCGGCGAACAAATCGAAGGGCGATGACCCACTCTTCCATCTGAATCTCCTGTGGTTGGGCTTGTCCACAAGATACTCGCGCCGGAACGGACGACAATCATACCAAGGTGAGTACTGCCGGCTTCCCCATGCGGCTACCGCCCATGGCCGCAGACGGGGGAGAGACGGCAAGAACGAACGACGTACAATCCAAACTGACGCGAAGAGTACGAGGCTCTTTTTGCCCGACCTGACAGAGTAATGACTCGATTTTATTTGCGACATTATTTGGCTCAGACAGGAGGTAGCATGGGACGACATTCGACGACAGGTGGCGTGATCGCCCTGGGTCACAATCGAATCCAGTTCGAGTTTAGATTCGAGGGTCGTCGCTATCGACCGACGTTGCTCAAGACGCCGACCGCCTTTGCTCAAATGGCTTTACCACGCTCGCTCCGCGTTGGTCTGGCGCGAGAAATGTCTGCGCTCGAGCCTTCTCGGCCGCGGCGAGCATGCGCCGAGCTGGCGGGTGCAGCCGCCGCGAGCGCCCGGTCATTGTTTCTATCTAGTTTGCCCATCGCGGGCAGCTGGAGCACGGGTCCTCTGCGAGAGCAATCCTGCGAGTATTTCCCGCTCCGTAGCCGGTTGAGGCATGCGCGAGGCAAAGCTTTTTATCTGCGCCGCCAGTGTCGGATGGCCCTGGGCGATCAGGAGATCCGCGGTGGCGCGCCATCCTCCTTCGACGGCTTTTCTCGTCTCAAGTAGCGTGGCCTTGCCGCTCTCAACCCGAACCTTCCCTCTGACAAGGTCGCGGGCGATCGAATCTGTACGATCGCGTGCGTGAGTAGATTCTCCACGCAAGCTCGCCCGATAGATCCCATCGCGCTTGTTGGTGCGAGCCTTTCCGCGGACAGCACGCTCGGTCGCGTTAGCCGCGATGCCGAAGTCACGAAGGTGACGGGCGAACTCGTGTCGCCATGCCCGAAGTGTTGCCGGACTGATTTCAAGCCGTCTGCCCTGCTCGCTCATCGCTTTGACAACGAGGTGCACGTGGGGGTGAGGTTCATCGGTATGGAGCACCAAGGCATAGCGGTGCATGAGACCAAATTCTTCCCTCGCGAAGTTGCGAGCGGCATGCAGCACCCCCATCGACGGGGTTCCGGCGGGCATCGACAGCACGATCTTGTGCACCAGCCGGGCGCTACGTTCCTTGACAGGGGCCAGATCCATATCCTTTCGGTGTTCGTCGAGATCGAGGTCCCAGTCCTCCAACAATCGCTCCCCTGCATCCTTCCCTTGGACCTTGGCGCCATCATCAGTCTCAAGCTCTAGCTTGCCGTCGCGCCCTATGTAGTTCAGGTGCCTCATGGCGGACCGGGGGCTGTTGCTGTCCTTAGGGAGCACCTTCACCATCACCTCAGGGACGCGGCGAACAGTGCGATCAATGGCGGCGATCTGATCGGCCGATAGTCGGAAACGACCTTGAGGCCCTCCTCTCCCATAGGAGACCAGATCGAGAAGGGGACGGTTAGCCAGTCTCAGCATGTTCTTCGGCATAGCCCGTAGCCCAGCTGGCGGTATTCGCTTTGATCAGTCCCTTGGTGTGATCGCGCAACGCCTCGCAAATCTTGAGCATTGCCCGAAACTCCTCTCGTCCTTGAGCCGAGATCTGTGCACCCTGATTGGCTGCTCGCGCGATCTGGTTGAGATTGCGCCCGATGGCGCCGAGCTCGCTAATAGCGCGCTTGAGGGCAGCCAGCTCCTCTCGCGGGAGCGGCGTGAGGGCACGAAGGTGGCTTCGAACAAGCGCCGAGACATAGGTCGCCGATGCCAAGCCGCGTGCCTGGGCTCGCTCGTTAAGAAGTAGTCGGTCCTCCCGCCGGAGTCGAATCGACAGACGTGAACCCCTGGCGAGAGTCCCTGAGCCCGCTCGTCGCTGCAGCGCTGCCGCAACGAGAGGCTCATAGGACGCACCCGCTTGACGTAGCTGAGGCCCGCGCGACTGGAGCTCCTTTGCCACCAGACGTCGAAGCCACACGGCTTCCGTCAGTAACTCCGACTCCGCTGCCTTACTGACCCGCGACTTCATCTCAGGCGCAACGCGCGTCTTCAAGAATTCCGTCTCTGCCATAGGTACCGATTGTGGCCCAACGGCTGCCGCGACCATATCCTGCCTGGTAAACAAAAAGCTGCTCTGAACGCGAATTGCTTGTGCCCAGTCGCCCCCTGAGTGCCCCGCCTCTCTCCGCTGGGCCCCAAAACCTGGCGACCACAGGATCGCACTCGGCTTGTCTCGAACACCGGAACGCCGGAACGCCGGCCAATGAGATCGCTTTCAGCGACCGTATCAAGGTCAATGCAGGGATCGACTCGAGCAGCTGAGGAGTGGCATTACTGATACGCACTTGGGCAGCCACCGAGATCCTGAGGGCAGGAGCGCAGTCCGCGGTGCTTAAGAAACGCCTTCGTTGACATCCGACCGGCGCTCAGCCTACGTACGGGCAGATCTATGGACGGGATATACGGTGCTAGGCCGCTTGCCAGTCCACGTGGACTCCAGCGGTCGACCATTAGAGTGCGAGCGTCCCTCAGCGTTCGTGAGTCGTTCGAAGGGTGGGGGGTAAAAGTTGGTCCAACTCGGAATCCGAAAACGTCAACTCCTCGTTGTGTTGTAGCCCAGCCTGAGCGTCGCGATAGGCGTTGCCGGTCGTCCGCGGCGCCATTTGGTAGATCTTCGCGAGAGTTGCCTGGAGCTCATCCCGCTTGGCGCGAATCGGCCCGACATCGAGACTTCCCTGCCGCAGGTCGGTAATAAGCGCCAGATACGATTCACGGACATTCCAAAGCGCTGTCGCGGTCTCTTTGTGCTTCTCCGATTGCTGTCCCGGGTCGATATCCTTGGCGTACGCATTGACGATAAGCAACGCCGTGGAGAGCACCGCAGAGGTGATCTTCGCGATGAATTCCACCTCATGCGAACTCAAAATCGTCGTGACGATGCCGCCCGTCGTGACGGCCGCAAGTACGATCTGAACGATCTTGAGGCGATGGAGTTTGTCTCGGCAGCTATCGTCATTTCTCATGAGCCTTGTGCGAATAGGCCACGCGGCCAAAGCACTCCCGCAGCTGCGCCTCAAGTGGGGAAAGCGCTGCCATAGATCTCACGCCACCTTTGTTTGGCAGTCCAACCGTACTTCTCGCCTTGATACCCGCAGGCATCGGCTGCAATGTTGTAGCAGCGGGTTGCCTTGTACTCAAAAAGTCCGGTGCGATGCACATATTGGTTCGCACCCGGCGAGAGCCAATATTGCTGGGTCTCTGACTGTTGCCTCACATAATCGAAGAAATCACGCGAGAATAAATCGTAATAAAGAAACGATTTGTCGCGATGCGTGTAGGTTCGAATGAAATAATGCGCAAGGGTGTCGATCAGCAGTCCCCCGATCGGCACCGACCATTGCAACTTCCAGGCTCGACCCATCCGGCACAGCATTTTGAGATTGTAGTTGCACTGCTTGTCCATCGCATCGATCGCTTCAATCTCGGGCTTGGGATTCGTCGAGCGCCAGCTGCCGCCGGTGTTCGAGTCAGGAAAAGTGTAACTGCCATCATCATTCACGAAGGCAGGCAGGACTTCGAAGGTGATGCCATCGTTGAAGGGAACGGTCACGACCTGCCCATCGGCGCCAACATCCGTCACGGAGTAGGTCTTTTGAATTGCGCGACGGACTTCCTGCAGCAGCGCCGACTGTCCGTTGCCTTGGTGTTGATTGATGCGCGTATAGACCTCGTACGGTAAGCGCATAAGCATGTCGATGTCGCTGACCGACCCGATGGCGGTACCGCGACCATACGAGCCGGTGTAAAAGCTGTGCGCCGTGCGCGAATCGGTGTTCCAGTATTCGAGGTTCAGCCGCCGCGTAATCAACTCGTAACGGTCAGAAATCGAGCGCCGCGCAGCACTTGAGACCGCGAGATTGGCGCACAGGGTCTGGAAGTCCTCACCGACGCCCATGGCCGGTGGCCTCGTCTTGACGGCTGCTCGAGCGACGGTACAAAGACGGTCGGTGCGAGTTTCTCATTCGGTCAGCCCTAGCAGCTCTTGGCTCCAGGGGTCAGCCTCGATCGGTGCCAACGATAAATCCGTCAGTCGGTTATGCGAGCGCAGTTCCTGCTCTACGAGGCGAGCGGTCAGTTCGATGTGGGTGTTCATATCGCGCGCGACCCACGTGCTCGCCGCCTCGGGGCGCGTGCCGCCGCGTCCGACACCCGCGATGGCATCCAGACCCCAGCAACGGGGGAGATCGCGCACGCCGGGATACTTGAGTGCTTCCTGACAACAGTTGAGGTAGCGCGTCGCCTCCGCTCGGAAAAAAACTTGTTTGTCCGAGATCGGAATTCGCACCCGAGCCGGGGCGGGACCTCCTCCACCGCCGCCCGAGTCGAGCTGCCGGGGGCTCCACACGCCCGTATCACTGAAGCGAATGAGTGGCAGCTGCGACTTCCGCAGGAGCTGCCGCCAGACGCGCAGTTCCACGCGCTCAATGATCCGTGGTGCATCGTCGGGGAGGGCGGGCAAGGACTCTGGGACGCTCGAGCCTGCGAAAATGAGGCTCCGGAAGCCATGTGGTTGAATGACCTCCAAGGCCTCCAGCACTGTGGCGAGCAGATGCTCTTCGGACGCCTGGGAAGTCGGCATGGCCTCGAGGCTCCCAGCATCCAAGATCAGATCGACCTCACTGGCTGCGAGATTCAGTTCCTTGAGTGCCGTCACTAACACATTCTTGAGCACGTCTGGATCGGAGAAGTCCTCGTAAGGCAGGCGAAGCGCAGCGCCCCGGCTATCGCTTGCCGCAATGCCGGCGATCGCTTTGTTGTAGGTGATGCCAGGTCCTCGATCCGTGCCGGCCACCGGCACAGCCTGAAGTCGCTTCTGTCGGGCACACTCGAAGAGGTGCTCAACGATGTGCCGCTGGTGTCGGTCCAGCTGCTCGGGGCCATACCGATTCATATCGAGATAGATTGAACGTGAAGTCCCCCATGCAGCAGCGATTTCCGACACGAAGCTCGAGACGTATTGATCGAGAGACGCGGCCGGGCCAATCTCCTTGGTCGGAAGATCCACGATAAGCGCGATGCGTGCGCGAGCCAGGGGCGAGAGCCGATGGATCGCGTTAATCTCGCCCTCTCGTCCACGAATCATCGGAAGGTACAGTGCCGATTGCAGCATTAGGAGCTCCAACGAATGGCGGGGAATAGCGCGCGAACTTGTCGATAGCCGACGAGCTTCGCAAACAGGGAAAAGTTTCTGCGTTCGTGACGTACGCGGCCCGCTACGACCGCCGGATTCACCTGCAAATGATTTGCGAGCTCCTCGATGGCCGTGGCCGAGGGCTTCAAGAACGCGCGGCTGCGCTTCCAGTTCGCGCGCGGGATCAAGATCTCTGCGGCAAGCTGATTGGCTTCCTTCTCGATCCCTTCATCTTCCTCAGATCGCTCGATCTTCTCATCCGCAATCGCGCGCACACCGCCCGGCGTCAGATGCTTCCAGGCATGAACCAACTCGTGCGTGAGCGTGAACCAAAAATTGTCCAACCGATCCTCGCGCAGCGTCAGTCCGATCACCGGTGTGCCTGCGCTCGAGAGCATCGCGGCGCCGTCCAGATGCGTCGCCGGCAGATGCGGCTCGATCACGACGAGGATGCCGCGACCTTCCAGAAATCGAATGGCGGCGAGCGGGCCGTCGGGCAGCCAACTCAAGCGCGTGACGTAGTGGATCAACTCGTCGTTGAGCGCTGATTTGTCAAAACGCGCATGCACATCGCGCTGTGCGTCGGCCACCGCCCGAATGCGCGCGAGCCACAGCCATACGTTGACGAGGTTCGTCTTGTTATTGCGTCCGAAAGTCATCGTGTGCTTCAAAAAGGCAGGCGTCCCTGGCCGTTCGCTCACCAGGCGCTGCCAGAGATGCGCCGCTTCCGACTTCGAACTCGACCAGCCGCGGTTCACGATGAGATCGAGTGCCGCATCAAGCTCTGACGGCTCGCCGAGCAGAGTTTCTTGACGGCGCTCACTATCGGGTTCGCGGATCAGGAGCGAAGCCGGGATGCCGAGCTTCTCGTGGAGGCTTCGGATCATGGCAAGGCTTAAGGGGCGCTTGCGCGCGAGGATTTCGGAGGCGCGGTTCTTGCCGCCCAGGAGATCGGCGATGTCCTTCTGGCGCAAGTTCTGCTGCTCCATGCGAAAGAGCAGCGCATCGACGGGGTCCGGTTTCGAAAACGGGAATGCGCCCTTTTCGTAGTCCTCAACGAGCTTCGCGAGGAGTTCCAGCCGTGCGCCGTCGGAAGAGGCGGGATCCGGATCCTCGGCCGCGAGACGGCCGACCTCGTTCAGGTACTCCTTATACTGCGCGTCGGTCTTGATAATGCGAATGTCCATAATAAGCCCTACCGGTAACGGTTCCGCTCATCGTATTCGCGATGAGTGCCGAGCCACTGGATCACGACGATGCTGCTCTTATAAGCGACGGTGACTTCCATCCGATACTCATTCCCCTTCACATTAAAGATCACGAGGTTCTTGGGAAGAAAACTCGCTGAGGCATACCGATCTTTGATGTCCTGGGGCCTCGTCCAGGTCGCATCCTCGGCTTCCGCCAACCACGCCTCGATCCACGACTTCGCATCCGTGTGCTTTCGACAGAAGACCTCCAGCAGGTTTCTTCCGACAATCTTCATTGCCGCTCAAGCCTTCGAGTAAGATCTTATCATGATAGTTCCCAATATGGGAACTGAGCAACTCATGGTTCCCACCGTGCCCGAGACCTGCAAAAAGTTGCCGGATGCTGCAACGCAATATACAGCTCCTGTAGTGCCTCTGATCAGGATCCTCCTCCACCTATAAAGACGCTTGAAGCCGATCCGGTTTTGATACAGATCCTGCGAGAGGCAGGAGGATAGGGCGCCCCGGCTCGACAATCCGCGCTTTCCATCGAGTGCGATACCCTAGAAAAGTGCATGTTTTTCTTCATGAGCGGTCCTTTGCTTATGCCAAAGGGGCCGTATACTCGATCACACGTGACAATTTGGCTCCAGGCGACCGAAACCACACAGAAGGTCGTCCATGGATTCAGCAGCACTTGGAACCGATCGGGCTGTCAGGCGCTCGTTGGTGTCGATCTCGGGATGGGTTCCCCTCCCCGCCTGGCACGAAGTCCTAACTGATCGAGATGTTGCACGGCTCACCCGGCGGTCGGCCTGGGTTTTGATAGGAATGACCGCGGTCGGGCGGCTCCCATCGAACATACGCTTTCGGGGCCGTCGGATGGGATGGTCGAAAGCGGATGTTTTAGCGTTTCTCGGGAGTACGCGCCATGAATGATCTCCAGGCTGAAACTGGCGGCAGAGCGCGACCCGTCCAACAAGCCGATGCCGTGACCTCTGCAGGCACATCGGTGGTTCAAGCTCCGAAAATCCTGCGGTTGGGGCAGGTGATCGATATGACTGGCCTCGGGCGTTCGATGATCTATCAAATGGAGTCCGAACTTCGTTTCCCAAAGCGGGTGAAGATAGGCACCAGGGCCGTGGGCTGGATCGAGCAGGAGGTGAAGGCTTGGCTTCTCAAAAGAATCGAGGCCCGCGCGAGTTGATGCCGTAGCTCCTCGCTTACGAATCCTCAAGCTGCCGCCCGCACGATCGAAACGACCTTCTTGCTCGGATCGCTTGCGCGCAACTTATCCAGGTAATCGGCCCACCCCTGCATCATTTCCTTTCTACCGGAGAGGTAGGCCGTACGATTGTAGGCTCTGCCATTGGGGTCTTTGACCCGGTGCGCGAGCTGGTGCTCGATCCAATCCACGCGGTATTCGAGAACCTCGTCCAGAATCGTTCGCGCCATGGCCCGAAATCCATGGCCCACCATGTCATCGGCGCCGTACCCAAGCCGACGGAGCGCGGCATTCACAGTATTTTCCGACATCGGTCGGGTCTTGCTGCGCTCGCAATGAAACAGGTAAGGGCCGTCGCCACTCAGCGGCTCGAGCTCGCGCACGATAGCGACGGCCTGGCGCGAGAGCGGCACGATGTGATCCTCATCCATCTTCATCTGCGCGCCGGGGATCCGCCACTCCGCCGTACCAAGGTGGAAGTGTGCCCACTGAGCTTTGCGGAGCTCGTTCGGTCGGACGAACGTAAGTAGGGCCAGACGAAGGGCACATCGCGTCCGAAAATTCCCCTGATACCCATCGATTGCTCGAAGTAACTCGCCCACGCCATCCGGGTCAGTGATGCTCGCGAAGTGCCCGCCCTTCGCGGGCGGCAGGGCCCCTCGAAGATCAGCCGCCGGGTTACGGGCTGCGCGAGCCGTTGCAACCGCGTACCGGAAGATTTGCCCACAGCAGCCGAGACAGCGATGCGCGCTGTCTAACGCACCCCTGGCCTCGATTCGACGAATGGTATCGAGCAGCTCGGGTGCGTCGATCTGCGCAATCGGCCGCGCTCCCAGCCATGGGAAGATGTCGTTCTCGAGCCGTAGGACGACCTTGGACGCGTGCGTCTCGGCCCAGTACGTCGAGTGCTTGGCGATCCATTCACGGGCAATCGCCTCGAACGTATTTGCGGCGCCAATGCGGGTCGCCCGTTTGATCTGTCTTCTGTGCTCCCCAGGATCGACACCCCGTTCCTTCATTGCCTTTCGCGCTTCAGCTTGCCGCTCGCGCGCCGCGGCAAGAGTGATTTCCGGGTATGACCCCAAGGCCACTCGGCTCTCCTTTCCGGCGAACTTGTACCGGAAGCGCCAGAGCTTCGAGCCGTTGGGATTTACCTGAACGTAAAGCCCCTTTTGATCGTAAAGCTTGTAGCTCTTTTCACGGGGTTTTGCCGTCCTGACCGCAGTGTCGCTCAATGACATTTGTGGGCCACCGTGTCGAGTGTTTCTTGAAATGGCCCGCAATGATGGCCCACTTTAATCGTGGCTGTCACTGAGAGCTTCAGGACGTCCTCGGACGATGAAACCCTGCATTTCTAAGGGTTTGACACCGCTCAGGACACGGCGTTGGATGTTACTGGAAGTACTCGGAAGGGGTGGGTGGTGGGCCGTGTAGGGATCGAACCTACGACCAATTGATTAAGAGTCAACTGCTCTACCAGCTGAGCTAACGGCCCATTCGACGTGTGCCTGAAGCCAGGAGTCACCTGCCCGGGGGTGCGGGAAACCCGGGGCTGCGCATTCTACCTGAAGCGGCACGAAGTGCTAGCGGGCTGAAGCGGCACGAAGTGCTAGCGGGCTGAAGCGGCACGAAGTGCTAGCGGGCGGCCTTTACCGTGATGAACGTGATGAGCCCGTGCACTTCCGCACCGAAACGGGCATGGAGCGGGATCAGCCGCATCGAGTATCAACCTCAGGTGATCCGGAGGGACCCGCGAATGATTGGGGTGGACGACGGGATTCGAACCCGCGACGGCCGGAATCACAATCCGGGGCTCTACCAGCTGAGCTACGTCCACCATCGCCGCTCCCGACGGATAGAGGGCGCGCCCGGCAGGAATCGAACCTGCAACCGCCGGCTTAGAAGGCCGGTGCTCTATCCGGTTGAGCTACGGGCGCCACGAAGCGCCTGAACGTAACATGAAGGCCGATGTCCGGATCCAAGGCAAACCTAAGTCGGGATTGCGGCCGGATTATATAGAGTTCCGCCGCAGGCCGCCAAAGCCGCTGTTCGCCGTATCGGGGCAGAGGGATTCGAACCCCCGACCCTCTGCTCCCAAAGCAGATGCGCTACCAGACTGCGCCATGCCCCGTCATAGCGGCGAGCGACGCATGCTATCAGGTCGGGCGCACCTTGCCATCAAGCAGAATAGGCCCGTGGGAACAGGATCTGGAAGCGGGTTCCGGCACCCTCCACCGATTTCATCTGCAAGGTAGCATCGAGCATCTCGCACAGGCGCTTGACGATGGAAAGGCCTATTCCCTCGCCGGCCTCCTCCGTGCCCGCCCCGGCCGGCACGCCCTCCGGCGCCGGCGAATCGTTTCCCGGCCCGCAGACCGCGCTGGACACTTCCGAGGGGGCAGCGGCCTTCGACTCGAGCGCCTGCGCGAGGGGGGCAGAGGAGTGCGTGTGCAGCCCGGGACCGGTGTCCGTGATGCACAGGAGCCAGCGCTTCTGATCGCCCGGGTCGCTGCTTCCCCAGCTCACCGTGATGCCGCCCTCCCGCGTGAACTTGACCGCATTCAGGATCAGATTTTGCGCGATGCGACGTATCTTGACGGGGTCGCCCTCGGCCGTGAGGCTCTCGGGGCCTTCACAGCGCAGGAACAGGCGGCGCTGCTGCGCCAGCGGCCTGATTCCTTCGCACAGCTCGGTCATGATCGGCGCGACGTCGATCGGCTCGATCCGCCGCGTTTCGCGCCCCGCCTGCAGGCGCGCAAGACTCGACACGTCGTCGAGCAGATGATGGAGCGAGTTCACATTGCGCATGAGAATGCGCACGAACTCATCCCGGGAGGATTCGCGAAGCCCCGCATGACTCAGCCCGGCCGTCGCATTGGCAACGACGCCGAGATTGCCCCGCAGGTCATGGGCCGCCTGGCGCCACAGGTCCGCGCGCTGCGCCTCGAGATCGCGGATCTCTTGCATCGCCTTGTCGAGGTCGCGCACCTGACCGGTGGCCTCGCGCTGCTGCAGCTCGAAGTACTGTCCCACGCTCTCCTCGATGCCGGCGCTCGACATGGCGGCCCATACGCGCCGCGCCACGGCCATCGCAACCGCCGATACTTCGGAGTGCGCGATCGCGAACGCATCCATCTCGGCCACCAAGCAGTCGTTCAGCTTGCCGAGCTCGCGCGTCACCTCGCGCAGGTCGTACCCTTGGCGCCAGCGCTGCAAGCCATGCGCGGCACCGGGCTTCTGCGCGGCGCCCTCCAGATCGGTGGCTCCCGGCGAGGTGAGGACTTCCTCGAAAGCGCCGAGGATCGCGGGAATGTGATCGAAGAGCTGCACGCGCGGCAGGGAATCGCCGCTCTTCAGCGACGGATCGCGCTGTACGGCCTGCTGCCAGGTCTTGAGGATCTCGTCGCGCCGGCCCTTCAGGTGCTGCCCTAGTGCGGCGAGATCGCGTTGAACATCGGTCATTATTACCCCTGGTGAGGGCGATGAAACTTTTGCATCGGCCAACCCCTCGAATCCGGCGCCTCGCCATTGAGGGCGGGCGTAGGATTTTGGAGGGGCAATGCCACGTTTGCAACGCCTCAAGCCATCGGGCTATTTTGCACCGCAATCGGCCGACGAGGGTGACTGGATGAGTCAGGAGAAGGCGGCCATGGGCCCGGACAAGCGCTTCGAGGAGACCGGGCCGCGGCCGGGGCGGGCCGGGAGCCCGCGCTGGAGCTGCACCGGGGGCCGGAGCTCAGCAACGAGGCCTTTCGCGTGCTGCGAGAGCGGGTGCAAGCCAGCACGAGCTGGGTTCGCCCGCTGCGCGAGGAAGTCGCCCGCATCATCGTCGGGCAGACTCTGCTCATCGATCGGCTGCTGATCGCCCTGCTCACCAACGGCCACGTGCTCCTCGAGGGCGTACCCGGCCTCGCCAAGACGCTCACCCTCAAGACCCTCGCCGCAAGCGTCGCACTGCACTTCAAGCGCCTGCAGTTCACTCCCGACATGCTGCCCGCCGACATCGTCGGCACGATGATCTACAGCCCGCAGGACGGGGAATTTCGCACCAAGCACGGTCCGATCTTCTCCAATCTCGTGCTCGCGGATGAGATCAACCGCGCGCCCGCAAAAGTGCAGAGCGCTCTGCTCGAAGCCATGCAGGAGCGGCAGGTCACGATCGGTGAGGCGAGCTATCCGCTGCCGAATCCCTTTCTCGTGCTCGCCACCCAGAACCCGCTCGAGCAGGAGGGTACTTATCCGCTGCCCGAGGCGCAGATCGATCGGTTCATGATGAAGGTCGTGATCGGCTATCCGAGCCGCGCCGAGGAGCGCACGATCCTCGATGCCATGGCGACGACCGAGCCGCTGCCCCAAGTGCATCGCGTGATGTCCGCGGAGCAGCTCATCGGCTCGCGCCACGTCGTCAACGCAATTCACATCGATGACAAGATCAAGGACTACATCGTCGATCTTGTGCTCGCTACCCGCCCGCCGCTCGCCCCCGCGCTCAAGCTCGATGGCTACGTGCAGCTCGGCGCCTCGCCGCGCGCAACGATCAATCTTTCGCTCGCCGCGCGCGCACATGCTTTTCTCGCGGGACGACACTTCGTCACACCGCAGGACGTCAAGAGCATCGCCCTCGACGTGCTGCGTCACCGGGTGACGGTGAGCTACGAGGCGGAGGCGGAGAATGTGCGCGCCGAGGACGTCATCGGGCGCATTCTCGACGCCCTGCCGGTTCCTTGAGCGCACCCGCGCCATGGCGCCTCAAGCTCGCAAGACCCCGTTGAGCGCTCTGCGGCGGCTGGAGATCCACACCCGCCGGCTGATGAACGATCGCATGCTCGGCGAGCATCACTCCGTGTTCAAGGGCCGCGGCATGGACTTCGACGAGGTCCGCGAATATGTCTCGGGCGATGAGGTCCGCAGCATCGACTGGAACGTGACGGCACGCGCCGGCCGTCCGTTCGTCAAGAAATACACCGAGGAGCGCGAGCTCAACATTCTCATCATGCTCGATGTCAGCGCCTCCGGACGATTCGGCTCCGGAATGCAGAGCAAGCGCGAGCTGGCGCAGGAGGTGGCCAGCATTCTCGCCTTCTCCGCGATCCGCAACAACGACAAGGTGGGATTGCTGCTCTTCACCGATCGACTGGAGCGGTATTTGCCGCCGCGCAAGGGCCGCACCCAGGTGCTCACGGTGGTCGATGAGATTCTGAACCACGAGCCCCAGGGGCGCGGCACGCGTTGCGTCGAGGCGCTCGATGGGGCCAACGAGCGCCTGAAGAGCCGGGCGGTCATTTTTCTTTTGTCGGATTTCCAGCTCCCCGGTGATGCGGCCGCGGCGTTCGGCGAGCTCGAGCGCGCGCTGCGCCAGACACGCCTGAGACACGATCTCATCGCGCTGCACATCGAGGATCCGCGCGAGCGCGAGCTGCCCGATCTCGGCGTGCTCGTGCTCGAGGATGCCGAGAGCGGGGAGCTCATCGAGCTCGACAGCTCGAGCGCGAAGGTGCGCCGCGCCTACGCCGAGCGCGCAGCCGCGCACTTCGAGCGTACGCTGCATACGCTGCGATCCGCGGGGGCTGACACCCTAGCGCTCCGGACCAGCGAGCCGTATTTGCCCGCGCTGCGTCGCTTTCTGAAGACGCGCGACCGGAGGCGGGCGTGAGGAGCGGATTGCGCCCTCATCGATCCGGCGCGATCACGCTCGCGGCGGCGCTCGCGCTCGCGGGCGCCGCGCTTGCGCAAGTCCCCTCGCCCCCCGCCTCGTCCGGCGCACCCACTGCTCGCGCGGAGGACATTCGCGATATACGGGGTCCACGACCGCTCGAGCATCCGTGGAGGATCGCCCTCGAGGCGGGCGCGCTCCTCGCGCTTTTAGGCGCGGGCTATGCCCTGGGGTGGTGGCGGCGCCGTCGCAAGGCCACCGGGCGCTCGGCGCACGATGTGGCGCGTGAGCGTTTGGCTGTTGCTCGCGCTCTGCTCGAGCCCGAACGCGCGCGCGAGTTCTCGATCGAGCTCTCCACCATCGTGCGCGAATTCATCGAGGCCCACTACGGGCTCGAGGCTGCGCATCGCACGACGGATGAGTTCCTGCGGGATCTGTTGCGCACCGAGGGCGCGCTCAAGAGGCAGCGCGCACACCTGGCCGAGTTTCTCGAGGCCTGCGATCTCGCGAAATTCGGCGGCTGGCGACTCACGCTCGATGGCATGGAGAGGCTGTACTCGAGTGCACTCGATTTCGTGGAGGCGGCCGCGGCAGCCGCTCCTGCGCAGCAACCCCCGATCCGGCCGGGCGCTCCGCCGGGCGCTGCCTATGATTCAGTTCCTGCACCCTGAGTGGCTGTGGCTGCTCGTGCTGCTGCCGCTGACGTTACGCGCGCGCGGGCGCACGGCCGTCGGCGCCATCGAGTTCTCGAGCGTGGCGGTGGCGCGCTCGGTCGCACGCTCGGCCGGCCGGGGTGCTGCGCGCTGGCTGCCGCTCGTGCCCGCGCTTACCGGCGCACTCATGATCCTCGGGCTCGCCCGGCCGCAATGGACCCAGGGACACACCGAGGTGAGCGCCGACGGCATCGACATCATGCTCGGGCTCGATGTGTCGGGCTCGATGCAGGCGCTCGATTTCAGGATCGACGATGAGCGGGTCAATCGAATCGACGTGGTGAAGTCCGTCGTCGCGAAGTTCATCGAGCAGCGCCCCGACGATCGCATCGGCATCGTGGCGTTCGCGGGTGCGCCCTACCTCGTGAGCCCACTCACCCTGGATCACGGCTGGCTCCAGCAGAGCCTGCAGCGCATCGGCGTGGCGAGCGTCGATGACGGCACGGCGATCGGCTCGGCGATCGCGACCTGCGCCAATCGACTGCGCTCGAGCCATGCGAAGTCACGCATCATCATCTTGCTCACCGACGGCATGAACAATGCAGGCAAGATCTCGCCGAAGGCCGCGGCGGAGGCCGCCCAGGCGCTCGGCATCAAGATCTACACGATTGCGGTGGGCGTACGAGGCGAGGCGCCGATTCCCGTGACCGACGATTTTGGCCGCACGCGCCTGGTGATGGCCAGGGTCGACGTGGACGAGAAGACGCTGCAGACGGTCGCCGCACTCACGGGCGGCACCTTCTATCGGGCCACCGACACCGACTCGCTCGAGGAGATCTACGGACAGATCAACCACCTCGAGAAGACCACCCGGGTTGCGCAGCGTTTCGAGCACACCGAGGAGCTCTACGCCTTTGCGCTCTACCCCGCGCTCGCGCTCCTGGGTCTCGGCTTCGGACTCGAGCACTCCCGCTACCGGAGGCTGCCGTGAGCTTCGCGCACCCCGGCTGGCTGTGGGTCGTCCCGGCTCTCGTCGCGGCCCTGATCACGATCTGGTCGCTGCACGATCGCAGGCAGCGACGCACGCTCGAGCGCTTCCTCGCGCCGCACCTCGCCGCCGAGCTCACGCGCTCGGTTTCGCGAAGCCGGCGCTGGGCGCAGCGTGCCCTCTTTGCGCTTTCGCTCGTGTCGCTCTGCGGCGCGCTGGCCGAGCCGCGCGCCGGCTTTCGTCTCGAGACCTTCAAGGAGAGGGGCACCGCGATTCTGTTTGCGGTCGACACCTCGCGCAGCATGTTGACCCCGGATCTGCGACCCGATCGACTGACGCGCGCCAAGCTTGCAATCGAGGACCTGCTGAACGGCGCGCTCGAGGGCGATGCGGTCGGACTCATTGCCTTTGCGGGCGGCGCATTCCTGCAGTGCCCGATCACTCTCGATCAGGGCGCCTTCGCCGAATCGGTTGCCGCGCTCGATACGCATGTGATTCCCCGCGGCGGGACCGATATCGGCAGCGCAATTCGTGAGGCACGCGAGGCGTTCCGGTCTCGGCAGGATGTCGACAAGGTGCTCGTGCTGCTGACCGACGGCGAGGATCTCGCCGGCGAGGCGCTCGAGGCCGCGCGGGGGGCCGCTCGCGAGGGCCTGCGCATTGATACGGTCGGCGTCGGAACGCCGGGTGGCGACCTCATTCCGCTGCCCGCCGAATCGGGCGGTGGCTTCCTGAAGGACCGCGAGGGTCATCTGGTCAAGTCACGGCTCGATGAAGCGACGCTCGCCGCCCTCGCCGCCGCGACCGGAGGACGCTACGTATTGCTCGGTGCCGATAACCGCGGTCTCGAAGCGCTCTACCGCGAGGCCCTCGCTCCGCGCGCGAAGCACGACATGGAGTCGCGCACGGAGCGTGTCTATCTCGAGCGCTTCCAGTGGCCGCTCGCCGCGGCCCTGCTCGCACTGATCGCGAGCGGCTGGGTGCGCACGCGTCGTCCCCTGGCGCGGCGCGCGCACGCGCCCAACGAGGGATCATCGCTCGAGCCCGCTTCGCTCGAGCGGGCCGTTTCGCACTCGCCTTCGCACGGCACGGCCGCGCTCGTCATGCTCCTCGCGACCTTGAGCATCGCGAGTGCGCGGGTGCAGGCCGGCACGGTCGCCGCCACCGAGCAGTACAACCGCGGCACGGCTGCCTACAAGGCGGGCGACTATGCGCATGCGGTCGAGGCTTTCCGCGCCTCGCTTGCGGCGCAGCCCTCGGGCGATGCGGCGCGACTTGCCGAGCAGGAGGACACCTACTACAACTTGGGTAACGGCCTCTACCGGCTGGGCGAGCGCAGCGTCGCGCAGGATCCGAAGCGCACGCGCGAGGCGTGGACGCAGGCGATCGCCGCTTACGATGCGGCGCTCGAGCTCAAGCCGCAGGATGCCGATGGACGCTTCAATCGAGACTTCGTCAAGCGCAAGCTCGAGGAGCTCGAGCGCTCGTCCTCGCGCAGGTCCTCCTCGGGCAACGCCTCGAACAGTTCCTCCTCGGGCAGCTCGGGGGCGCAACCTCCATCATCGACGCAGTCGCAGAGCGCGCAGAGCGGGCAGCAGCAGCCCAGCGGCGGCGGCCCCGCCGAGCCGCATCAGGACTCCTCGGCGCAGAATCCGTCCCCGGCACCCGGTCAGAGCACCGGGGCGCCCTCGAGCCCGCCGCCCCCGTCCGCGGGCGGCTCCGCATCGACCTCACCGCCCGAAGGCGAAGCGCCCTCCTCCGCATCGCAGGCGCAGTCGCAAGCGCAGTCGCAGTCGCAGTCGCAATCGCAATCGCCTCGAGCGGGTCGTGCCACGGCGGACGCAAAGCCGTCCCGGCATCCACCGGGCTCGAGCGCATCGGCCCAGCTCGCCGATCGCGCCCCCGATGCGATGAGTGCGGAGGAGGCGCGTGAGCTTCTCGATTCGGCGCGAGATGAGGAGCGGAGGCTCCCCGCCGCCCCGTCCGCACGCAACGAGGGCGCGTTGAGACCGCCCGATGAGCCGGTCCGGGATTGGTGAGGTGACGGTGCGCACCCTTTTAAGTGTCCTCGCCGCCTGCGTCGTCTCGTTCGCCGCCGCCACCGCGGCGCCGTCGGGAACGCAGACCCTCTCGCCCACGGAGATCCAGATGGGCGAGAGCGCAACCCTCACGATCACCTCCTCGGGCAGCACCGCGAGCGAGATCGCACCGCCGGCCGTCCCCGGTCTCGAGTTCAATGAGGTCGGCCAGGCAAGCCGCGTCCAGTCGATCAATGGCGTGACGAGCGTGAGTGCCTCCGCGACCTATCAGATCATGGCCCAGCAACCCGGCGTCTACACGATTCCAGCCGCTGTACCGGGCGCACAGCCGGTCGTGCTCACCGTGAAGCCGGGCGGCCAGGGCGGCGGCACGGCGGGCGCAGGTGCCCCGCCGGGCGCAGGCGGAACCGGCGCCGGCGCCGGCGCCAACCCGGGATCCAGCGCGGGCGCGGCACCCCCCGCCAACGCGAGCTCGCTCCCGAGCGGTCCCACCCAATTCGCAGCGGACGGAGCGGCGTTCGTGAGACTTCGGCTCGCGAAGCACTCGCTCTATGTGGGCGAGAGCATCCCGGTCGACATCGAGGTGGGTCTGCGCGACGGCCTCGTTGCCTCGCTCAACGGGCCTCCGATCCTCAACGGCGATGCCTTCACCTTGAATCCACTCGCCGCCAAGCCGCAGAGCCGCGAGGAGATCGTCGAGGGCAAGCCCTTCACCGTGCTCCTGTGGCACAGCCTTCTTTCGGCCGTGAAGCCGGGCACGCTCTCGCTCACCCTTCAAACCCCCCTCACGGTGCGCTTTCGCACCCCGCGACCGGGATGGGGCTCGGGGTCGAATCCGGGCGATCCCTTCGATGATCCCATCTTCCAGAATTTCTTCCGCGGCAGCTTCTTCAACCTCACCCAGAAGGAGATCACCGTCAGCAGCGCTCCCGCGAGCTTCGACATCGAGCCGTTGCCGAGCGAGGGGCGGCCGGCGAGCTTCAGTGGCGCGATCGGACATTTCTCGGTGAGCAGCGAGCTCTCCGAGCAGAGCGCGACGGCCGGTGACCCGCTCACCTTGCGCCTCCGGGTGTCGGGCAGCGGCAACTTTGATCGCGTCCGTGATCCGATGCTGCACGATGTGCCCGGGTGGAAGACTTACGAGCCGAGCGCGCGCTTCAAGCCTGCCGACGAGATCGGCTTCAGCGGCGAGAAGGTCTTCGAGCAGCCGCTGATCGCGACCGCGAGCGGTGCGCTGACCCTGCCGCCGATCGAGTTCAGCTATTTCGATCCCGAGACCCACCGTTACGAAGAGACGCGCACCGCGCCGCTCACCGTGCAGATCGCTCCCCCGACCGGCAGCCCCCGCGTGGCGCAGGCGCCGCAGAGCGCCCCCGCGCCGTCCACGCCCGCCTCAGCGGCTCCGGGCGATGGGCTGCGCCCCGATCATGTCGAGACCTCGGGTGGCGCGAGCACGCTGCTTCCACCGTACGCAACGCCGGCCGGGCTTGCGCTTCCGGGGGCGCTGCTCGTCGCATTCGGCCTCACGGCGGCCTGGATCCGGCGAGGACCCCAGGCGCGCGCGGACCGGCGCGCGCAACGCGCGGCGCTCGACACCGAGCCCTGGTTGCGGGCCATGGAGCGCGCCCAGACTCGCAACGACCCGGACGAGTTCTTCGCAGCGGCGCGCGAGTTCCTGAAGCGCACGCTCGCCGCGCGCTGGCAGCTCTCCCCCGATCGGGTCACGCTCGAATCGGTCGGCGCCCGGCTCGGCGCGGACAGCGAGCTCACGCGCGTGTTCAAGCTCGCCGAGGAGGCCCGCTATGCACGCCTCGACCCGCGAGAAATCGATCTGCAGCTCTGGGGCGGCAAGGTCCGACAACAACCGGGCGCGGAGGCGCGCACTTGAGGGAGGGTGAGCGCACGGCTCGCAAGGGAAGCTCGGCGCTCATGCGCGCGGCCGCGCTCGCGCTGTCCGCCGCGCTCGCAACGAGCGTTGCGGCCGGCGCCGACGGCGAAGCATCCGCGCGCAGCCTCACCCGCTATTCGGCAGCCGCTCTTTACAACGCCGGCAACGCCGCGGCCCGCGCGGGTCAGTATGCGCAGGCCATCCTCGATTACGAGCGCGCGCAGCTGCTCGCGCCGCTCGATGCGGACGCGCGACGCAATCTCGAGGTGGTGCAGGCGCGCGCGGGCGCCGGCTCGGTGGCGACGCGCGACTGGCTGCGACGGGCGCACGTCGGGCCTGCACCCGCCCTCTACGAGGCCGGGCTCGTGGGTCTCCTTCTCGCGGGCATGGCGCTGCTCGCGCGCGCGCGCTGGCCGCGCAGCGCCGCAGCCCCGGCACTCCGGCTCATCGGCGCGGCGGGTGCACTGCTTCTCGTGGCGAGCGTCATCGATGCGCTCGCGACCGCGCCGGTGCTCAAGGATGCCGTGGTGATGCAGGCGAGTGCGGCCACCGCCTCACCCACTCCCGCGGGCGCAACGCTGTTCACGGTGCCCGCGGGCGAGACCGTCGCTCTCGAGGACAGCCACGGCGCTTTCTGGCTGATCCGTGATGCGCAGGGCCGCGAGGGCTGGGTCCCGCGCTCGGGCGTCGAGCGCGTGGTGCCCCGAGCGACGGACTCCTGAGAACGCCGCCGCGTCTTGGGCGCGATTCGCTGGTATCTTTGTTGTGCGATGCACCGGCCGCGGTGCACCTTTTAGGAGACCCCTTGAAGCGCGCGATGACCCCTGCATTTCGCTCACTCACGCACCTCGAGCGCCTCGAGGCCGAGAGCATTCACATCTTTCGCGAGGTCGTGGCCGAGTGCCCGCACCCGGTGCTGCTTTACTCGATCGGCAAGGACAGCTCGGTGCTGCTGCATCTGGCGCGCAAAGCCTTCCATCCGAGCCCGCTTCCCTTTCCGTTGCTGCACGTCGATACGACCTGGAAGTTCCGCGCGATGTACGAGATGCGCGATCAGGTGGCGCGCGAGCCCGGGCTCGAGCTCATCGTGTATCGCAACCCCGAGGCGCTCGCGCGCGGCATCAATCCGTTCGATCACGGCGCCGTGCACACGGACCTGTGGAAGACCGAAGGACTGAAGCAGGCGCTTGATGCTCACCAGTTCGATGCCGCCTTCGGGGGCGCGCGCCGTGACGAGGAGCGCTCGCGCGCCAAGGAGCGCATCTTCTCCTTTCGCTCCGCCCATCATCGCTGGGACCCGCGCCGCCAGCGCCCTGAGCTGTGGCATCTCTACAATGCACGCAAGGCCCCGGGCGAGAGCATCCGCGTGTTCCCGCTCTCCAACTGGACCGAGCTCGATGTCTGGGAATACATCGCCGCCGAGAACATCCCGGTCGTGCCGCTGTACTTCGCGGCCCCACGACCGACCGTCGAGCGCAACGGCGCTCTGCTGATGGTGGACGATGAGCGCTTCCGGCTTCGCCCGGGGGAAGTGCCCCGGGTGCGCATGATCCGCTTTCGCACGCTCGGGTGCTATCCGCTCACCGGCGCCATCGAGAGCACCGCGAGCACTGTCGGCGAGATCCTCGAGGAAATGCGTAGCACTCGCACCTCCGAGCGGCAGGGCCGCGCAATCGATCACGAGCCCGGGACGTCCATGGAGCAGAAGAAGCAGGAAGGCTATTTCTGATGGCGGTCCCCACTGCGCCGGCGCCGTCCGTGCAAACCCAGAGCCGCTCGCTGCTGCGCTTCATCACCTGCGGCTCGGTGGATGACGGCAAATCCACCCTCATTGGCCGCATGCTCAGCGATTGCCGGCTGATCGAGGCGGATCAGCTCGCGCGGCTCGCGGCGGACAGCCGCCGCTTCGGCACGCGCGGCGAGGAGATCGACTTCGCGCTGCTCGTCGATGGGCTCGCCGCCGAGCGCGAGCAGGGCATCACCATCGACGTCGCCTATCGCTACTTCGCCACCGACCGGCGCAAGTTCATCGTCGCCGATACGCCGGGCCACGAGCAGTACACGCGCAACATGGCGACCGGTGCCTCGACCGCCGATCTCGCCGTGATCCTCGTCGATGCGCGCAAGGGTGTCCTCACCCAGACGCGCCGCCACAGCTACATCGCGCATCTGCTCGGCATCCCCCATCTCGTGCTCGCCGTCAACAAGATGGATCTGGTGGGCTACGAGCGCGCGCGCTTCGATTCCATCGTCGCCGAGTATGCAGCCTTTGCCGAGCGCAGCGGCATCGCCCGCTTCACGGCGCTGCCGATCTCGGGTCTCACGGGCGAGAACGTGACCCGCCCCTCTGCCGCGCTCGGCTGGTACGAGGGCCCGACGCTGCTCGAGCACCTGGAGCAGGTCGAGGTCGACCTCGACGCGCAGCAGTCCCGTCCCTGGCGCCTGCCGGTGCAGTGGGTGAACCGCCCGCACGCGGAGTTCCGTGGCTTCGCCGGCACGATCGCGAGCGGGCGCGTGGCACCCGGCGATGCGGTGCGCGTGCTGCCGAGCGGGCGGGTCTCACGCATCGAGCGCATCGTCAGCGCGACGGGCGATCTCGAGGTCGCCGTCGCGGGCCAGTCGGTGACGGTCACGCTCGCCGAGGAGATCGATTGCAGCCGCGGCGATGTGCTCGCGGCCGCGACCGATCCGCCGGAGATCGCCGACCAGTTCGAGGCCACTCTCATCTGGATGGCCGAGGAGGAACTGCTCCCGGGCCGTCCGTACATCCTCAAGCTCTCGACCCAGCAAGCGACGGCGACCGTGCACAGCCCGAAGTACCAGGTGAACGTCAACAGCATGGAGCATCTCGCGGCGAAATCCCTGGGGCTGAACGCCATCGGTGTCGTCACCTTCTCGACCGACAGGCCCCTCATCTTCGAGCCCTATGCCCTGAGCCGCGAGCTCGGCGGTTTCATCCTCATCGACAAGCTGACGAGCGCGACGGTGGCCGCGGGCCTCGTGCACTTCGCACTGCGCCGCTCGCAGAACGTGCACTGGCAGGCCCTCGACATCGACCGGGGCGCGCTCGCCCGCCTGAAGGCGCAGCGCCCGCGCCTGCTCTGGTTCACGGGCCTCTCCGGCGCCGGCAAGTCAACGATCGCCAACCTGGTGCAGAAGAAGCTGCACGCTTTCGGCAAGCACACCTTTCTGCTCGACGGCGATAATGTTCGGCATGGCCTGAACCGCGACCTCGGGTTCACCGACGTCGATCGCGTCGAGAACATTCGCCGCGTCGGCGAGGTCGCGAAGCTCATGACCGACGCGGGCCTCATCGTGCTCACGGCGTTCATCTCGCCCTTCCGCGCCGAGCGTCGCATGGTGCGCTCCATGGTGCCGGACGGGGAGTTCGTCGAGGTCTACGTCGAGACGCCGCTGGCGGTCGCCGAGTCGCGCGATTCGAAGGGTCTGTATGCGAAGGCGCGGGCGGGCCAGCTCAAGCACTTCACCGGCATCGATTCCCCGTACGAGGTCCCGGAGAGCCCGGAGATCCGGGTGAACACGGTCGCCATGTCGGCGGAGGAAGCGGCGGATCAGATCGTGAGCTACGTGCTGCGCGAGCACCCTTGAAGGCTCGGCTGCCAGCTCGCCTCGCGACGGCGACGTCTCGATACCGCGTGCCCCGCTACGGGCTCTCCTCGCCCTCGACCGCCACGAGAATGCAGCACTTCGCGCGCTCGGCGAGCGAGAGCTTGCGCTGCGGTCCCGCCCACCAGTAGCCGCCGCTCGGCTTGGGGTAGTACCCGAGCACGATGAGATCGATCTCGAGCCGCTGGGCATGCGCCAGAATCTGCTCGGTGATGTTGCCCGTCGCGAGAAAGCCCTGCGCTTCGCTCACTCCGCGCTGCTTGAGCCACGCGATCGATTCCTGGAGCATCCGGCAGAAGTCGTGGCTCGGATCGACGAGGCAGGCATGGCCGCTGGCGCCCGCCATCACGGCCGGGTCGGCTGCCCCGTCCGGGATGATGGAGAGCACGTAGACCCGTGCATTCACGAGGATCGCAAGCTCCGCTCCGCGCCTCAGCGCGCGGCGTCCGGCCTTCGAGCCGTCGTAGCACAGGAGCACTCGCTTAAACAGTCGGCGCCTCCTCCTGCATGAGCTTGATGTAGCGCTTGAGGTGCGTATCGCTGTCGCCGAGCCACAGATCGATGGCCGTGAGCCGCTTGAACCAGTGGCTCACCTCAAGCTCATCGGTCATCCCCATGCCGCCGTGCAGCTGTACCGCCTGCTGTCCGACGAAGCGGCTTGCCTCGCCGATGAGCGCCTTGGCGCCCGCAAGCGCGCGTGCCCGCTCCTTGTGATCCGGGCTGCGGCAGCTCATGGTGGCCAGCACGCTCATCGAGCGCGCCTGCTCAAGCTGGATCAGCATGTCCGCGACCCGGTGCTGCAGGGCCTGGAAGCGGCCGATGGGCTGACCGAACTGCTGCCGCGTCTGCAGATAGGCGATCGTCGCATCGATCAGGGACTGCATGATCGCCACGGCCTCCGCGCCGAGCGCTGCGAGCGCCTGCGAAATCGCGGCCTCGAGCGCACGGCTCGCGTGCTCGTGCGCGCCCACGCGCGCCGCCGCCGGCACCTGCACGCCCGAGAGGACCACATCCGCGGCACTCTGCCCATCGACCAGCCGGTACTCGATGAGCTTGACGCCCGCAGCGCTGCGCGGCACGAGAAAGAGGCCGAGCGTCTCGTCGGCGAGGCGCGCCGACACGATCAGCACATCGGCCATTCCCGCCTGCAGCACGAAGGACTTGCGGCCCTCGATCCGCCAGCCGCCCGCATCCTCATGGGCGCGGGCCTGCACGGCCTCGAGCTCGAAGCGGCTCTCGGGCTCGAAGTGGGCGAGAGTTGCGATGCGCGCGCCGCTCGCGAGCTCCGCGAGCAGCCGATCGACGGAGGGCTCGCCGGCGAGCTCGCTCAGGAGCGCGGTCGCGAGCACCGCGCTCGCAAAGACGGGCTCGAGCAGCAGGGAGGGGCCGCACGCCTCCATGAGCGCGAGCGTCTCGACCGGGCCGAAGCCGAGGCCCCCAGCCTCCCCCGGCACGAGAAGCGCCGGCACGCCGAGCTCGACCAGTCCGCGCCACAGCTTCTCATCGCGCGCCTCGCCGGAGCGCTTCAGGGCCTTCAGGCGCTCGAACGGGAATTCGCGCGCGAGGAAACCCGCGAGGGTCTCCTTCAGTTGTCGTTGCTCCTCACTCAGCTCGAAATCCATGGCTTCGGACCTGTTGACGAATTGACGATAAGTCGGGGCGGCAGCCCTAGAGCCCCAGCATCTGCGCGACGATGTTTTTCTGGATCTCGTTGGTGCCGCCGAAAATCGACAGCTTGCGCAAGTTGAGATAGGTCGACATGACGGTCGCGGCATACTCCGGGGTTGCGCCATCGCGCGCCGGATCGACTTGCCAGCCCGCCTCCATGGCCTCGCGCCTGAAGGGCAATGCCCAGGGGCCGGCCGCCCGCATCATGAGCTCGGAGATCGTCTGCAAAATCTCCGACCCCTTGATCTTCAGGATCGAGGCATTGGGTCCGGGCGCCCGCTCCACCCCTTCGGCGGAGAGCACGCGCAGGTTCGTGATCTCGAGCGCCCGCAGGTCGAGCTCGACCCGCGCGATGCGCGCGGCAAAGAGCGCGTCCTCGATGAGCGGCCGGCCCCCCTCACCGCGCTGCTCGCGCGCGATGTGCTTCAAGCGCTCCAGCTCGCGCTTGGAGATGCCGACGCCGGCGATGCCGGTGCGCTCGTGCCCGAGCAGGAACTTGGCGTACGTCCAGCCGCGATTCTCTTCACCGATGCGATTCTCGACCGGAACGCGCACGTTCTCGAACCAGATCTCGTTCACCTCGTGGCCGCCGTCGAGCAGCGCGATCGGCCGCACGGTGATGCCCGGGCTCTTCATGTCGATCAGCAGGAAGGAGATCCCCGCCTGAGGCTTCGACTTCGTGTCGGTGCGCACCAGACAGAAGATCCAGTCGGCGAACTGGCCGAGCGTGTTCCAGGTCTTCTGGCCGTTGACGATGTACTCGTTGCCCTCGAGCACCGCCCGGGTGCGAAGCGAGGCCAGATCCGAGCCCGAGCCCGGCTCCGAGTAGCCCTGGCACCACCAGGCAGCGCCCGAGCTGATATCGGGCAGGAAGCGCTGCTGCTGGGCCGGGGTGCCGAAGGCGATGAGCACCGGCGCGACCATCTTGATGCCGAAGGGAATCAGGCGCGGGGCGCCCGCGCGGGAGGATTCCTCCTCGAAAATGTACTGCTCGATGGCGTTCCACTCGACCCCGCCGACCGACTTCGGCCAGCTCATGCCACCCCAGCCGCGCTCGTGCATCAGGCGCTGCCACAAAACATAATCATCCCGCGACAGCTCCCGCCCGGCGAGCACCTTGTCGCGAATCGAGGCCGGCAGCTTGCTGCGCAGGAACTCGCGGACCTCGGCGCGAAAAGCCTGCTCTTTCGGGGTGAACTCCAGATTCATGGGCTTGTGAGCCTGTCTTGAGCGATGTGTGTGTGTCGCGTGGGCCGGTGCCGGCTTTCGTCGGGGTGCAATTGCTTCTAGTATAGCCGTAACGCTTGAGAATTCGTTCCTGGGGGACTTTATGGCGGGGAGCACAGGGCGCCCACTCGCACCGAAGCTGTGTGCTCCCGCGACCTCGCTCGTCTACAACGCCGAGGTGTCCGCGCGGCGCTATCCCGACAAGCCGTTCCTCGTGTTCTACGATTCGACGCTCAGCTTCTCGCAGTTCCTGGGCGAGGTCGAGCGGCTCGCGGGCTTTCTGCAACGAGAATGCGGCGTGCGCCGGGGCGACCGGGTGCTGCTCGACATGCAGAACAGCCCGCAGTTCGTCATCGCCTACTACGGGATCCTGCGCGCCGATGCGGTGGTGGTGCCCGTCAATCCCATGTCGACGAGCGAGGACCTCGCACGCTTCCTCGAGGACTGCGGCGCGCGGGTCGGCATCGTCGCCCAGGAGCTCTTCGAGCGCATCGAGCCCCTCATCGGGCGCAGCCCCGGCCTCGATCGTGTGCTCGTTGCCGCCTATTCCGATCATCTGGCGGCGAGCAGCGAGATTCCGGTGCCGGCTGAAATCGCGGCACCGCGTCTCGAGCTCGCGGGCGCCGGCATCACGCTCTGGAGCCGCATGCGCGCGGCGGCGCTCAAGCCCGCCCCGCACCTCGCCGGGCCCGATGACCTGTGCGTGATGCCCTACACCTCGGGCACCACCGGCACCTCGCGCGGCTGCATGCACACGCACCGCACCGCCATGCATACGCTGGTCGCCGGGATGCGCTGGTTCAAGATGCAGCCGGAGATGAACCTGCTCGCGCTCGCACCCTTCTTTCATGTGATGGGCATGCAGGGCAGCATGAGCGGGCCGCTGTACGGGGGGAATACCCTCGTGCTCCTGCCGCGCTGGAATCGGGACGCCGCGGCCCGGTGCATCGAGCGCTATCGGGTCGGCGCCTTCCAGGCGATCCCCACCATGGTGATCGACTTCTTCAGCAATCCGTGCTTGGGCGATTACGATCTTTCCTCGCTCACGCGCATGAGCGGCGGCGGCGCGGCCATGCCGGCCGCGGTGGCCGAGCGGCTCGAGCAGATGGGTCTGCCGTACGTCGAGGGCTACGGTCTCTCCGAAACGATAGCGCCGACACACATCAACCCGCTCGAGCGTCCCAAGCCGCAGTGTCTCGGCGTGCCGATCTACGATGTCGATTCGCGCGTCGTCGATCCGCAGACCCTCGAGGCGCTGCCGACGGGCGAGGTGGGTGAGATCGTCACGCACGGCCCGCAGCTCTTCCTCGGCTACTGGAACAAGCCGCAGGAGACGGCGAACGCCACCGCGCAGATCGACGGCAAGCGCTTCCTGCGCACGGGTGATCTCGGCCGTATCGACGAGGAGGGCTACTTCTTCATGGTCGATCGCCTGAAGCGCATGATCAATGCCTCGGGCTTCAAGGTGTGGCCCGCGGAAGTCGAGAACCACATGTATCACCATCCGGCCATCCTCGAGGCGTGCGTGATCGCGGCGCGCGATGCGCATCGCGGCGAGACCGTCAAAGCGCTCGTGGTCGCGCGGCCGGAGTGGCGTGGGCGCGTGGCCGAGCGCGAGATCATCGATTGGTGCCGCTCCAGCATGGCCCACTACAAAGCACCGCGCATCGTCGAGTTCAAGGACGTGCTGCCGAAGTCCGCCGCCGGCAAGATCCTGTGGCGCGAGCTGCAGGAGCGCGAGAACGCGCAGGCGCGCTCCTAGAAGACGCCGAGCGTCAGCCCCGCAGCGAGCGTCGCGCCGAGCTCCGCGCAACGCGCGAGATCGGACGCCCCGATGTGCTTCGCCCGCAGGATGTCCGCGGGCGCGGTCGCCTGCGTGAGGATGATGAGGGGCGCGGCGATGGCGCGCAGCCGCCAGCCCGTTGCGATGCGATCGATCTGCTGCGCTGCATTGCGCCCGTCGCTGCCCGCGCAGATGAGGACCGCATAGGGGCGCCCATTCAGCCGATCGAGCGCCGCATAATAGGTGCGATCGAAAAAGTCCTTCATGAGCCCGGACATCGCCGCGAGATTCTCCGGCGTCGCGAACAAATAGCCGTCGGCGCTGAGCAGTTCCTCCGCAGTGGTATCCACCGCTCGCCTGAGCGTGACGCGCACGCCGCCCTGCGCCCGGGCGGCGCCGGCGGCCGCGTGGGCCATTTGCTCGGTGCCCCCGGTCATGGAGTGATAGACGATCAGCAGATGCTTCATGCGCGTCAGGCTCGCGTTTGGCATCATACCGGCTCTGCCGTCGGGATCGCTCCCGGCCTCGCTCCCACCCCGAACCGCAAGGGGCTCCCATTGAAATATCGCAAGCTCGGCAACAGCAATTTATGGGTGTCGGAGATCGCGCTCGGCTCCTGGCTCACCTTCTCGAGCGGCGCCCGCAAGCAAGCGGCGATCGCCTGCGTGCAGCGCGCGCTCGACCTCGGCGTCACCCTCATCGACACCGCCAACGTCTACGGCCGGGGAGCCGCCGAGCGCGTGCTCGGCGAGGCGCTCGCCGGGCGTCGGCGCGACAGCTACGTCCTCGCGACCAAGCTGTTCTTTCCGATGAGCGACACCGATCGCGGCCTCTCGCGCGCGCAGATCCACAAGCAGCTCGATGCCTCGCTCGAGCGCCTGCGCGTGAGCTACGTCGATCTTTACCAGTGTCATCGCTATGACGCGCAGACACCGCTCGAGGAGACGATGCAGGCGCTCACCGAGGTCGTGCATGCCGGCAAGGTCCGCTATATCGGCTTCTCGGAATGGCCCATCGATCGCATCGAGGCCGCTCTCGCCCTGAGCGGCGTCGAGCGCTTCGTCTCGAGCCAGCCGCAGTACTCGCTCCTGCATCGCGACCCGGAGCGCGCGCTGATTCCCCTGTGCACGCGCTTCGGCATCTCGCAGATCGTCTGGTCGCCGCTCGCACAGGGCGTGCTCACGGGCAAGTACCGGCCCGGTGAGCCCATACCGAAGGACAGCCGCGCGGCGCAGGACTCGATGAAGGATTTCGTGCATCCCGAGTGGCTCGAGCCCCAGGTGCTGCGCGCCGTGGAGTCGATCGGCGCCCTGGCGGCGGATGCCGGCCTGTCGCTGGCGCAGTTCGCGCTCGCCTGGATCTTGCGCGAGCCCAATGTCGCCTCCGCCATCATCGGCGCCACGCGTCCCGAGCAGGTCGATGAGAATGTCGCCGCCAGCGGACACTTCGTGTCGCACGAGCTCTTCGAGCGGGCCGAGCAGCTCCTCGCCCAGGCGGGCGTCCCCGCAAAGTGAACCCGTCGCGCTTCGATGAGTCCAACGAACGCGTCAACCAGGTGAGGAGAACGACCATAAGCTCCCTGATAGCACGCGCCTGCGCATCGCTCGCCGCTCTCACTCTCGTTGCCGGCGCCCAGGCAGGCGCTGCGCCGTTCGACCTGGCGGGGCCCGTCCTCGAGGTCACGGTCACCCGCGGGGCAACGACCCTGCCGATCGGGGAGGTCCCGAACCTCGCTCCGGGGGACCGCCTGGCCATCCATGCGGACCTGCCCGCCTCGCAGTCCGCGCATTACCTGCTGGTGGTTGCCTTCCTCAGCGGCTCGACCAACCCCCCGAGCGAGCAGTGGTTCACGGCCTGCAAGGCCTGGAGCGAGCGCTGCTCGCATGAGGGGTTGAAGGTGACCGTGCCATCCGGCGCGCAGCAGACCCTGCTGTTCCTCGCACCCGAGACGGGCGGTGACCTGCGCACGCTCATCGGCGCCGTGCGCGGCCGGCCCGGCGCGTTCGTGCGCACCTCGCAGGACCTCAATCAGGCTGCGCTCGATCGCTCGCGGCTCGAGTCCTATCTGTCCCGCGTGCGCGCACTCAACGATTCCGATCCCGCCCAGATCGCCGCCACAGCACCGCTCCTCGCGCGCAGTCTCGCGATCAAGGTGGACGAGAAGTGCCTCGACCGGCTGCCCGAGCTGCAGGCGCCTTGCCTGATGAGCGGACAGGAGTCCCTCATCCTCAACGACGGGCACAGCACCTCCATCGTCGAGGCCCTCACCTCCGGGCCGGGCGCCGACCTCGCGATGCAGGCGAGCTACACCCCGCAGCTCAGCTACGGCTACTACAGCCCCTACCTCGCCTCGGTGTTCGACATCGCGCGCATCCTCGACTCGTTCCGCACCGCGCAGTACGCGTACATTCCGGCGCTCGCCTCCGCACAAGGCGCGCAGCTGCATCTCACGCTCAACGCTGCCCCCTCCTTTCACAACCCCAAGTCGGTGCTCGTGGTCGCTCTGCCCGCCGTCGAGGCCGCACAGCTGCCGCCCCTGCACGCCGTTGATCCGAAGGAAATTTACTGCTCGAAGCGCAGCACGCTCGTGCTGCCGGTGGAGGGGGCGCCGCTCGTGTTCTCGACCGGCTACGCCCACGACATGGCGCTGCGCTTCACGGCGGCGAACGGCGGGCTCGCGCTCGACCTGCCGGCGAAGGCCGATGCGGCGCGCGGCGGCTTCGTCGTCGACACCCAGCCGCTCGGCGCCGCGCAGCTCGGCGACAGCGTGAGCGCACAGCTGCACGGCGCATGGGGGTTCGAGCCGTATGCGGGGCCCACCTTCCGCTTGATGAACACGCACGCCGCGACCTGGCAGCTCGCCTCCGGCGATGCGGCGCTCATCGTCGGCCGGCAGGACACGATCCATCTGCGCGCCGAGAGCGTGAGCTGCATCGACAGCATCATGCTCAAGGATCCGGGCGGCAAGGAGCTCAAGACCGAATGGAAGCGCGTGAAGAGCGATGAGGTGGAGGTGAAGCTGCCGCTCAAGGACGCAACGCCCGGCGCGATGACGCTGCTCGTGCAGCAGTACGGCGCGGAGCATCCGGCTGCGGTGCCCGTGCAGACGTTCGCCGAGGCGGGGCGCTTCGAGGGCTTCACCCTGCACGCCGGCGATGCGCAGGGCGTGCTCAAGGGCAGCCGCCTCGATGAGGTCGCGAGCCTCACCGTCAAGGGACTCGTGTTCTCCGCGGGGGACCTCGCGAGTCACCTCGGGAGCGATGAGCTGCCGATGGTGGCGGCCGATGCCGCCGCCGCCGCGGCCTTGAAGCCCGAGCACGGCCTCGAGGCGCACGTCACCCTCAAGGACGGCCGGGTGCTGCCGCTGAGCGCGACCATCGATGCCCCGCGGCCGCGCGTCACGCTCATCAACAAGACCTTGCAGCTTCCCGAGGCGCTGCGCTCGAGCAACATCACGCTCGCCGATCCGGCCGAGCTCCCGCAGGGCGGCACGCTGGTGTTCGCCATGCGCAGCCAGACGCCGGCGAGCTTCGCGCATGATGAGACCGTCGACGTCGCCACCGTGGATGACTCCTTCACCGCGAGCTTGAGCCTCGCGAACGGCGCTCTCACGCTCGAGAACGCGCACATCGCGGTCGCAACCCTCGTGCCCGGCAAGATGTTCGGACCCGCGGCCTTCGGACCGCTCAAGTTTCGGGTCGCGGTGAAGGGCGTGGCCGGCGAGTGGCAACCGCTCGCCACTCTCGTGCGCCTGCCCGCGTTGCGCTCGCTCGAGTGTCCACCGACCCGCGATCTCGCGTGCAAGCTCTCGGGCGAGGATCTGTATCTTATCGACTCGGTGTCCGCCGATCCGCAGTTCACCGCACCCGTGCAGGTGCCCGACGGATTCCTCGGCGCCGCGCTGCCCGTCCCGCATCCCAAGACCGGCAATCTCTATTTGAGGCTGCGTGACAATCCGGCGGTCGTCAACCCGGTCACGGTCGCGGTCGTCGAGCTGCCCACGCCGCCGGCCGAGGTCGATCGCACGCAGGCGCGCGAGTCGGCATTGCAGACGCAGAACAGCGCCTCCCCCTAGCCTGGGGCGCGCAACGCGTCCGATGCCCGAGCGGATTCAGACTCGACAGAACTCCTGCAGGACGGGCTGAAACTCTCCCCGGCGGATGAGTTCGATCACCGGGTTGTGCCCTGCGAATTTCGCGACGGGCCGCAGGCCGGCGAAGGCACAGCCGCGCATGCGCTCGGCGTGCAGGCGGTCGTCCCAATTGTCCTCACCATACATCAGGGTTACCCGCGGCGGGGTCGGGGCGGCGCGATAATGCTGGACCATGTCCAGGCTTAACCCGGGGTGATTCTTGTGGAGACGGCGCGCTGCGCGTGCCCACCTCAAGAACAGGTTGGCGCCCGGCTGTAGATTCACAGGCGCCCCGAGCGCGAGCACGCGTTCAGAGTGCAGCAGAAGACCGTAATGCAGGGCTGCGAATCCACCCACGGAAAATCCGTAGCATAGGATGCGGCGCGCCCCGAGCTCATCGACGGCGTGGCGCAGAAACTCCAGCGTTCGCCCAAGACCGCCGCCGATGGCGCCCACCCCGTCGAGAAAGAATTCGTCGCGAAAATCGCGAAGGTAGATCAAGTGCGCGTGCATCTGGCCGCCCCAGCGATGAAACGCATTCAGCGGCATGCCCAGGCGATAGGTGCCACCGCCGCAGAACAGGAGCACGACGGTATCCGCGTTCTGCCGCTTCGCGATCTGAATTTCCCGGGTCGGATCGTCGAAGAACGGCGTCAAGGATGCTTGGGCAGGAAGATTCTCCAGTACGACCGTCAAGTTGTTGACGAACTCGGCGTCGGGGAACGGCACACGCAGCTGGCCTACCGCGTAGTGCGCGGCGGCGAACCGCTCCTGATCGAGCAGCAGGTTCACGGCGGCGGCCCAGTGAGCGACATCGCCGCGCTCGGTATTGAGCCTGGCCGTTTTGCCGGCGCACTCAACGATGTGCTCGGCCGTTGCTTGCACGCCCGCCGGCAATGGAATGCCCATCATGTCGCGGGTGCCAGCGATTTGGCGCGTTGTTTGTCCGCGATTTCGCGAGCCAAATCCGCGATGGAACGCGCCGACTGGTAGCCGTCCGGCTCGATGACGACGTCGAACTGCGCGCCGATCTGAAGCACCGCTTCCATGAACTGCAACGAATCGCCGCCCAGCGACAACATGCTGTCTTCCGGCGTCGCGCTCGATGTCTTGGTAATTTCCTGAAACAGATCGATCAGTCTCTCAATCAGCAATGGATTTTGCCGTTTCGATGCATCCAAGACCATCGCGGCGTCCATGGCCGCCAGGCGCTGCCGATCGATCTTGAAATTCGGCAGCCATGGAAACTCCTCG
>Ga0209060_10001081_pt1 | contig 33124 bp, 27 predicted proteins | sample Coa_R1_8_FD_187155 | JGI IMG/M metagenome (GOLD analysis project Ga0209060, IMG submission 187155) | Surface soil microbial communities from Centralia Pennsylvania, which are recovering from an underground coalmine fire - Coalmine... | ecosystem: Environmental > Terrestrial > Soil >...
TTAGCAAGCGAGGACTGGATGTTTCGGACTGCGTGCCCTGCGCGCGTCAGCTCAGTCTTAGTGCATCGTTTCATTGATATGGCCCCGTATTCAGGCAAAACAACACACCATGCGATCATCGCCCGCAACGAGCCGCGCGCGTAAGCAAGCGGTCTGGCGATACGTCGGCGGACTTCTGGAACCACCCACTCAGCGAGCGAGGACTGGATGTTTCGGGCTGCGTGCCCCGCGCGTCAGCTCAGTCTTAGTGCATCGTTTCATTGATATGGCCCCGTATTCAGGCAACAACACACCATGCGATCATCGCTCGCAACGAGCCGCGCGCGTAAGCAAGCGGTCTGGCGATACGTTGGCGGACTTCTGGAACCACCCACTCAGCAAAGCCTGGACTGATGTTTCGGGCTGCGAGCCGCGCGCGTAAGCAAGCGATCTGGCAATACGCCGGCGTCCTTGAAACCACGCGATTTCGCTTATCGCTCTCAGAGCTTCAGACCGTCAGCGCGCATTGGCGCTCAATCGCGACTCCCACAAATTCTTCTTCAGGAATGTCTCCATACGCCCGAGCGTGTAGATCCACCTGCTGTGCAGCAACGACTCGTGTACGTCGTCGGGAAACACGATGAGTTCGTAGTACACATCGCGTTGGCGCAGCATCTGCACCAGGCCGGTCATCTGCTGGAAGGCCACGTTGCGATCGTCATCGCCCTGAATCAACAACACCGGCGACTTCCACCCATCGATCGCGCCGATTGTAGACGACTTATACGAGACCGATTCCGGATCGAGCGAACTGCCGAACAGGTGGACGCCCGCAAGGTCCACACCCGCTTTGAAGATATCGGAGTTGCGCGCCAGAGCCTGAGAGGTGAGCAGGCCGCCGTACGACAAGCCCCAGATTCCGACGCGGTTCGGATCGACATCCGGCCGGGACTGCAGATACTTGCCGCCGGCAACCACGTCCTGATATTCGCTGTTGCCGGCGCCGCCGGTATTGGGCGCGGTGCGGAACGACCGGCCGTAACCCACGCCGCTGCGGTAATTGATCGACATCACTACGTAGCCCTGATTGGCCAGCCACTGATTGATGCCGTATGCCCAATGGTAGAACTGCATGTAATGATAGGCCGGCATCATCTGGCGCTGCGGTCCTCCGTGAACGAAGACGATCGCTGGGCGCCGCTCCCCCGGTTTCAGATCCTTGGGCAGGAACAGTTGGTTGTGAATCTCGAGCCCGTCGGCGGCTTTCGTGATCACGATTTCCGGCTTCACGTGAGCATCCATGGGGAATCCCGCCCGCGACGTCGGGAAGACGATTTTTTGTGTGGCCACGGGGCCATCCGTGCCAAGCTTCCACACACCCAACGACTGCGGCAGGTTCCAATCGGCACTCAACGTCGCCATGTACTTTCCGGAAGCAAGCGGAGCCGGGCTGGTTTCGACACCTTCCCCGGTGGTGATCTGCACAGGCGTACCGCCATTGGAGGGTACAGCCCAAATGTGCCGCCGCTCGATGTCCTTGGCGTTCGTGCAGTAGTAGAACGTCTTGCCGTCCGCCGAGAGAGCCACGGACGTCTGATTTTCGATCAGCCCGTCGGTCGGAGTGAGCAACACCGGACGCGCGGATGCGTCCATGACGTTCAGCGCGTAATAGCGATCCCACTCATCGGCCGGAGGCTGCGGCGTGGTGTTGGCGGGCGCCCCTGCAGTGCCGGGCGTGTCGTCGGGAGGGTTGGTTCCGGCCCTGCCGGCGCGTCCGCCGCCATTTCCGCCGCGTCCCCCTCTACCGCCGCGTCCGCCACCCGCGATGAACGGGAAGATGACGAAGTCGCCCGCCAGGCGTGCGTTCGCAATGTTGGCGGCGATGGTGTCGTTCGCCTGGTTGTGCCAGATCTCTTGGGCTTCGCCGTTGGTCACGTCGGCCTTGTAGAAGGCCAGCGTATGCCCGCCTTTAAACGTAGCGCGCATCACGCCCGGAGAGTTGTTGACGACCGCGGGAGCGGCCGGAGTTCCCGCGGTACCCGGAGGAACCGCCGTAGCCGGCGTTTGTGCTGGTTGCGCACCGCGCGCGCCACGTCCCGCGCGTCCACCAGGAGCCGCGGTTGCGGTGGCCGGCGCTTGAAAAGCCGGACCGTTGGGGAGCCCAAGCCCGCCTGCACCCGACTGGGCCTGCTGTCCAAAAGGCAGACCCGGCCGTCGTACGAATATCACGTGCTTGCTGTCGGGGAGCCACATCGGCATCGTGTCGAAATCCACGCTGGGCGACATATACTGCACGGATCGCGTCGCCACGTCATAAACGACGATGAAGCTGTGATCGGTGCGGGTGCTGACGAATGCGATCTTACGGCCGTCGGGCGACCATTTCGGATCGCTCTGTACACCCCACTCGGTAATGAACGCCTTCTCGCCTCGATCGACCTCGCTGGCTGGTTTCACAGGCGTCACTTTGGCGCGGTAGATCTGTCCCGTTTTGACAAACAGGAGGGAACTGCCGTCCGGTGCGAGTTCGGGATTGAGGGCATCGACGACGCGCCATGCACCACCGCCGCTGGTCCGTGCCGCCCAAACCGCATGCTCCGGCCCGTTGGGGTCGGCCGAAGGATTCGGCGACCATCCCTCGCGATTCGGCCCCTCGCCGCGCATAAAGATGACCGTGCTGCCGTCGTCCGAAATCTTGACGCCCGACATCATGATGCCGTCGTCCTTGGGAAAATTCGTGAGCCGCACGGGCGTGAAGGCCGGCGCCGCCGCAGTGTAGGCGTTGCGCTTGCCCTCGGCATAGTCAACCCAGGCGAGCCGGTCCACTTTTCGCGCCGAGACCACCTCCTGGGGCGAGGCAGGGCTGAGAAACCGCTGGTACAAGGGAACTTCGGGCGGAGCCGAGGTCAGTGACCTTCCTAGAAAAACGGCTGCTGAAACCGCAATAACGGCAAAGCGGGTCGAGTTGCGCATAGAAAACCTCTGTGGATATGGACTACGGCACGACAGATGACGGAGTATATCACGGGCCGCGGTCGAGACTTCTCGTGCGCCCACTTCGACTCTTACGTCACGCTTGAGCCGCCGCCTCGATCGCCGCACGCCGCTCAACCGCCGCGGAGCGCAGCATCATGCTTGCCGTATACAGCACAACCCCGACCACCAGCCACCGCACTGCGAACAGCGGCATCGACTTCACCACAAACGCCGCCAGCAATACGCCGGGAATCCCGCCGATCGTCAATCCGAGCGCCGCCTTCAAGTTGTATCGCCCGGTGCGAATGAACGGCAGACTCCCCACCGACATCAGCACCGCACACGAGCCCGTCATGATCGGAAACGCCGAGCGAGGATTCATCCCCAGCAGCGACACCAGAATCATGCACGGAGCATACAGCCCGATGCCCAAGGTCATCAGCGCGCCGAAGATGAAATTGCCCACTACCGCCAGCGCCAAGGCCGGTCCGCTGAGCCCTACGCCCTCACCACCGCCCGGAATCCAATGGAGTTGATTCATCGTCATCAGGGCCGCCGCAACCAGCAGCGCGCTGCCCATCGCGACGCGAATCGCGCGTTTGGGAAGGCGGCTCACGATCCCCGCCCCCAGCCACGCTCCCGCCGCAGACGCCGCGATCATCGGGATCAGTGTCACCAGATCCACCTGCACCACCGCGATGAAGATGTAAGCCTGCAATAGCGAGGGAGGCGTATGTCCCACCATCAGCGTTCCGGGAATCTGGTCGTCCTCTACCAGCCCCAAAATCTTGTACGCGCCGCTCGTGGTGGCGAACGAACCGATGCCCAGCGTATCGAAGATGTTGGTCACGAAACCCACCATCGTCTCGTGCCATCCCGGCAGGTTCCGCACGATCCGGCCGGCAATCGCCGCCAGCCACACCGACAGGAATGCAACCGCGGCAAACGCCAGAGCGACGAAAAGAACGATCTTCATGCGCTCTGGGAATTATATAGGAAGGCGTGCAGCGCCCTCAGTGCCCGTCGGGCGCTGCGCGCTTCTTTTTACTCTTGCTGCGCTTCAGCGGATCTGCAGGCTGGTACTTCAATTCCTCCGAGAGGATGTCCACCAACCGCGCCAGCACTTTGGTCCGCGCCCAGTATTTATCGTTGCCTTCCACCAGGCACCACGGGGCATTGCGCGTGCTGGTCTTCACCAGCATCTCCTCCACCGCCGCTTCGTATGCGTCCCACTTTTGACGATTGCGCCAGTCTTCCTCGGTCAGCTTCCACGACTTGTAGCCGATCGTCTGCCGCTGTTCGAACCGTCGAAGCTGCTCTTCGCGCGAGATGTGAATCCAGAACTTCGCCAGGATCGTCCCGTCGTCCCGCAACTGGCGTTCGAACGAATTGATCTCTTTGAACGCCCTCTGCCATTCCGCTTCCGTGGCGAATTTCTCCACTCGCTCCACCATCACACGCCCGTACCAGGTCCGATCGAAAATCGAGATTTGCCCGCGCTCCGGCAGCCGTCTCCAAAAGCGATAGAGGTAGTGCCTTGTCTTGTCCTCGCCCTGCGGCGCGCTGATCGGATAAACCACGTAACCGCGCGGGTCCAGCTTTTCCGTAATGCGCTTGATGACGCCGCCCTTGCCCGCCGCATCCCAACCTTCAAACGCGATAATCACCGGCCGCTTCTGCAGATACACCTGGTAACCCAGTTCGCGCAGCTGGATCTGACGCCGCGTAATCTCGCGGACATACGACTCGCGGTCCAGCGTCTTCGAAAGGTCGATGGTCTCGAGCATCAGTTTGCTCCCTCGCCCAGGGACTCCATGGCTTCCCGAAGGTCGGCGTCCTTGTGAGTCGCTTCTTCGTAATGCGTGTGCGGCGGCGCATTGGGTCCCAGGCGCTTCTCGATCGCGGCGTTGAGACTTTCGAAGACTTTCACGCGCGCGTACCATTTGGATGTAGCCTCCACGATGATCCACGGCGCAAATTCCGAGTCAGTCAACTCGAGCATCTCTTCGGTCGCGGCCAGGTACTCGTCGTATTTCTTGTGGCGGTTCCAGTCCTCCGGCGTCACCCGCCAGGCTTCGAGCGGATCCTCCTGAATCGCCCGAAATCGCTCTTTCTGCTCCTTCTTGCTGATATGGAGAAAAAACTTCAGGATGGTCGTGCCGTCATCGGCCAGCATCCTTTCAAAGTCGATAATGTCCCGATACGCCTGGCGCCACTGCTTCTCGGGAATCGTCTTCTCCACCCGCTCCTCCAGAACTCGCCCGTACCAACTGTGGTCGAAGATCACCATTTCGCCGCGGTTCGGGACCCGCAGCCAGAAGCGCCATAACCACGGCCGCTGCTGCTCGTAAGTGCGGGGAGCAGTAATCGGATAGAGCTTGAAACCGCGGGCATCCAAGCGCTGGGTGAGGGCGGAAATGGTAGTCCCTTTACCCGCCGCGTCCCACCCCTCGAAGACGATCATGGTCGGGACGTGCTGGTCCCAGCAGGCCTTTTCCAGCTCATTGAGCCGCAACTGCAACGGCGGCAAGAGGCTTTTGGATGCCTCGCGAGACAACTTCTTCTTCAGATTGATGTTCTCGAGCATGATCCGTGGTCCAATTCTACTGTACCGGATATGTTCGAAAGAGTACTAAAATATCTTTTTGTAACGAAACTCGCAGTTCCGACGCCGGGTGAACGGACGTACAAATGAGTTAGCCCCCGACAGGACACCCATGGAACCGGCCCGCGAATGCCTCCGAAAACTCTCCCTGATTCTGGCAGCACTGCTCGCGCTCGTTACGCCCGCATACTCCCAATCCCAGCTACTTGTCAGCTCTACAACCGTCACCTTGACTGACAATCAGGCCCGATCGATCCAGGTAACCACGGCAGGCGTCCCTCCTGTCAGCTACACGGTCTCGGGTGTGCCTTCCTGGTTCCGTGCTACCAGCCTCAATAATTTCACTACTCCCGATACTCTGTTCTTCCAGCTAGCCAATACGAATTGCGGCACCTGCACAGCGACCATCACGCTGATAGATGCCGGTGGCGTCTCTACTCCCGTTACCGTGACAGTAACCTACCGGGCAGGTTCCACTGGGCCGGCTACCTTGACCGCGAGCCCGTCGAGCCTCACGTTTAGCGCGCCTCCAGGGCAGAGTGCCGGTTCGCAGAACGTGACACTTTCGACCGCTGGGCCCGGCGGTGTGGTCATCACCGGGATCGGCAGCGACCAAACCTGGCTTTCCGGGTCGATCACCAGCGGAAGCTTCTCCATCACTCCCACCAACCCCGCCACCCTGACCGTCGCTGCAACCGCAGCCAATTTGAGCAACGCCACCTATGTCGGTCACCTCACCATCACGCCAAGCATCGGCGCCGCCACGACCGTCACCGTAATCCTCAATGTCGGGACCGGCGGAGGCACCGTGATCGTGGCGACTCCGGCGAGCCTGAACTTCACTGCCCCTTCCGGCCAGTTCTCCCCCACGCAGTATGTGAGCCTCACCACTGCCAGCAGTACTCCGGTGCAGATCCTGGGCATCACGCCGGATGTGAGTTGGTTGTCCGTCGTCCTGACTAGTGGAAGTTTTACCATCAGTTCGGCGAATCCCGCGACCTTATCGGTCACCGCCTCAGCGGCCAATCTCCCCAACGGCACCTACATCGGACATATCACGCTGCTTCCCAATGGCGGTCCTTCGACCGTAATCACTGCGACCTTCAACGTGGGCGCCGCCGGCACCACGGGGACGATCACCGCCAGCCAGACGTCTTTCCAATTCAGCTACCCGGGCAATACGTTGCTGGCGCCCATCACCATTGGCACTTCAAACTCGGCGGTTACGTGCTTCAACGTATTCACCAGCAGCCAGTCCAACTGGCTGCTCTTCCAGGGAGTTTCTGGTCCATACAACGGCTTGCCGTTCGGCACCTACACCATCTCCGTGAACACCGCGGTCGCGGCTACGCTCGCGACGGGAACTTATGGCGGCAACGTCACCCTGATCAATCCGCTGAACCTGAATGACATTACCAATATCTCGATCACGTTGACCGTGAACGGTGGATCGGCCCCAGCCCTGACGGTCAATCCATCATCTCTGACATTCACCCTCCCCGTGGGCGCCTCGCCGCAATCACAGACCCTCGTCGTGACTCCCGCAGGCAATGCCACCGTACAGGCCAACATCTCGAGTTTCAACGGATCGTTCTTCAACGTCTCGTCCCCCTCGTGCACAGGAACGCCCAACCCCTCCTTCACGTGCGTCTTCAGTGGCACCCAACCCCTGACCGTCACCGTGAATCCCGGAAACCTCGCCATCGGAACCTACACCGGGTCGCTGGTGTTCCAATCCGGGGGGTCGACGGTCACCGTGCCCCTGACTTTGAACGTCACCGCTCCGGTCACCACGCTCAGTGCCGCGCCGACCTCCCTCACCTTTACCGCGGCCGCCGGCAGCGCTCCCCAGACACAGATGGTGGCGGTGAGCGCACCGGCCAATGCTCCGGTCCAACTGACGCTCAGCACTTTCAACGGCAACTTCTTTTTCGTACTGGCGCCCAATTGTGCCGCCAACCCGCTGAACACTCCGACGTGCACATTCACCGGCAGCCAGACCCTGAACGTCACCGTCAACCCGTCCATCCTTACCGTGCCCGGCAGCTACAACGGTTCAATTCTGCTGCAGTCGGGCGGCGTGTCGGTAGTGATCACGGTCAGTCTGACCCTCACCAGCGGAGGTTCCGGAGGAACGGCGACGCTGGTTGCGCCCCCCGCTCTCTCATTCTCTTACCAGACGGGTTCGGGGGTGCTCGCTCCGCAGCAAACCGTGGCCATCGGTCCGGTGGGGACCTTCTCCGCCACAGCCAATGTCAACGGCAGCACCTCTTCGTGGCTCGCAGTCAGCACCGTGGGCGCTGTGGGACCCGGATTCGCGATTGTCACCGTGACCCCGCAAGGCCTCGCTCCCGGAACCTACAGCGGAACCGTGGTGATCAATTCCTCCATGGGGACCTTCCCAGTCCCGGTGACTCTCAACGTCTATACCGGCAAGGTAGTGGTAGCCAATCCCGGCGATGTGTTCCTCAATTACCAAGCCGGCGGATCGCCTGTTTTTCAGACCATCACCCTCAACTCGAGCGACAGTGCCCCGACTCCGGTTTCCGCGACGACTTCCACGCCCTGGATCACTATACAATCGCAATCCGCAAACACCACTCCGGCCCTTGTCCAGTTGTCTTTAAACCCGGCAGGCCTGTGTAATGGTCTGAATAACGGATCTGTGCAGGTATCGGCGCCCAACGCAGCCAACAGCGCCTTTTCCATTCCCGTAGTGGTTGAGGTGTCCGGCAGCACGACCTGTCCAGGTGGCGCCAGTGGCCCGTTGATGCTCGGGGCGACGCTGCTCAGCTTCACTGCTCAAAGCAACGGACCCGTGCCGCAATCCCAGACCCTCACTGTGGTCGCTCCCTCTTCCTCCACCAGCTACACGGTCACGTACGCGATCAACGGCGCGACGCCGAACTGGTTGACCGTGCAACCTTCAGGCACGCTTTTTGGCAATCAGACCCTGATCGTTTCGGCGAATCCAAACGGACTCGGCGTAGGCACTTACAGCGGCACCATCACGTTCAACACCAACGGCTCCATTCAGACGGTGCAGGTGACGTTCGTCGTCACGCCCTCGATCAGCGGCCTGATCGCCACTCCAGCCTCTCTGACCTTCACCGCGGCATCGGGCCAGAGCGCCGGCTCGCAGAACGTGACCTTGTCCACCTCCAGCGCCACGCCCATTACGATTCTGGGCGTCTCTACCGATTCGCCTAATTTCTTGAGCGCCTCGATTAGCGGCAGCTTCACGGTGACTTCGGCGAATCCCGCCACGCTCACCGTCACGGCGACGGCCGCGCGACTCCCCGTCGGGCCCTTCATCGGGCACGTAACGGTCAATTCTTCCGCGGGCGTGACCACCGTGACCGTCACCATCAACGTTACGTCCGGAAGCGTCACGGGAACCATCGTCGCCTCGCCGGCGACTCTCACCTTCTTCGGTCCTGCCGGACAAGTCACGTCCCCACAGACCGTCACTCTGACGACCGGAACAGCCATCGCGGTCGTCGGGATTACCACCGATGTGAACTGGCTCACGCTGAGCACCAGTTCTCTGACGGTCAGTTCCGTCGTCCCGTCGACATTCACCGTCACCGCCAACGCAGCCACGCTCGCGGGCGGCTTCTATGTCGGGCACATCACCCTCACTCCCACACTTGGCACCAACACGGTGATTGCCGTGACTTTCCTGGTGCAGCCCCCCAGCAGCGGTGGAACCATCACTGCCAATCCGGCTTCGCTTGCATTCGTCTACCCCAGCGGGGGCACATCCGCATTAGTCGCGATCGGGACCAATAACCCCGCTCTCACCACATTCAACGTGGTGGTCACCAGCCAGAACAACTGGATGCTTTTCGGAAACTCACCTACGGGCACCTACACCGGCCTGCAATTCGGATCGTACCTGGTCCGTGTAAATCCGAACATCGTGCCCACTCTCGCGGCTGGAGTGTACAGCGGCACGCTCACGCTGATCAATCCCCTCAATGCCGGCGACATCACCAACGTTCCCTTAAGCCTCACCGTGAACGGCGGGATGAATCTGTCGCAAGGCAAAGTGGCCACCGAGAGCAGCACCTATCCGGGCTCTCCCAGCGCGGGCGCCGCCGTGGATGGCTCGACCGACGGAAACTACTTCGATGGCTCCGTGACCGCCACCAACCTCGAAACCAACCCATGGTGGCAGGTGGACCTGGGCGCCTCGGTCGGTGTCAACTCCATGGTCATCTGGAACCGCACCGATTGCTGCAGTTCGCGCTTGAGTGACTATTGGGTGTTCCTCTCGGACACCCCGTTCCTGCCGAGCGATACCCCCGCTTCCTTGCAGTTCCGCCCAGGCACCTTCAGCATCCATCAGACCAGCGCACCGAGTCCCAATGCCGGCATCCCGCTCGCCGGCCAGGGGCGCTACGTGCGCGTGCAACTCAGCGGAACGGACATTCTGAGTCTGTCTGAAGTGCAGGTGTTCGGCGTCTCGGCACCGCTTCTCTCCGATCTGGCGCTGGGAAAGACCGCGACGCAGAGCAGCAACTTCCCCGGCGCGCCGACTGCCGGGGCCTCATCGGCCAACGACGGCAATACCGACGGCAATTTCTATGACGGCTCCGTCACCGCGACCAACCTGGAGCCGACCCCGTGGTGGCAAGTGGATCTTGGCGCCTCGTCGACCATCGGATCCATCGTGGTCTGGAACCGGACCGACTGCTGCAGTTCGCGCCTCAGCGACTACTGGGTGTTCGTCTCCGACACGCCCTTCCTCCCGACGGATACACCGGCCACCTTACAGTCGCGCGCGGGAACCTTTGCCCGCCACCAGACCGGAGTACCCAGCCCATCGTCACTCATTGCACCGGTAGGTCAAGGCCGTTACGTTCGCGTTCAGTTGAGTGATGCGGGTTATCTCAGCCTTGCCGAAGTGCAGGTATTCGGTGTGCCAGTACCCGCCAACCCGAACCTCGCTTTGGGCAAGTCCGCCACGCAGAGCAGCACATTTCCGGGAGCGCCGACCGCAGTCGCCTCGGCCGCGGTAGATGGCAACACGGACGGAAACTTCTTCGACGGCTCAGTCACCGCGACCGATCTGCAGACCAATCCCTGGTGGCAGGTCGATCTCGGTGCGTCGGCAACCGTCAATTCAGTTGCCGTGTGGAACCGGACCGACTGCTGCTCCACACGTTTGGGTGACTACTGGATCTTCATCTCTGACACGCCCTTCCTGGCGACCGACACGCCAGCGACTCTGCAATTCCGGTCGGGCACATTCGCGGTGCATCAGACCGCAGTGCCCAGTCCGTCCGCGATGATCCCGACGGGAGCCCGCGGACGCTATGTCCGCATACAACTATCCGGCACGGATTATCTGAGTCTCGCGGAGGTGCAAGTCTTCGGGCAATAGAAGTGGCGCAAACACTCTTGAAAGCAGGGGTTAGGGGTTGGGGGTTCGCGCCGTGTCACCATGGCCGAGCCGATCTGCCCGGCGAACGCGCCGCTTTCATCGGAATCCATGGCGGCGAAGCAGCCCAAGAGCACTCTTGTTTGCCGCGTCGATACTCATCTCGACGCTTTTCGGGTGTGCTCCGAAGCAGAATGCCGCGTCGGGCCCAACTCCGCAGGCTGGTGTCGTGACCTTGACGCCGGGCGAGTTTGAGGTCGGCGGAAGGCGTTTGCGGCGCGCCCAGGCCCGCTGGCAGCAGCCCAGCCCCATGCGCGAGGAGTCCCCGCCCGGAAGGGAACAGTGACATCTGAAATTCCGCTTGCCCGCAGTACAGGCTTGTCCAAGCTGTGGTCAAATGCGGTTCACCGTCTCCCGGATGTCGTCCGGCTGCCCTGGCGTTCGCCCGCCTGAGCCGGTGTTTCGCCAGAATTCTGCTGACTTGGATCAAACGGGCGGGGCACCATGGTTGCAAGCGGCATTCGTCCAGGCTGATAATCTTGTCCAAACCCGGATGCCAAGTACAAGGAGGGATGAATGAGCAAGATCACACTGAAAGTGAACGGCGGATCCCACACGGTGGACGTCGAGCCGGCCACGCCGCTGCTGTATGTCCTCCGCAACGACCTTGGCCTGCAAGGGCCCAAGTTTGGATGCGGTCTTGGACAATGCGGCGCATGCACGGTAATCATTAACGGAGCAGCGGTTCGGTCGTGCGTCATGCCCACCTCCTCGGTCAAGGGTGAGGTCACCACACTCGAAGGGCTGGCGTCGAACGGCAAGTTGCATCCGCTGCAGCAGGCCTGGATCGATGAACAGGTCCCACAGTGCGGATTCTGCCAGAACGGACAGATCCTGACGGCGAAGGTGATGCTGGACAAGATTCCGCATCCGACGGACGCGCAGATCCGGGAAACGATGAACGGAACGTTGTGCCGCTGCATGAGTTACTACCGGGTACAGACAGCCGTCAAACGAGCCGCCAAAACGCTGGCGGATGCTTCGTCCGCTTCCCCAAAGGAGGTGGTGGCATGAGCATCTCCGGCAAAATACCCAACCACATCGAGGAACTGCTGGTAACGAATCGCCGCGGCTTTCTCAGGAGCGCGGGACTGCTCGCGGTGAGCTTTGGAACGTTCGGCGCAGCCGGACCTAAGGAGGCGGAGGCGCAGAGCAGCGCCGCGGCCCAAGGACCGGGGCCCTATCCCAATCCCGACTTCCACCAGATCGACTCGTGGATCGTAATTCATCCCGACAACACGGCCACCTTCTATGTCGGCAAAACCGATCCAGGCCAGGGCACCGGCACCGGCTTTCGCCAGTTGATGTCCGATGAACTCGACATTGCCTTCGAGCAGACCACCTGCATTATGGGGAGCACGGACATCACCGTCGACCAGGTCGGGTCGGGCGGGTCCACCGCCATGGAAAGGGATTCGTGGCCCATGCGGCGCGTCGCAGCGGAAGCGCGCCGTGTGCTGCTCGAAATGGGATCGAGCCGTCTGGGGGCGCCGGTCGATCAACTCGCCGTCAGCAACGCGGTGATCACGGTGAAAGCCGATCCTGCGAAGCGCGTCACGTATGGCGAACTGATCGGGGGAAAGAAGTTCAATGTCACGCTGAACGGCAACAACGTCAACGCGGTTACCGGTCAGGCCAAAACGAAGCTGGTGCCGGAACTCAAGTACACAGGCCAGCCACTACATCGTGACGACATTCCGGGCAAAGTGGACGGTTCTTTGAAGTGGGCCGTCGACGTAAAACTGCCGGGCATGGTCCACGCGCGCAATGTAAAACCTCCTTTCGCCTGCGCGAAGCTCACCGGCATCGACGAATCCTCCGTGAAGGGCTTGCCAGGCTTCATCAAAGTGGTCAGCAAGGGAAATTATGTCGCGGTGGTGTGCGAGCGCGAAGAGCAGGCCATCCGCGCGGCACGGCAACTCAAGACCACGTGGGAGAAGCCGCCGGTCGCACCATTCCCGTCATCGGAAGATCTGTTCCAGTACATGCGCACGGCATCACCCGTCGCGCCGGACAGACCCGCTGGAACGGGAGATGCCGAAGCACGCAACCCGGCGGCCGGATCCGGAGGGCCGGCAAGTCCCAATGCGGCAGGTGCAAGCGCGGCGAAGACGATCGAAGCGGAGTACGAGATACCCTTCCAGGGACACACCGCTTTCGCAGGCGCTCATGCCACGGCTGACCCTTCGAACGGCCAGATGACCGTCTACTCGAACGACATGAAGTCCTACGGAATGCGCAGGGGCGTCGCTACGTTTCTCGGCATGCCGCAGGATCGCGTGCGCGTGGTCTGGATGCAGGGCCCACAGGGCTTCGGCCGTACAGCGGCTGAGGACGCGGGCTGCGAGGCGGCCTACATCGCGCGAGAGATCGGCCGTCCTGTCCGCATGCAGTGGATGCGCGACGAGGAGACGGCATGGGATACCAAGAGCCCGGCATTTTTGGTGAAGATGCGCGGGGCTCTGGACGCGCAGGGGCATCTGATCGCCTACGAATACAACGCCCGCTCCTGCGACTACAACCACCTCGGCTACAACGAGCCGGATACGGTGCTGATCGCACAATTGATGGGATCGAGGCGGACCAGGCCCGCGGGCGGGAGTGCCTCAACGCCGTCTGACGTCTACGAGATTCCCAATCGCAAAATGACCGGCGAAGTGGTGGGACTGCCGGTGGTTTGGGAAACCCCGCTGCGCACGGGGAATCTACGCGATCCGAATGGTCCGCAAGCGACCTTTGCAGCGGAGTCATTTATCGACGAAGCCGCTGCCGCCGCGAAAACAGATCCACTGGAATTCCGGATGAAATTGCTGCAAGCCGGCACGACCGATGACGCCGGGTTCCGGCGCGCGCGATCGCTTGCGGTTCTCAAGGCCGCGGCGGAAAAGTACGGATGGGATCCGCGACCATCGCCGAAACCGCCCGGTAACGGAGATATTCTGACGGGACGCGGTATGGCGTACTCGTTCCGGGGGCAGACGGTCGTGGCGCAGATCGCCGAGGTGGAAGTGAATCGAAAGACGGGTCATGTATGGGCGAAGCGGATCGTGTGCGCGCATGACTGCGGGCTGGTGGTGAATCCGGAGAGCCTGCAACGCGCGGTGGAGTGCGGCACGCTGCACGGCCTGAGCCGCGCCATTCACGAGGAAGTCCGGTTCGACACCGAAAAGGTGACCAGCCGGGACTGGGCCTCGCATCCGACTCTCCGGCATGCGGACGTTCCGGAACGGATCGATGTCGTGCTGGTGAACGGCGATCCGAATCCGAACCGCCCCGACCTGCCGCCCTACGGAGCCGGAGAGGCCTCGCTGAAACCGATGTTGGCGGCAATCGCCAACGCGATCTACGACGCTACCGGCGTTCGTATCCGAAGAGTTCCCTTCCGGGACGACCGCGTGCTTGCGGCATTGAAAGCCGCGGGTGTGTAAGTTCATAGGTTGTGCGGCTATTGCGGGAGAGTTGTGGCTATCGCGGCGCGAGTAGCGGGCTGGGCGAGGCGACGGTCCGGGCTTTCCGCGCCGGAGCCTCGTAGGATTGGCCGTTGAGTGGCAACCCGGCGGAGGAGGCGCTGCCGTGGCCGGGTTCGGTGCGGATCGCGACCTCTCCTCCTTAGCGCTTCAACGATGTGACCCGTGAGCGCCAAGCGTAGTCCAGTGCAATGATCCGGTGCGATGCGCCCTCCCGGCTGGCTCGATCCTAATGCCGGTAAGGGCAATGCGGACGTGAAGGCTGTCACTCACGCACGTCCTGGTGTCCGGAAATGGGACTGGGTTCGTTTGGCAAATCCACGTTTTGTGTTTCCTCCACGGCAATGGGAGCGGGGTCTACGGCGCGCAGGAGAAGGATGCCGCGGAGGGCGCGCTGGTAGGCATGATGAAGGCGCGATTCGTACCGGTGCAGGAGCGCGATTTCGGGCGAGGTGGCGAGTTTGCGGAAGGCCTTGGCGGCGCGGCCACGGGGATCGCCATCCGCCAGGGCGTCCAGTTCGGCGGTCATCCACTCATTCTCGATAGCCCAGGCGCGGCGGATGCGCCAGTATGCGGCGCACATTTCTTCGATGATGCCCTCCTCGATTGCGTCGGCAGGGCCGAAGCGTTCCAAGTGCTGATCGATGAGGGCATCGAAGCCCTGCTGTGACTCTCCGGGTAAGACGATACAATCGGCGAGCAGGCCGTGAGTCAGCGCGTTCTGAGAAGAGCGGGCCTTCCCCTGGGTCGTTACCGGACCTCGAGAGCGGCGGCCATTGGCCTGAGAAGAGAGAATACGCCTTTGAGTACTCATATCTAACCTTCACGATATCCGACAGAATCCCGAGGGACGAGCTGGCGGATCGGCAAGTCCTTTCCTTTCAGTGTCATCTTGAACTCCACAAGGTGTGACCGCCGCCAAAATTCAGTCAATCAGGCCCGATTTTTACGGTTTCGATGTTAGTCTGAGCATAGGAGGGGCTTATTCTATTTCTATATGATGACGCCGGCCCCGGACTGACCGGTCGAGAGCATCGGAGTCCAGGGAACAAGGCGCCAAGGGAGGGACGAGGCGCCGGCCCCGTCACCACCTGGGTAAGGGAGAACCTAGGCTTCGAGCCAGACGCGACGCAGGAGCGAATGCTGGAGGCGGCGAGTCCTCGCGGAATCCTCAATTGCACCAGACAGTGGGGCAAGTCGACGATTGCGGCGGCGAAAGCGGTGTATGAGGCACATACCAAGGCGAACAGTCTGACGCTGGTGATCAGCCCGAGCGGGCGGCAGAGCGGCGAGTTTGTGCGCAAAGCTTCAGGATTCACGCAGCGGCTGGGGGTACGGCCGAAGGGAGATGGGGAGAACGAGATGTCGCTGGAGTTTCCGAACGGGGCGCGGATTGTGGGACTGCCAGGGAATGAGGCGACGATCCGGGGCTTCTCGGCGGTGGGACTGTTGCTGGTGGACGAGGCGTCGCGGGTGAGCGACGAGTTGTATCTGGCAGTGAGGCCTATGCTGGCAGTGAGTCACGGAGCGCTGTGGCTGATGAGCACTCCGTTCGGGCAGAGGGGATTCTTCTACGAAGCGTGGGCGCACGGCGGGGCGGAGTGGGAGAGAGTGCGGGTGCCGGCAGACGAGTGCCCGCGGATCCCTCGCGACTTTCTGGAGGAAGAACGGAGGATTATGGGGGAGCGTTGGTTCCGGCAGGAGTATCTGTGTGAGTTTGTAGATTCGGTGAGCGGGATCTTTGATCGGGAGTTAGTGGAAGGGGCGATTACGAGTGAGGTGGAGCCGCTGGTGTTTCGGTAGATTGGGTTAGGGGTTAGGGGTTGGGGGTTGGGGGTTGGGATTGGGGGTGGGATTCGGATGTCGAGGTTTTTGATTGGACTGGATCTGGCGCAGAGTTGCGATTTCACGGCCATAGCGATATTGGAGCGGAAGGAACTGAAGGGTCCCTGGGATGCCGTACAGTTCGATCATCGAAAGATGGCGGGACTGCAACTACGGTATCTGGAAAGAGTACCGAAAGGGACGCCGTATCCGGAAGTGGTGCACCGGGTGAGAACGGTGACACGATCGGGGGAACTGAGTGGAGAGTGCAGTCTGATCGTGGACGCCACGGGGGTGGGACGGGCGGTGGTCGACATGCTGCGGACGGGAGGGTTGGATGCGGCGTGCCGGATTCTGCCGGTGCAGATTACGAGCGGTCATTCGGAGACGCAGGTGAACGGGTATTATCACGTGCCTAAGAAGGACCTGATTGTGGGGCTGCAGGTATTACTGCAACGGGGCGGATTGAAGATCGCGGCGGGAATGACGTTCGCGGGAGCGCTGGTGGAGGAACTGACTCAGATGCGGGTAAAGATCGCCGAGAGCGGGCATGAGCAGTATGGCGCGTGGAGGTCGGGAGAGCACGACGATCTGGTGCTGGCCGTGGCCCTGGGGCATTGGGGTGCGGGTAAGTTGCACTGGCCCGTGACTGGGGACGATGGGTATTGGCGACATCAGTGAGAGGCTCGCTTCGCTCTCGGGGCCAGGGACAAGGGGGCCAGGGGCCGGGGATGTGCTCCGGACGAGTCGGTGGGCGCGGAAAAGTATTCTTAGTCGGAAACTTTGAAAAGTGTGATAAGGTTTACGGGAACGGAATCTGTACGATGGGGCTTCGAGTCAGTCCGCTGCGGTTTCGACTGGAGACGGTGGGGGCGTTTCACGTGCCGGAGTATAAGGGGGCACTGTTTCGGGGCGGGTTCGGACAGTATTTCCGGGAGATGGTGTGCGTCACCCGTGCGCCGGTGTGCACGGGGTGTCCGCATCTGAGTAGTTGCCCGTATTCGATCGTGTTTGAGACTCCGGTGCTGCCGGAGCGGTTTGCGGTGCTGCGGAAGTATCCGAACGCGCCGCATCCGTTTGTGCTGGTGCCGCCGCTGGACGCGCGGACTTCGCTGCCGGCGGGGACGGTTCTGGAACTGAGTGTGACCCTGATCGGGCGAGGGTCGGAGTATCTGCCGCATTTCATTCAAGTGCTGGAAGGGATGGGGCGGGACGGCCGTTATGGCGGGCGGTTCCGGGTGGTGGGCGTGGTGTCGGCGGTGGGTGAGGGGCGACTGGTGTATGACGGGACGACGCGACGGTTCGTGGGGGAGGCTCCGCTGTGGGAAGAAGAAGCGGCGGGGCCGGTGCGGCGGATGACGGTGGAGTTTGTGACTCCGCTGCGGATGCGGACGGAGGGGCGGTACAACAGCAGGCCGGACTTCGTGGAGATTACGCAGGCGCTGCTGCGGCGGATTCATTTGCTGCGGGAGTTGTATGGGGACGAGTCGCCACGGGATACGGGTTGGACGCGTGAGTTGCTGCGGCAGGCGGATCGGGTGGAGACGAAGCGGGCGGAGTTTCGGATGTATGCGTGGGATCGGATGAGCGGGCGGCAGGGGCGGCGGGTGCAGATGGATGGAGTGGTGGGAGTGTTGGAGGCGGAAGGGGAGTTGACGGAATTGGCGCGGTGGTGGCGGTTGGGGGAGTGGGTGAATGTGGGAAGCGGGACGAGTATGGGGCTGGGGAGGTACAGGATGAGGTGCGAGGGATGAAGAAGGGGCAAGAGATGGACGGTACTTTCCTAGCGATTGTCGACGCGGACAGAATTCAGGACTATATTTTCGCACCGCGACAGCTGAAGCTGATTCGAGGTGCAAGCGCGATTCAGCGGGAGGTGAATCTCACCTATTCGTTGGACCTTCTGAACGAGTCCAGCTACGGTCCTGGGAATCTTGAAGGCCAAGAGATTACGGGGACGCGGCTGGATGAAAATCCAGGACAGAGGTGGGAGGTAGTTTACGCGGGCGGAGGAAATCTGTATGTACTTTTTCGGGACGGAAAGGACGCGGACCGTTTTGTGAAGGCAGCGTGCGCGCTGTACCGGAAACACGGCGCGACAGCAACCGCAAGCGGGGCAATCGTACCCTGGACTGGGACTTTCCGCGCGACACTCGAACAAGGCCAAGAAAGGGTGATGGCGCGGAAGACTTCGAATGGGCAACCGGGGCATGCGGTTTCGGGGCCGTATTGGAAGTTCTGCGAAGCTTGCGGACTGCACCCGGCGTCGCATTGGAGCCGCTATCCGGTGACAGGTGAACATATTCTTTGTCAAGCCTGCTATGCCCGGCGGAGACACAGCGAGCGTGCCCCATACCTCGACGAAATCGCGAAGGGGTTGAAGCCACCACAGGACTTCGAGGAGATCGCAGAGGCGGCGCGGCCGGATGGCTACCTTGCGCTTGTTTATCTGGATGTCGATCGGCTGGGGCGATTCTTCGAGGGCATCGATCCGTTACCGCCGGAACTCTACCGATACCACAGCCTTCACATCCGGAAGTCCGTGAGGGAGGCGGTGATCGAAGGCTGTCGCGCAACATGCGCGACAGGCCCTGCCGACGGCACCGCCCGGTTCGAAGTCCTACTGCTCGGAGGGGACGATGCGATTGTGGTGATGGCCTCGCAATACGTATTCGAATTCCTTCGAAGATTTCGAAAAGCGTTTGGATCGAAGCTGCCCAATCTGACGTTCTCTGCCGGTGTAGTCTGGGCCCACCATCACCTGCCGGTGTCCCAATATGTCTATCACGCCAAGAAGCTCTTGCGTTCGGCAAAGGCGGCGGGGGGCAACCGGGTCGATTACCTGGTAGTCAGCGAATCGATGGTGCGAGGGCTGGAGGGACGAAAGCGTGAGCGCACTTTGCGCCCGTATGAGTTCCCTGGATTCGAGGGCTTGGCAGAGACCATTCGTGCCTGGAAAGCGGACGGTTTCCCGTCCAACAAGGTCCACCAGCTCTATGGTATGGCGTTCCACGAAACCAATCAGGCAAGCCTCGATTTTCTTTACTGGATTTCGAGACTGGAAGAGCGACACAAGAATCTAGCATGTAATTTTTTCCGGGAAGGCATTTGGCGCGAAAAGCCGTGGCGAAGCACAGGGGCGGCTGACTTAGCAGAATTGTGGAGCTTTGTGGAGGGCTAATGACAGGGCGGATCCTTACCGTGCGTTTTGAAAGCGCGTTACATCACGGCAGTGGCTTTGGCTTGAGCGGACTGGTGGACCGGGCGGTTTTGCGCGACGGGAAGGACGTGCCATACCTGGCGGGTTCCGCTATCAAGGGCAAGCTTCGTCATGCGACGCTGCGGGTATTGTTGTCGGAAGGGCAATCGGCTTGCCGAACGGGCGACACCGGTGTTTGGTGCGAGGAGCCAAACGTCTGCGGGCTTTGTGAACTGTTCGGTTCACCGCGCCATACGGGCGATTTGTTGTTCACGGACGCTTATCCTGAGGAGGAGACCAAGAGGCTCTTGCAGGAACTGGCGCGTTTACCAAGAATGAACGGCCTGCATCGGGATTCGGCGATCCGCGCGCGCAGCTCGATTGGTCGCAAGGTTGGAACGACAAGAGAGGGATTCTTGTACTCGACCGAGGTACTGCCTGAGCATATTCATTTTGAAAGCCGGATCTGGGGAGATATCGGATCGAGACTGGAGTTGCTGCGCAAGGCGTGCCGCGTGGTCACGCATTTCGGATCGGATTCAGCGCGCGGGTTGGGGCGGTGCACGATGGAGGTTGGCGGCGAGGTGACGAGGTGAGGTATCAGGTCTGGCTGACACTGGAGTCTCCTCTGATCGTTGCCCGGAGCCGGGCCACAGGCAACCAACTCGAAACCATAAAGTGGGTCCCGGGCGCGACGTGGCGCGGGGCGCTTGCTGCTGCTGTGATTGCGAGCCTTCCCAGGGGGGCTAAACCCGAAAATGACAGCAAATTCCAAACGCTGTTTTTGGACAACCGCGTGCGATTCGGATATCTCACGGCGAATGGAGAGCAGCTGTTTCCCCTGTCGGCGCGGATATGCGCGGATGACGACACTCACAGGTTTCACGATCTGCTCTTGCTGCGCGAATTGGGAGCGAAGCTTCCGAGAACCTGTGGACGGCTGGTGGCCGGTGGCCTCAAGTGCACTGCGAAATTGACTCCCCACGACGGGTTGGTGCGGCTTGAGAACGGCAGGCCGACGGAGAAGGATCCCCCTATTCGGGTAGTGGCACATACGGCGATTTCTAACGAGACGCTACGGGTGCGTGAGGAGCAGTTCTACACCGCAACAGCCGTCGAGAGGGGCACGGTATTCAGGGGCGAGGTTTGGGTGAAGGATACCGCGACGGCGGTGGTTTTTGAGCGCACTTGCGCGGCATCTGCATGGCTCACTCTGGGGCGCGGAAGGACGCGGGGGCATGGTCATGGAAAGTTGCAGGTCCAGGGGATTGGCGATGCGCGAACGGATGTTCTCGAGAAGCTCGAAGGATTGAATGTGCCATTTGCGGAGCGGAACCAGGCAGGATTCACCGTGACGCTGGACTCCCCGTGCCTGGTTTTCAACGAGTGGGGGCTTTCCCGGCCTTTTCTCACGCCAGCGGATATCGCGGAAGCCGCGGGGAGACCAGCAAGTGAGTTGACAGATTACGAGTTGGCGGATTGGCACAGCCGGTTCGTAGCGATCGGAGGATGGAACGCCCAAGCGGGGCTGCCGAAGTCCGAGGTGCTTGCTATCGCCCCAGGCTCTGCTTTTCTATTTCGGCGCAACCTAGGATCGGCTTCACGGGCAGAGGAGTACAATCGTCTCGCAGCAATCCTTGGGGATGCGGCCGAGGGGATCGGTGAAAAGTGGGCCGAGGGATACGGACAGGCGCGGTTCTGCGACTCGATCCATTGGAAGGAGCGGGGCCGATGAGTGTGATGGAAGTAGCGCGAAGCGCCGGTCTGCGTCATGACGAGGCGGTTGCGGCCGCTGCGAAAGACTGGCTGACTGGGCCAGGGAGGGCGTTCCTGGGACTGAAGGCCAGCGAGGTCTCGGCCTTGCGGCGTGTCGTTTCCAGCGCGAGTGAGGCTGCCGAAGTAGTCGATTTGATCGAGAAGCATCTCAATGAGGTAGCGAAACGGCGCAAGGGCGCCTCACGGTGGGATCGGCCGGTGGCTGCGGACCTTACGCTTCTCGGAAGCCTGAGGGCAGCCATCGTGAGTGTGGCGGATGTAGCCTGTCCGGCCAAAGAGAAAGACGAGCAGTGGATTCGTGTTCTGAGCCAAGTGGAGCGCAGTTGCTCGAGAGAGCAACAGGAGGACCTGAAGCGGGATAGCCGCTTGAGGGCCAGCATCGAGTTTCTGAACTGGCTGGTGAGGGCGCACCAAGGTCGCAAGTATCTGAAGGAGGGTGGGAATCCATGCCAAAAACGTCAGGCTTTCTGAAGTTGGAAAGCCGTTATGCTATCACGGCCAGGTTAGTGCCGTCATCAGCCTTGCACATCGGCAGCGGCGCGATTAGCGCGAAGACGGACGCGCCCTTCTTTTGTGATGATACGGGGCCTTTGATCCCGGGATCGGGGCTGCGCGGAGCGCTACGGAGCCGACTGGAGAAGATTCTCCAAGCGATTGGAGGGGACAGGGGCTGCGTCTTATTCACCACGGACGCGGATTGCACCCACACGAAATGCTTTACGGTGAACTCTGATCTGCTGAAGTCTTTCCAGAAGCAACACGCGATGAAGCCGACGTTGGAACGTGAACGGCTCCTGGAGGAGAAACTGCTAGAAGGCGACGGGTTGTGTGACATTTGCAGGCTCTTCGGGAGTCCGCTGATGGCCTCTAAGCTGCGTATTTCGGATGCGCGTCCAAAGGACTCGAAGGTGCAGGTGAGGGATGGAGTGGGAATCGATCGCGACACGGAAACAGCGCGGGAGCACATCAAGTACGATTTCGAGGCCTTGTACTCGAGCGGGTTTGAGCTTCGCGTTGAGATCGAGAATGCGACCGATTGGGACCTGGCGTTACTAGCGATCCTGTTTCGCGAGATGAGGGATCCGGGCATCGAACTGGGGGGCAAGAAGTCGCGCGGGTTGGGGCGCTGCAAACTGGAGGGCGAGTTGAAAGTTCAGGGCTTTTCGGGGAGTAAAGAGCTGGGGCGGTTTCTCGGGACGGGAAAACTCGAGGATGTGCCAGGCTTTCAGAGCCGACTTTCGAAATGTCTCGAACGATATTTAGGAGTGAGCACCGATGCTAAGACAGGCACGAAATGAACTCACGATTGAAGTGCGGATCGAAGGAAAGTCTCCGCTGCTGATCAAGGACGGGAGGGAGAGCAAGAACAAGGGCGAGAAGGATCTTCCCTCTGCGGTTTTTCAGTCGAGGCTAGAGCGTGAGGATATCGAGGCGGCTGTTCGCGGCAAGAGGCTGGATCCGATGTTATCAGGATTGGTTGTACCGGGTTCATCGATCCGAGGGGCTGTCCGTTCGCATCTGGAGAAGGCCTTGCGGAGCCTGGACGAGGAGCCGAAGGTATGCGACCCCTTCATCGGAGTCGGTTCCGAAGACGACGATCACGAGCGCGAATCCGTAGAAGAGCAACGGCCCGACGCTTCCTGCTCAAGCCGGCTGTCGAATAAGGAGGCTTCTGCTCCGGTTCACGCATATCGCGATAGCTGCCCGATCTGCCAGTTGTTCGGGAATACTGCCCAGGGCAGCCGCATCGCGTTCGGGGAGGGTAGATTCACAGGCGGTAAGCCGGCCCTAATCGATAACAATGCCATCAGCCGGCAGACCGGCGCTGCGATCTCGCCGTTCAAATCCCTGGTGGTATTGAACGCTGTGGTGATTGCGGAACTCCAGATTCGGAACTTCGAACTTTGGCAGGCGGGCCTTCTGGCGCGTCTCTTTGACGATTTGAAGAATGGCTTTGTGCGATTGGGCTCCGGAAAGAGCAAAGGTTGGGGACGAATCACTGCCAAGGCCACGTCGATGACATTAACCTATTTCGGGCTGGACAACCGGTTGGGCGAAGGAAAATTGCTTGGTGTAGCGGAGATGATTCCTGGCGGCACCGCAGAGGCATATGGAATGACACAGTGTGCGAAGCCACCGGAGTTACCGGCTTTCACACAAGACGCAGCGGCTTCATTCTGGCGCCAGACCGCCACCATCCACAAGCCGGAGGAACTGTGGGACCAGTGCCGACCATTCTTTGACAAGGCAACGTGGGCCAGCGTCAAGACGTTGGCAGCGAGACGCGCCGCGGCTGGGACAGAGAGGGCGTGATGCCAAGCGTTCCAAGGATTGTCAGTTGGGAGGGTGAGAGCCTGCCGGCGGAAGTGCCGTGGGAGAGGCTCACCTGTGCCATTGTGGAGTCCGCATCGAGGACCGCCATGTTGGGGCATCCCAGCAGCGAGGCGGTGCGAGCCGAGGCGTACGAAGCCGGGGTGCTGTTTGGGGGCAATGCTGAGATTCGATGGCGGAAGCTGAGGAACGGCCGCTTGCGCTTCGTGGCGATCGAAGATGTGGAAGGGCGGCTGTGGCCGGACGGGAGCCGGGCCAAGGAGCTGGAACGCCTGGTTGGCAGTGAAGTCGGGCTGCCGGACAAGATCTTACTCTGGGGTGAGCCAAGGCCTGGGAGGGCGAAGGCGGCATGGTACGAGAGCCGGATTCCTCAAGTTCTCACGGATTATCCGGCGGAGTTTGCGGGCAAGCGCGTAGCAGTGGAGGTGGCCCACTACCGCCTGATGGTCGAGGTCCCGGTTCCGCAAGCAGGGAAAGAGGAGCAGGCGGTAACGATTACGAGATACTGCCGGCTCGTGCCCGTCGTGCCAGAACAGGAGGCGTAAAGTGATGATCGTCCGTCATCCATTCATTATCGTGCCGTTTCCGGAGACGCTGAGCCGGGAACCGTGGCCTGAAAGAGGGGCTGGGGGCCACGAGACCTTCCGAAAAGGCGCGTTCAGCGGCGAGTTTGTGTGCACGCTTACGACTGTGACAGCGCTCTGCATCAAGGAGCATTTCCGAATTTTGCATTGGGACCAGAAAGCTCCGTTCATCCCCGGCTCTTCGATTCGGGGGATGCTGCGCAACACGATGCAGGTTTTGGGGTTCGGGTGCGCCGGGCAGCAGTACCAGAATCAGAAGGCGCGAGATCAGGCAGAAGCGGAACTGATTCCCAAACTGGAGCTGGGCCACATGGGTCCATGCACCAGGGAGTCGGCGTGTATGGTGTGCAGGATCTTTGGATACGCCGTGAACGATGGGTCTGAGGAAAAGGCGGCACCTTTTGGGTGGGCGGGAAAGGTTCGGGTGTTGGATAGCGCAGAGGCGCCGCTTTGGCGGCAGGAGATGTGGAAGGGGATCAACGAGGTAGCCTGTTCGGTGGCAGGATACGACCCAGCGCAACCCCAAGATCACGGCCCCAAGAGATTGGCGTTTTACTACAAAGATGGCCGGCCGGCAGGGTGGAAGGTCTACCGTCATGCAAAACAGGTCACCCGAATCCACGACAGCGGGGTGGAAACGCCGAATTACCATAGTCATGATTGTGTTCCGGCTCGGATGAGCTTCGCTTTTCGCCTAGAATTCGAGAATCTGACGCCGAGCGAATATAGCGCTTTGGAATTTGTGCTGACCCTGTCGCACACGTGCCCGACGCACTCGGCTGAGAATGCAATCGAACTGGCACACAAGTTGGGTTATGGCAAAGGGGTGGGGCTTGGCAGTTGCCGAATCACGATTGACCAAAGAATCTTCCAGTCCGCTGCACGATTCTTGGGCGAGACCGGGGGAGGCAATCCGCCCGCGTTCAATCTGGACGAGATGTTTTCGAGTGAGGTTCTCAAGTCCGTGGTAAAGGCTCGCAAAGTGAAGGGAGCGCCTGACCTACTGTTGTTCCCAAAATGGACTTGGTTTGGGCGGGAGCTAAAAGGGACGATTGGAAAGTTCGACCAGGATCTTGGGGCGCAGGAACTGCATGTAGAGTGTCCGCCTCCGCCTGCGCCCGAAGCCCTTCCGGGATCTGTACGATGCGTGATAACCGGCATGAAAGCAATAATCAAAGGCGAGACGGCCGAAGAGTACAACGGTCACAAATACCGGTTTGAGGTTCCAGCACACGCCGGCGTCGGGAAAGTAACAAATGGGGATGCGATCACGGTGTCGGTCGACCCGAAAGGTGTGGACCACGCGGCTCACCGGTTCCGAGGACAGAGGTGGCAGAAATGAAGCCCCGCCGGGTTCTGTTCGTGACAGTAGGAACGACGGTATTGACGGCTTCGAACCTGGGCGCACTCGGCGAAGGGGATCCGGAGCAACTTCGACGCGAAGCGATTGATTTCGATGATGGAGCGATCCCAAAACCGGATCTCTATGAACGCGTCTTGGCCGCCCACGAAGCGTTCTGGAACAGCGGACTTAGCGTATTTGAGAATCGGTACGACACTTCAGCGGAGATGGCCAGTAGTTTTTACGCGCTCCGAGTGCAGGGGAACGAGAAACTTTTCGATCCCAAGAAGGACCGGATTGTCCTGCTTTCGTCGCAGACGGATGCGTGTCTTTTTTGCGCTAACGTGAACGAACAACTAATGCGGAAGCACCTATTTCACCCGCCTTGCGATGGAGAACGCGCCACATACGTCGAGGTGGTTAAAGGGCTTCAGGCGAAGGAGGCTGGCTTCGCGGACAGCATCGTTGCGAGTATTGAGGAGTTCTGGAATTGTCACTATCCGTTGGAGGAGATCATCGTAAACATCACGGGTGGCTTCAAAGGCACGATCCCAGCGCTGACGTGGCGGTGCCTGAAGACAGATACGTCCAAGACAGCGTGTTCGATGTTCTACACGCACGAGACCATGGATCGGGCTGAAACGATTACGTTTTCTTTGGACAGTAAACCACGGTACACGGGCGCGATTATCACGTAGAGGTTGCGGTATCCCTGGAGGAGCAAATCATGGTTACAGGCCACGGCGCATCTCGAAGTCCTCTTATTCGGAAGACGCGATTGGTCCAGGGGCTACAGCCGCCGGTATACACCGCTGAAAGGTTTGAGGGCCTGCGTAAGGCGGCGACCGCGCGTCCTGGGATTCGCGGGGACTGGCATGAGCCGTGCCAATTCTTAATGGATGCCATTCGGGACGGCCATCCGTGGTTTCACATGTACAGGGCACACTCCAAAGATTCCGACCCTCGAGACATTGAAGCTGACCTGGAATTGGGGCTGTGGACAATGGACCATGAAAGCAACGTTCTGCGGTGGCATCATCTGAAGCATGTCCGGCGGTTTTTCTTCAGAAGGTACAGCTTTGGGAAGGCGCTTCGCATTAGTTGGATGTTGCGAAGGGGCCCGCAGGAGACGTTCATTTGGCTTTTCAAAGATCTACTGATTGTTCGAGCAGCTTTGGCCCTGCTGCTCGGCTATGCACTGGTTTTTGGGTCGGGGGACACGAGCAAAGCGATTTATTTGATTGCAGGTCGGCCGGATCTCAGAAGCACTGCTTATATGTCCGGGGCTGGATGCGTGATCTTTCTAGTCTTTCTTGTATACCTCAATGCGAGGAATCAGACCGGGCGTGCGGGTGGCCTTCTCTTCCGGGCCCTCGGTGTCTCATTCGGAATTGCAATCTGGGCTGCGGTGTACTGCTGGATTGCAAGACGTGTGTTTGAGTGGATCGGATGGGGTTTCTTTACGTGGGGAACGGCGCTGTTGATATCCGCCGTCGCCGCTCCCTTAAGCGTCTTAGCGCAGTTTTTCTTCGGCTCAGAACGAAGCTTAACGGATCCGCTCTGAATCAGCGATGGACTCTTACCTATCTGAGGCGAAGCTACGACGTGGCTTTTTGCGCGTGAAGGAGAATCATGGATGCGCCGGGGTCGATGACGTTTCGCTGAGCTGTTTCGAGAGCGAGTTGGTGGGACAGATCGATCTTTTGCGCGCAATGGTGGAGGACGAATCGTATTTCGCGTGGCCGCTGCGGAAGATCGAAGTGGAGAAGGCGCCGGGGTCGGAGGAACGGCGCACGCTGCTGGTGCCGGCGGTGCGCGACCGGGTGCTGCAGACGGCCGTCGCCGCTTACATGGAGCCTTTCCTGGAGGCGGAGTTCGACGAGTGCAGCTTCGCTTACCGGCGGGGGCGATCGGTACGGATGGCGGTGGAGCGGGTGTACCGACTCTATCACCAGGGATATTGCTGGCTCCTCGACGCCGACATCGAGAGCTTCTTCGGGTCGGTGGACCGGGAACTGGCGGTCGGGCGGCTGGCAACGCTGATCCATGACGAGACCGTAGTCCGTTTGGTGCGGCTGTGGCTGGATTCGGCCGTTTGGGACGGTCTGCATCTGACGCGGCCCACGCTGGGCCTTCCCCAGGGCGCGGTGATTTCGCCGATGATCGCAAACCTCTGCCTCGACGTGCTGGACGACCGGCTGTTGGAGGAAGGGCTCGCCATGGTGCGGTACGCAGACGATTTCGTAGTGTTGACGAAAGGGCGGAAAGCGGCTGAGCGCGCACTGGCGCTGACGGAAGAGGTGCTGGCGAGTCTGCGGTTGCGCCTGAACGAAGGGAAGACGCGGATTGTGCGCTTCTCGGAAGGCTTCCGCTTTCTGGGAACGATTTTCCTGAAGGATCTGCTGCTGCAACCGTGGAAACCGGGGAGGAAGCGGCTGAAGGTGCTCTCGGTGGCTCCTCCGCTGCCAGAGAGTTTCTTTCCACAGAACGAGCGGCGGGCATTGCGGCAATATCGGCCGTTTTAGCGGGGACGCGCATGCGGTGAGCGATGGCAGTCATCTACGTGATAGAGCAGGGAGCGGTCGTGCGGAAGCGCGGCGGCCGAATTCTGGTGGAGAAGGATCACGAGACCTTATCGGAGATTCCGCTGCGGCAGACCGACAGTATCGCGGTGTATGGAAATGTGCAGGTGACGACGCAGGCACTTTCGGAACTGCTGGAGCGGGGGATTCCGCTGGCGCTCTACACGCGGCATGGGAGGCTGAAAGGGCACCTGACGCCGGAGGTATCGAAGAATGTGACACTGCGCGTGGCGCAATACCGGTTGGCGCTGGATGAGCCGGCGGCGTTGGGGATGGCCAAGGCGGTGGTGCGGGCGAAGGTGAGGAACGCGTGGCGGCTGCTGGCGGACTATCGAAGCAATTATCCTTCGAGCGTGTTGGCGGCGGCGTGCGAGGCGATGGTACGCGCGGAGGAGAATGCGGAGTCGGCGGAGGGGCATGCGGAACTGCTGGGAATCGAGGGAGCTGCAGCGGCGGCATATTTCGGCGCATTCGGAGAGCTGAACCGGAGCGATCTGCCGTTTGACGGACGACGCAAGCACCCGGCGACGGATCCGATCAACGGATTGCTGAGCCTGGGATACACGTTGGTGATGAACGAGATCCGGGCGGTGGTGGAGGGAGTGGGAATGGAGCCGCACCTGGGCTTCCTGCACAAGGTAGATTATGGAAGGCCATCGCTGGCGTTGGATTTGCTCGAACCATTCCGATCTCCGGCAGTGGACCGGTTGACGCTGCGGTTGGTAAACGAGAGGGTTCTGACGGGGGAGGATTTCGGCAAGCGGGTTTCGGGCGCTGGTGCCGGAAGCGTGGTGCTGGCGCCGGATTCTCTGCGGAAGTACCTGGAGCAATATGAGGCGGGAGTCGCCAACGGGCGGGGAGACGGTACGAAGAGTCTGCGGGAGGAGTGGCGGGCGGATGTAGAGCGGCTGGCAGCGGCGATTCGGGAGAGCGGCGTGTTTGTGCCGTACTGCGAGGGGGAGTGATGTTGTACCTGATCTCGTACGACGTGTCGGACGACCAACAGCGGCGGCGGGTGATGGAGGCGCTGAAGGATTTCGGAAGGCGTGTGCAGTACAGCGTGTTCGAGTGTAATCTGGACGCAGAGGGGTTGGCGGAGTTGTTGGGGCGGCTGGAGTTCGAGATTGACGGGAAGACGGATTCGTGCCGGCTGTACCGGTTGTGCGAGGGGTGTGCCGGGGAGGTGCGGATTCTGGGGAAGGGAGATCGGTACCGGGAGCCTGGTTTTGTGATTATTTGACGGTAAGTGCTTGGAGCGTCAGGGGTTGGCGTACTCACGAAATCTGGGTGCGGAAAGGGGTAGGTTACGGAGAGATTGAGAATAAAGGAGTTAGGAGGGGTTTTGGGGTGGATTTCGGGAGGAGAGGATCGGGGGAAAATGGCGAAAAAAGAGAGGTTACGGAAAGGGGCAGGTGAAGTATGCTGTTATCTAGGGTTTGGCGGGGCGGCCCTGGGAAGCAGTTCGCTGATGAAGAAGCGATTGAGACGTTTTCTCTTCTTTTCTACTCCGCTTTACTTATTTTCCTGGGAAGCAGTTCGCTGATGAAGAAGCGATTGAGACTGCGGAAGTAACCGCACCCCACAGCCAATCTTGATGGCCTGGGAAGCAGTTCGCTGATGAAGAAGCGATTGAGACGAATTACGATAGAGCGTTCAAAGCCAGGCCGGTAATTCTGGGAAGCAGTTCGCTGATGAAGAAGCGATTGAGACTGTTGCCGCCATGGATTCTCCCATTTTTTCCGTTTAACTGGGAAGCAGTTCGCTGATGAAGAAGCGATTGAGACAATGAACGGTAACCGCAGTGGGGACACCCATACAAATCTGGGAAGCAGTTCGCTGATGAAGAAGCGATTGAGACCCTTACTTCCAAACCATGGAAGGCGACGGTGTAGTGCCTGGGAAGCAGTTCGCTGATGAAGAAGCGATTGAGACAGGCGGTGGCATAGCACATGCGGACGTGGCCTTCTCCGGCTGGGAAGCAGTTCGCTGATGAAGAAGCGATTGAGACACGGTTAAGCCGCTGCCGACATTGGCCTGATATTGCCTGGGAAGCAGTTCGCTGATGAAGAAGCGATTGAGACTCTCCACTAAGATTTCCTTGCGGTAAATCTTGATGACTGGGAAGCAGTTCGCTGATGAAGAAGCGATTGAGACCAAACAGGGCTCGTGCTTCGCCTTGCGCTACCGCCCTGGGAAGCAGTTCGCTGATGAAGAAGCGATTGAGACTCTCGGTCCTGCGTTCGGATTGAGGTAGCCCTTCCAAGTCTGGGAAGCAGTTCGCTGATGAAGAAGCGATTGAGACTGGGTTAGCCGTTATCACCACAAGGTTACAGAAAGGAGCTGGGAAGCAGTTCGCTGATGAAGAAGCGATTGAGACTCTTCGCGGCCTCCACGATTACTTCGATCGCAAGCCCTGGGAAGCAGTTCGCTGATGAAGAAGCGATTGAGACTTCTTCCAAAATCCGTGCCCTGGTCTCCCGTCCGACTGGGAAGCAGTTCGCTGATGAAGAAGCGATTGAGACTTTGATCGGAACCCAAAGGGCGATGGGGATAGTCTCGTCTGGGAAGCAGTTCGCTGATGAAGAAGCGATTGAGACTCTTAACAGTCTCGACCTCTTCCTTTTGTTCCTTTGTCCTGGGAAGCAGTTCGCTGATGAAGAAGCGATTGAGACGTCTTAACCCAATCCCACACCTGCTTATCAGTCCGTTCTGGGAAGCAGTTCGCTGATGAAGAAGCGATTGAGACTAACGGTACGCTCGATTGCAGGCAGGTAGATTACACGCGCTGGGAAGCAGTTCGCTGATGAAGAAGCGATTGAGACCTTCGGGAGAGTTATCGGCGCCCTCGGTGCGATGCCCCTGGGAAGCAGTTCGCTGATGAAGAAGCGATTGAGACTCGTCACCTGCCTGCACCTGGTGCAAGATTGACTCGACCTGGGAAGCAGTTCGCTGATGAAGAAGCGATTGAGACTTCTCGCAGAGTGCAGTGCCGGCGGACACTTCGATGCCTGGGAAGCAGTTCGCTGATGAAGAAGCGATTGAGACTGTTTGCAAACACCCGTGCCGGTACCACCGGCAGTTCCGTCCTGGGAAGCAGTTCGCTGATGAAGAAGCGATTGAGACTCCATTGTCAATCCAATCCGCGATGCGGTCTCGAATGGCTCTGGGAAGCAGTTCGCTGATGAAGAAGCGATTGAGACTCTGAAGAAGATGTGTCCACTCTACGAGGTCGAAAGGCCTGGGAAGCAGTTCGCTGATGAAGAAGCGATTGAGACTCTGTAGCGGTCTTAACCCAATCCCACACCTGCTTATCCTGGGAAGCAGTTCGCTGATGAAGAAGCGATTGAGACCGACAAAGTATCGACGGGAGGAACCGACCAGTACCGACTGGGAAGCAGTTCGCTGATGAAGAAGCGATTGAGACTTTGGCGATTTTTTGGATCAGCTTCATCGCCTCAAGGCCTGGGAAGCAGTTCGCTGATGAAGAAGCGATTGAGACCCACACTCCTCGCGGAGATACCTACCGACTTCCTTACTGGGAAGCAGTTCGCTGATGAAGAAGCGATTGAGACTTACTTCCTTGGAAACCCAAAGGAGATCTCTCTGGCAGCTGGGAAGCAGTTCGCTGATGAAGAAGCGATTGAGACGAAGATCCGATGGAACCGCTCCTCCAAAGCGAGAAATCTGGGAAGCAGTTCGCTGATGAAGAAGCGATTGAGACGCTTGGTTGGGTGGGGTTGTTAACCCCACCCGTCTGATTCTGGGAAGCAGTTCGCTGATGAAGAAGCGATTGAGACGTTTTCTATCGCCGATCCAATCTGTGATCTCGCCATACTGGGAAGCAGTTCGCTGATGAAGAAGCGATTGAGACTTGGAAGCTTCGGCCACCATTGCCTCCACTTCCGCCTTCCTGGGAAGCAGTTCGCTGATGAAGAAGCGATTGAGACGTGGGAAACCGCGGGAGGCGGGCCGGCAACCCATCCCTGGGAAGCAGTTCGCTGATGAAGAAGCGATTGAGACTCATGAGGAATCGGCTTGAACGTCCAAGTTCTATTAGCTGGGAAGCAGTTCGCTGATGAAGAAGCGATTGAGACGGAGAGCGAGAAGTCCTCGACCGACGTCAGGTTCACCTGGGAAGCAGTTCGCTGATGAAGAAGCGATTGAGACACCAGCCTCCGATCGCGAAGGCGAGGATGACGCCGCCCTGGGAAGCAGTTCGCTGATGAAGAAGCGATTGAGACTTTCAGAGGCCCATCGACGAAGGCTTTAAAACCACTCATGCTGGGAAGCAGTTCGCTGATGAAGAAGCGATTGAGACACTGCCACCAAGGCGCCCTTCGGCGATCATTCGGACCTGGGAAGCAGTTCGCTGATGAAGAAGCGATTGAGACGGACGATGATCGCGCTTGGATAAGAATCCTTATACACCTGGGAAGCAGTTCGCTGATGAAGAAGCGATTGAGACGATTCGTCCCACTTGGCCCCACAGTCGCGGCACTCGTACTGGGAAGCAGTTCGCTGATGAAGAAGCGATTGAGACTCGAATCCGCCGTGAATGCCGAGCCATGCGTAAAGCCTGGGAAGCAGTTCGCTGATGAAGAAGCGATTGAGACTCTTTCCCGACCTTCCGGGCTGAGAATCCGTTTGGACTGGGAAGCAGTTCGCTGATGAAGAAGCGATTGAGACATCCTTGCGGCTTGATCAAGCCGAACGCGGTTCATGCGCTGGGAAGCAGTTCGCTGATGAAGAAGCGATTGAGACGAAAGTCACAGGGCTGAACGGCGCCATCGTTGCAAACCTGGGAAGCAGTTCGCTGATGAAGAAGCGATTGAGACCTCAGAACGTCAATCCCGCTCATTCCCGGCATGTCCAGCTGGGAAGCAGTTCGCTGGTGAAGAAGCGATTGAGACTGAAACTGGCCGAGCATAACGATGGTAAGCGTCTGAGCAACCGCACCCTTTTCATGCGCCGCCACCAGTGATGAACTGGAGGGGTACAAACAGACGCAAGCCA
>Ga0209060_10001083_pt1 | contig 33049 bp, 30 predicted proteins | sample Coa_R1_8_FD_187155 | JGI IMG/M metagenome (GOLD analysis project Ga0209060, IMG submission 187155) | Surface soil microbial communities from Centralia Pennsylvania, which are recovering from an underground coalmine fire - Coalmine... | ecosystem: Environmental > Terrestrial > Soil >...
ACAGGACTCCCCTCCCTTGCAAACGGTGGGACGCACCTTCCAGTTGGCGGACCGAATGTTTCCACAACCCCCTGGCGCATCGCTCGCACAGACATACAGCCGTAATTCGTAGGCGGAGTTGTTGAAACGAGCATAGCGGCCCACGAACGGATTCCCGGGATTGGTCTCCACCCGGATCACATCGGCCTTAAGATTGTTCTGCTCGTCCCGGCAAACCGATGGCGGCGGATTGTGGGAGGTCAACGTCAACTGCCCGAGCAGGGGCGCAGGAAGCATCGCAATCACCACACAAGCCTGGAACGGGCGCAGGGCACGGGTCTTCCGCATCGCTCTACTTTACTCCTTCAATTACGGACACGAAGGTAATTCAGCCTGGATACCATGCGGACCAGGAGCATCGGGAAAAGCCCGATCAGGCAGCGCCCGGGATTGGATAGCTTAGTCGCCGACGTTTCTTTTTCGTCTACGATAAATCTTTCTGCGTGATATAGTGTTGTTCCAACGGATGCTGGGAAGAAGAGATAGCTTTCGCGTGGCACGCCCCATCGTGGCTGCATGCCTCGCACTGCTCCTATCGTGCGCTTTCCTCGCACCTCTGGCGGCCCAATCCTTGAGCGCATCCAGTTCGTCCTGTTGCCGAATTCGCGGGAAGTGCTGCCACCATAAGGGGAACGCCGACCAGCCCATCGGTCCGACATTTTCCCGCACCTCCTGTGACAGCGATTGCGGCCGGCTGACACTGGGTGGAATCGGCCCGAGTGGATTCGTCCGGCCCGGCACGCGGTCCGTGGAGCCCCCCATCGAGTTTCGCAGGGGTGTGCGCGCCTCCATTTCCTCTCCGGAATCCCACTTTTTCGGCCACGCCTTGCGGCAACGTCCTCCGCCCGAAGCTCCCCTGGCATAATCCTGTCCTCGTAGTGGAAGCAGTGGACCCCGCGGCGATTTGTGCCTCGGGAAGTTGAAGCTCTTGTTCTATACTCGCGACAATTCGGCGAAGTCTCTGTCCTGCCGCCATCCAGGTGCTGGAGTCCGCTCACTTGCGGTGGGGATTCTAGCACTCTCCCTGCTCACGCCATTGCTCGAAGGCTTCGTCTTCCGACTGCAAGCGGGCCGCTCGTCCTGCCAGATGAGTTGCTGCAAGACAGCTAAATCGGTCTGCCATCTTTTCAGCCACAATCAGCAAGGCCCCGGTTGGACGTCCGGTCCGGAATGTCCGAAGGGTTGTGGACTATTGCCTGGGTTGCCCATCGCCTCGCGCTGGAACCTGCCTTCAGGCGCGTTTTTCCCTGTTTTGAACATACGCGAATCCCGGTCCCCCCGCTGTTTCGATCCGACATCGAACCAGCTCGGCGTGGAATTCGCACTCTTTGGAAGACCTCCTCCGTTCCTCAGCTAGCCCATCCGGTTTAGGTTCCAGTAGTTCATCCATTTCGGTTCAAGCGATTGAGGAGGGAGAAGACTGTGCGTTTTCGATTGCTAACGAAGTTCATTTTGCTGGCGCTCGGAGGAATCATCGCCTCCGCCCAGGAATCCATAAACCATGCGAGCATTGGCGGGCGCCTTACGGACGCGACCGGCGCGGTGATTCAGGGCGCCAAAGTCAGTGTCCGTCAGGTCGACACCAACACCACCAACACCCTGCTTACCGACAAGGAGGGCAGATTTCGTTTCCCATACCTCAAGGTTGGGCAGTACGAAATCAGGATTCAACAGACCGGCTTTGCAGAGGAGGTACGTTCTGTGAGCGTCAGCCTGGGGGCCGCTTATGAATTCCCGATCGTGCTCTCCGTCGCGTCGTCGGCGAGCAACGTCACCGTCAATAGCCAAACGGAACTGCTGGAGACGGCGCGGACGCAGGTAGCTGGCACGGTCTCCCAAGCCGAGGTAAGGTCTTTGCCGCTCAACGGACGCAACCTCCTCGACTTGGCACTGCTGATTCCAGGGGTCTCTCCAACCAATACCGCGGCTAACCAGCTTTTCGCCGAGACCTCAGCAGTTCCCGGCCAGGGTATTTCGGTCGGAAGCCAGCGGAATTTTTCCAACAGCTTCATTGTAGACAGCCTTTCCAATAACGACGATGCCGCCGGCCTCACGGGGGCATTCTATGGTCTGGATGTGGTCGACGAGTTTCAGGTGGTCACCTCGGGCGGTCAGGCCGAGTTCGGTCGCGCATTGGGCGGCTACATCAACGTGGTCACCAAGAGCGGCACCAACACGTTGCATGGAGACTTATATGGCTACTTTAAGAACCAGCGCTTCAATGCCGCCAACGCCTTGGCCCAGATTGCTCTCCCCATCACCCAGTCGCAATACGGAGTGAGCCTCGGCGGCCCTATCGTTCACGACCGCACCTTTTACTTCGCGAACTTCGAGCAGCGGGAACTGAACGAGTCCGGCCTCACTACCATTTCGCCCGCTAACGTGGCCGTCATCAACGCGAGGCTTGCCGCCATCGGATACCCCGGTCCGGAGGTTTCCACCGGCATCTATTCCAATCCGGTCCACAACGGCAATCTGTTCGCCAAGGTCGACCATCACTTCAACGAGAGAGACCAATTCACCATCCGCTACAGTCTGTACCACGTGACCGCCGCCAACTCGCGCGGCGCCGGCGGCTTGAGCGCGCCCACCGCCTCCGCCAACCTCGATGACACCGACCAGACGGTAGCCGTCAGCAACATTGCCACCCTGTCGCCTCATCTCGTCAACGAAACCCGCGGACAATTCACCGACAGCAATCTAAAAGCTCCGCCTTCCGACCCGATTGGCCCAGCCGTCAGCATCTCCGGCGTGGCTTCTTTCGGCACGCTCTCCGGATCTCCCACCGCCCGCCTCAACAAGCTTGGAGAGGTGGTAGATAACCTTTCCTACCAGGCAGGCGCACATGCGATTCGTGTGGGGGCGGACTTCCTTTACAACGACGATACCATTACGTTTCCCCGATCCAACCGCGGCAGTTACGCCTTTTCCTCACTCGCGAATTTCCTATCGGGAACCTACAACGCCTCCGGCTTTACCCAGACCTTCGCCAACAACGTGGTTGCGCAGGCCAATCCCAATGCCGGGTTCTACGCTCAGGACGAATGGAGAGTCAGCCCGCGCCTCACGCTCAACCTGGGCCTCCGCTACGATCTGCAGTTTGTGCACACCATCGCCACCCAGACCAACAACCTTTCGCCGCGCGCCGGGTTCGCCTGGACCCCATTCGCGTCGCGGAAAACCGTGGTCCGCGGCAGTTACGGTCTTTTCTACGACCGCATCCCCCTCCGCGCGCTGGCCAACGCCCTGCTCTCGGCGCGCAACACCACGAGTGTCGGCGCTTTAAGCCAGATCAGCATCAGTCTTTCGCCCAACCAGGCGGGCGCCCCCGTGTTTCCCAACATCCTCAGCAGTCTGACACTGCCGCCGGGAGTCCTGTTCAACTTCAGCACCATGGATCCGCACATGCGGCACGCTTACTCGGAGCAGGGCAGCTTTGAGATCGAGCAGCAACTCGGAAGCCATAGCACCTTGAGCGTCAGCTATCAGCATGTGCGCGGCCTGCATCTGATCATTTCCGTCAATCAGAATGTGCCCACCTGTACAGCCGCCGGAACCAATAACGGATGCCGGCCGAATCCGCTTTTCGGCAACGACAGCCAATACTCCTCTCTAGCCGACTCGCACTATGATGGGCTGCACGTATCCTTCGTCGAGCGGCCCGTCGAGTGGGGCAGCTATCGCATCTCCTATACCTATTCGAAGGCTCTCGACAATGTCGGGGAGTTTTTCTTCAGCGCCCCTGTCAACAACTTCAATATCTGGCAGGACTATGGCCGCTCCGATGACGATCAGCGGAACCGCCTGGTCTTCGACGGTACCATTCATTCGCCGGCAGGCAAGGCGAGCACCGCCTGGGAGCGCATCAGCCATGGCTTTCAATTGACTACCATGGTGCAGTATTATTCCGCGCTGCCGTTCAACATCACGACTGGCGCCAACACCATCCAGGGCACCGCCGCCCGGCCCACGATCAATGGCGTGTTCATCAACCGAAATGCAGGATCCGGGTTCGATTCTTTCAATCTGAGCGCCCGCTTGAGCCGCTCCTTCCAGGTTTCGGAGAAACTCAAGCTGGAGAGCATGGTGGAAGGGTTCAACCTCACCAATCACCTCAATGGCGTTACCTTGAACGGCGTGTTCGGCACGGGCTTATATCCGTCGAATCCATCCTCCAACTTCGGCCAGATTACCGCCGTCAACGATTCCCGATCGCTGCAACTGGCACTGCGATTGCGTTTCTAAAGGAGCCACTCATGATCCCCCTCGTTCTTTTTGCAGTGATGAGCGTTCACCTCGGCCCGATGGGCCCCGATTCACCCGCCCGCGAGCCCCAGCTCGCGGCCAATTCCTCCACCGTAGTGCTGACGTTCGGTGCCGGCAAGGCGATCTACTTCAGTTCATCGCGCGATGGAGGCAAGACCTTTTCGGCGCCCGCTAAGATCGCTGAAGCGGGCATCATCCCGTTGACCCGTCATCGTGGCCCCCGGATCGCACTCTCTGGAAACACCATCGTCATCACCGCGGTCGCCGGCAACAAGGTGGAGGAAGGCGCTCACGCTCACGGCCTGCCCTCCGATGGTGACCTGCTTATGTGGCGCTCCCAAGATCGCGGGAAAACGTGGTCTCACGGGAAGGCCATCAATGACGTACCTGCTTCCGCGACCGAAGGCTTGCATGCGCTCACCTCTGACGGGAAGCATACTTTCTTCGCCGTATGGCTCGACAAGCGTGGCGCCAAGGGCACCAAACTGTACGCGGCCCGCTCGAGCGACGACGGCGCCACGTGGTCGCAGAATGTCGCCGTCTATCAATCGCCCGATGGTTCCATCTGCGAATGCTGCCACCCCTCGGTCGCCATCGACGCCATCGGCAAGCTGGTGGTAATGTGGCGCAATTCTCTGGGCGGCGCTCGCGACATGTACCTGGCCACGTCGCGGGATGGCGTGACCTTCTCGGCGCCTGAGAAGCTCGGAAATGGAACTTGGCAGCTCAATGCCTGCCCGATGGACGGAGGCGGCCTCGCCGCATCGCCCGACAAGATTCTGACCGCGTGGCGACGCAATGGCGATGTCTTCCTGGCCGAACCCGGCCAACCGGAACGGCAGGTGGGCACGGGCAAGGATGTGGCGCTCTCCGTGAGTGGCAACCGGACCTACGTCCTGTGGGTAAACAATTCCAAACTCGAAGCCTGGACGGATGGCAAGGTGGAAGTGCTTTCCAACGCCGGGGCGTTCCCCTCCCTTGCCAGCCTTCCCGGCGGCGGAGTGCTCGCCGCCTGGGAAGAGGACGGCGCCATCCAGATTCGCCGCCAGCCATGACCGTGAAAGCCCGGCGTGCAGGCTGATTCAGATTGGATTGTCAAAGAGCGAGGCCTGCGGAAGAACCACCGCACGTGATTTGCTGCAACCCCGCCGCAATGCTTGACTTGGGGTGAAGTGCGCCACGACTTTGGCCGGCACCTCCACCATCGTCCCCGTCAGCGGATCCCTCGACCGCCGCGCTGCCGGTGTGCGCCGCCGGAAACTGCCAAAGTTCAGAATCCCGATCTTGCTGCCCGGTGGAGTTCCTCGATCATCGCGTCGAACACCGCTTCCACCACAGCGCTCGCCTGTTCGGAACTCAGGCCTACGGCCTGTCGCACACTTTCGACCAGCAGCGACTTGGTGAACACCTGGTCTTCTCTGGGGTTCGCCATGCGGCTGCTCCGTTCGTATGAATTCAAGGGGCGGAGATCGCGAGCGGCTTTACTGGGCGGCCTTCTGCGCTCGGTATTCGGCCCAGCGCTTGCGCGTGGCTTCGGCGATCCGCGCCCGGCCTTCGGCACTCATCTTGCGCTTCACCGCGGACGGTCTTCCGGACTGCTTCTTCAATCCCGCCCAACGCTTCTGCTGCGATGCCGCCATGCGGCGCTTGGTGGCTTCGCTGACCACCCGCTTCGGCCTCTCCCCACCCACCGGAGCCGACGCCACTCCCCTGCCCCCCAGCAGCCGCCGCACTTCTTCCATCCGCTCCCCCCAGAACTTCGTACTGATGCTGGTAGCCAGCCAGGGCGGCTAGGAGTAATTAAGGGTCAGGCGATTTCGTGTAGGCCGTTCCAGTTGATTATAGTGAAAAGCCGCGGAGCGTTCCCATTAAATTGAACGCCTCGGTTCCATGTTCGAAGATGCGCCGGCGTCCAGCAAAGATTGCCGTCACGGAGGCGCTGCGAAAAACGCCCCTCGTACGACCGGGTTGACGGGCAACCTGCGTCGAGCGGCCGTCGGATAGGCCCGTTCCACTTCGGTCGATTCCCCAGGCAACGCCGAGCTTTGGTGAGCGTGGTTCTCAACCGATTCTTAAGCAAGGAGGTCTCCTCGTTCTTTCAATAGCTCAAGCCGCAACAGCACTAGATCATCCGCATTCATAGCGAGGACGTCAACCGTCACCCGGCCGATTGCGGTTCTGCCTAGAATACGAGCCCCCTCGAATTCAAAATGCTCCCTCCAGTGATCTATCCGGGGATGAAACAAACGGACGAGCTGTCCGGACTCGGGATCCAGACCGGCAATGTTGGGCCTTTGTAGCGATTGCAGTGCGGGCAAGCGAGTGCGAGATTGCCACGAACGGTTGGGCCCCCGTGCTTCTCCGCGACGATGTGGTCGATTTGAAAGGGCAGCGGCAATGCGAATCGCGGAATGCGGCAGTATTCACACCGTCCTCCGGCTCCCTCCCGAACAGCTTCGGCGAGTTCTCGATTCACTGGCGGGAAAAATCAGGCTCTGATTGCAGATGGCGCCGGGCCTTCGATTGCAGCACTCCCAAAAGCATCCCGATGTGCAGATAGCTATCGAGTTCCTGCGTCTCGCTGTCGGTCAACGAGCCCGACCGGGCTTTGGCGGAGAGTTCCTGCAGGCGCTGTTCATCGCTCAAGGGCAGCTTCATAGAAAGCAAGTAGCGAGCGATCTCCGGAGTGAGTTCGCGATCCTCAGCCTGGATAATGCGCGCGAGGATCGCGGCTTCTGTATTGGGCGTGACGACTTGCGAACTCATTCTTGACTCTCCCCTTTATCATCGGTCATTTGGGTCATTTCGGCTTCCATAACAAAATCCGTACGGCCGCGTTCGTCCAGCGGGACCGACCCGCAATGCCGTCGGACGCTATCCTACGCGGCGTCCGTTATTGGGCAGCTTGGACCATACCCAGTGGACACAGTGCACCAGTGCACCCACGAAGGGTTGGCAGCGCTTTGCGGCCAAAGATTAAGACAGCCATATGGCAGACAAGCTTTGAAGCGGAAGAGCGTTGTTTGGGGAGACGATGTGTATTTGTCGAAGATCGGGCTTGGCTTTTTCAATTTCAGTTCTACACAAAAACCGGCGAATCCGTCCGCCTTGTGTTTTGAAACCGGCTTATTTCTGAAATTAACGTTCTTTGGGGAGACCCCGACGGTACGGCGCACGATCACTTCAAGAACCGTTTAATAGTCAATAGAATCAGGTTTGGAGCAATCTTTGCGGTATTTATCTGGCCAGATCTTTGCAGCCGCGGAGCGATTGGCGTCCACATAAAGCCATAAAGCGATTCTGGCGGCGTTTTCTCAACGTCGAAGTGCAGGTGTCCGCGTTGGAGGGCCACGTGCGGAAGGAAGGGCGATTTTCAAGGGGTCCGACTGCGCAAATGCTGTGATAGCCTTGTGCTATGAATGCGAACGATACCTTCGAGGCTGGCCTAGAACTCCTTCGAGATCTCGGTGGAGAGTCAGTTCGGCACAGCCGGGGAACCCTCATTGGCCATCTCGTTGCTACTCATAACCTGTTGCGGGACTGGGGCGCTCCAGAGAGTCTGTGCTTGGCTGGACTCTTTCATTCAGTCTACGGGACTGAGGGTTTTCCTATTCAAATCGCCCCGCTAGCGGCTCGCGATGTCATTCGAAAGACAATTGGCCCCGAAGCAGAGGCGATTGCATGGGCATTCGGAATGTGTACGAATAAGAGCTTTTGGCATGTGGTTAGCCTGCTTTCCAGCAGCGGAACAGCTGAGGCGGAGTACGTCTTGACCAATCGGATCTCAGGAGACGGTCTGATCTGTCCTAAAGAGCGCTTCCTTTCTATTGTGAACTTAACGCTTGCAAATGCTCTGGAACAGGCCGAACGTCTGCCCGAACGCTATGCTACTCCGTCTAAACGAAAAACGCTAAATTTACTACTTAATCACTCGCTCTCGGGCGCGGTACTTACGTTCCAGAAAATATACGGGTCAACTTTTGCTCAATGTGGTTGATCTGAGTGAGCGGCGGAATAAGTCCACTCGCGGGTATCGTCGCAACGGCCTACGTCCTTGCCCATCATGCGGACGATGAGCGGCACGGTTAGGGTCATTTCATGACTCACGCCATGCTCCCAAAGGCCATCCTCTCCCCAACAATCCCCATGGTCCCCGCAAATCACGATTGTTGCGTCCTTGAAGAGTTGAAGAATTGATCCCAACTCGCGATCGGCGTACTCCAGGCAGGCCGTTTGGCGGATTCTACAATCCTGCGACCGGTCGACGGTCTGAAATGGCCGGCATGGATTATCGGATAGGCTCCAGGGAGCGCCATTATAGTAATAGGGCACATGAGTCTCGCCAACGTTGATGAAAACAAAGACGGGCTGGCCCTGGACAGTCGCAATCCGCTCTTCCACCCAGGAAAGCTGCCGCCTGAGGAAAAATATGTTTCCTGGATAGAAGAAGTGATCAAATGGTGCCGAAAGGATGCTGCCGGTTGGCGTATCCGGGTCGAACCAGCGGACGGCACCAGTTCCAATGGTCAAGTAGCCGAGTTTCGAGAATCCGGCAATAATATTTGCTCCAGAGAGTTGGAATCCGTCCCGCCATTGGGGTGAGAACCCGCCCCCCTTAAGTCTGAAAATCCTCCCGAACTTAGGATTCAGATAACTCTGGCGCGCCAAAGGCACACCCGGGGTAAATCCGACAAACATTGCTGAATGAGAGGCATAGGTGAAATATGAGGGTGCGATTGCCTTATGCACTGGACCCGGAGTCTTGAGGTTTTGGAGGTGGGCGCCGATAAATGTATCGTAACGGCACGAGTCCAGAGTGATAAAAAGAACAGACTCTCGGGATATTTCCTGTAGAGGCATCCAACCCCCTAGCAACTAGGTATCTCGCTTGAGTACGTATAAAGATAATGGTTCATCGAATTCTGTGTCAAGACCTATCAGCGAGCGAGGGCAGAACTCCAGGCTTCAATCCCTCTATTCCAATTTGCCTTAAAGACATTTTGTGTTTGTTTTCACCTTTCTATTCGTAATTTTCCTTGACGTAAAAACAAGCTCGCGATATAAAAAATCGAAGGTTAAAATTCACCCCCTTTTCTTACTGTAAGTTTTTATTTGTTAACGAAGCAGGTAAGATGATTGACGAGAGAGTCAGGTCTTCCGAGCCGCCGCCGGAAGTTCCCATATTCGGTTGTGTTCCGACGCCGGGCGTAAGTTCCATGCCCCGAGTGTTCACTTGGGCTGATAGTTCCGATGTGCTCGACGCTCTTGAAGCCTTGAATCTGAGAACCGCCAGGGGGCGGTTTGACCGCGCTGTGAACGAGATCGCGTGCCTTGATCCGGAGTTGGCAACTTCGATAGCCAGTTGCCTTGCGGATCTTCCGGCGCCGGCTTTCGCCCGGTTTATCCTGGCTCCGGAAGTCATCGCGCGAACCTCCCTGCTACGAGCAAAACCCAAACTGCAAATACCGTTTCTATGTATGGCACTGAAGGCGGAGCGGATGCTCAGCGGGGGTGGTTTGGCCGGTGAGGATTGCTGGACCGCGTTAGGCGATTACTACCTTTCTCGCTCAGCGCGTGCGGATATGAAAAGCGGAAAGGACGTGCCTGCGTCAACTGAATTGGTGGCATTCTCGGCTCCTCGCCTGTCGGATAGCATTGCGCTTGATTTTTCAAGTCCGAATGCCCAGATTATGGACTCCCATGGGCTACCGTTCGAACCGTATGGGCCAGAAGAGATCGCGGCAGTAGCGGCGAGCTTACAGAATCTTTTTCTCCAGATTGTTCGGGTGAGCCAGGGGGCATCCGAGCTTATCACAAGATTTGTCAAAGTGATTGTACTCCGCAAGCACACCTCCGAAGGACACAGTTCATCCTCGATGCGCACCTATCCGGGGCGAGTGTTGTTGCGAAATCCGCAAGCAGCCGACTCCTCCCGCCTCGCGTCGTCCCTGATCCACGAGGCGATTCATCATACACTCTACGTCGTCGAATATTCGGGCGAATTTGTCATGCGAGGCTTCCAAGGCGAGACGATACGGTCGCCGTGGACTGGGAACAACATTCCGGTGCATTCCTATCTTCATGCGTGCTTTGTTTGGTATGGTCTTGCCAGCTTTTGGCGGTTGCCTGCGGCCGCTGAGATTTTCCCCGCATCATCGGCGCAGCGTGAACTTAGACGCGCACTTTCCGGTTTTCAGCGGGGCAACCCACTTGACGCCCTTCATCCATATGCCCAAGAGATTCGTCCCGAAGCGCTTAAGGCGGTCGGAGCGTTGCATGATCGACTGAGCGAGCAGGGAGCACTCAACGGCGACGCTTAAGGCGCTTAAAGGCGCAAACACCGCGAGGCCGTTCTGGCAGGCCGATCCTTCCAGTTGGAAGCGGAACCGCGGGGAATTTCCAAGTAATCGATCAATTCAAGGTAGATAACCACGCGCTCAGGGAGTCGTGAGTTTTCTATCTTGGATATCTCTGGAATTCTCGCCATTAAGTTGTTTGGATATCTCAATACATATTCATTTAGTTTTCACATAATATCCGACATTTCTATTGACAATTAAAGTCGACTGGCTTAGCCTTGCTTCTAATACCAGTTTGGCAATATCAGATAGAACCAACTCAGTCCCGAGAGACTCGGAGGGTTACAGAAATGGGAGTTGAGCTGCGCCCATTAAACGTGTTGTGTAACATTCAGTGCCTCTATTGCTATCAACATCCTCAGCGGGACGCCGGGAATATTCCGCGTTCTTACGATATGGCGAAGATGAAGAGCGCCATCGAGGCGGAAGGTAGCCCGTTCACTTTATTCGGCGGAGAGCCTCTGCTTCTGCCTCTCGATGACCTCGAGGACCTGTGGTCGTGGGGTTTCGAGCGCTACGGAAGAAACGAGGTTCAAACCAATGGAACGTTGATTACCGAAGAGCATATCCGGCTATTTCACCAGTACAAAGTTCACGTCGGGTTTTCAATCGACGGGCCAGGGGAACTCAATGACATCCGCTGGCATACCGACCTCGCACGAACTCGCGAAAGCACAGCGAGATCCCTGGCTGCACTTAAACGGCTTTGCACGGAAGGTCTGCGCCCGGCGTTGATCATTACCCTGCACCGGGTGAACGCCTGTGCCGAGCGCCTGCCCATGCTTTTGGCGTGGGTGCGTGAATTGATCGGCGAAGGAGTCAAACATTTCCGTTTACACCTATTGGAGAGCGAGAGCGAAGCGATTCGCCAGCAGTATGGGTTGACAGCCGAGGAAAACACCCAAGTGCTGATGCAGTTTCTGGAGTTGAACCGGGAGTTTCCGCGCGCCGATTTTCACTTGTTCGGGGAAATGAGGCAGTTGCTGATGGGGGAGGATCGGCAAATATCGTGTATCTGGAACGCTTGCGACCCGTATACAACATCGGCGGTTCGCGGCATTGAAGGCCAGGGACAGCGAAGCAATTGCGGCCGTACCAATAAGGACGGCGTCGATTTCGTCAAAACCTCAACCCCAGGATACGAGCGCTACATTTCGCTTTTCTATACCCCCCAGGCGTCAGGTGGATGCAGCGGTTGCAGGTTTTTCCTGATGTGTAAAGGTCAATGCCCCGGCACCGGCATTGGCGGCGATTGGCGGAACCGCACGGAACACTGCGAGGTCTGGAAATCGCTCTTTGAATTTCTGGAAAACGAACTCGTCAAAGAAGGCAAAAGCCCCCTATCGTTGAGCGACAGTTTGCCTGAAATTGAAAAAAGGTCGATTGAACTGTGGACTTCGGCCAGACGGGTCTCTCTTTCCGCATTGACGGCGGAGCAGAGCCCCGCCAGACAGAAGCCTCAGGCGGGTCAGATGGCAGGCGGCCTGGTTCAGCTGACCGCCGCCTGTTCGTGACTTCCAGCAAACGAGACTTACGATGCTTCCTTCCTCCCTTGTTCCCGACCGGTTGCCGTTTGTGTTGCCCGAATTCCTCAGGCTCTCCTGGGTCACTGAGGCAGCCCACGACGTTTGGGCGCTGCGTTTGCGGGCGATGGTCCGGGCCTGGTTCGAGATTGAAATATCGAGCGCCGCTATTGGCGCTCGCGAGTGTGCGCTGATCCGCCGTCCATCGCAAGATTGCTCGAGCCGCATCGCAGAGTGGAGCGCACGCGGCCTGAGGGTGCTGTTTCTGCCGGATCGGACCCAGACCGCACCGGGACAGCCGGAGGCATGCGCGTCCGAAGACAACCCTTCCGAGGCGACATATCTAGTAGTTGGCGCGGGTCAAGGCGTAGCGCGATTTCATGATGCATGGATGGCGGACGACCATTTGGCAATGGGTCTTTTGCTCGGTTATCCGAGATGCTGCGCGACGGCTTTTGTGGAGCGCCATGTTAGGGGTAGCTGGCTTGATCCAACGTGGTTGATGGCAGCTTCTGAATCAACTGGCGGCCCATTGGCAGAAGTGGCCGGATCTCCCATTACCAATTTGCTATGGCGTTGGATCGGTGTTCGCGCGACTCCCCATTTACTATGCGACTTCCATTGCAGTGCCTCCGTAGAACTGGGGCGGCGTTTCATCCAGATCGGGCGAGAGTCCGCCTATGAGGCGGAAATGGACTGGCTCCAGGAAGTGCTCTCGTGGCCCGCAAAGTGGTCAGCCCTGCACGGAATCGCGGAGGTAAAAACTCCCATCCTCAAGGTTACAACACGCACGGACGCAACCGCGACGACGTATACAGTCCATTGGTTAGGCGAGCGGTTTCCGGAAGAAGGAGCTAAGGGCGTCGCCTTTCCCTACAAGACACCAGAACGGGCGCTCTTAACAGAATCCGCTGTGTTCCGGCGCGCCATGAAAGCAGTGCCAGATATTGTTCAGATCCAACCGGCACGATAAGAGTCTACGGGGCCACGATCCTGTTCGCGGTCGGCGAGATGTCTGTCGGCTCTCGCACTCGCCGCTAGACAGTTAAAGCCGACAAATCGAAAGGAGAAAAGAATGACAATCGACAACGTCAACTATGAAATTATTGGCGATAAATTTAGCGTCGGCACTTACGGCGGACAGCCGACGCTGGAAGCACACCACGATCGCTCCGGTCACGATGACGCTTCTGTGCACTTCGATGTACCGGCCGACGACTTCGATCCTCACGACGACGTAGTCCCGCACGACGACGGATCGTACCACGACGATGCCAGCTAATCGCTGAATCCTGCACGCCAGGAGGTTCCTGGGCCTGCTAAAGAAGGGGTCGAGGAACTTCCTGTTTAATAAACAATCGGCCGCAGACTATAAGCGGCATGAGCCATGACGCACCGACAATGACGATCGGCACAAAGAGCATCTTATTTGGCGCGCACTGTTTTTTTCTACATCCGTGGTTTGTCGCCGCGGCTTGGTGGAAGCTTTATGGTTGTCCGTTCGATCCAAGGCTGTGGTTCGCGTTTGGCGCACACGATCTAGGCTATTTCGGCAAGCCCAACATGGACGGACCTGAGGGATTGCAGCACGTGGAACTCGGTGCCAAGATCATGGGATTTCTATTCGGCAACGAATGGGGTGATTTTTCCAGATATCATTCGCGCGCCTATGCGAAAACCGCGGGCCGCCGCCCTTCCCGGCTGTGTTTCGCGGACAAGTTGGCAGTGGCATTGACGCCCATCTGGCTGTATTTACCCATGGCTAGGTTGACGGGAGAGTTGTTCGAGTATATGGGTTTAAGCACTCCATGCTCCGGGAGTTATGAGGCGGAAACGTCTAACCAGGAGCGATGGTATCGAAACCTTCAAGAGCACCTTCGGGACTGGGTTTACACACATAAAGACGATTTGGTTGGAGCCCCAGCTCTTGACGCGGTGCTGGATCCCGAGTAGGAATCTGCCATTTCACCTGGTGTCTTAAGGTGGGTGTATTCAGGAGAAGGAATAAACTTCGAGGACATCCTCAAGGGTATGACGATCGAACAGAGCCCCGCGGAAGATGCGCTCGCAACCTATCGTGCAGGAGCGTTTCGGCTTTACGGCGGCGTTGGGGATGAGGAGTTCATCCTGCCTCCCGGTCGCCAGGAATGCGTTCGGTTACCGGCAGGCGCAGCCGAACTGGCCAGATCCTGCGATTCTTTTAGGACAATTCCGCAACACGCGGAGGCGTATTGTTCGCACTTCGGGCTGGCGATGGCAGAGTTCTCCAGGATCCAGCATACTCTTCGACGACTTGCCGAAGAAGGCGTACTAGTCTCGCCATGCCAAGTCACCAGAGCCATCCACGCCAGAATCATTGGCCGTCAAGAGCCGCCGCCGATCTCTCGGATTAGTGTCATCGCGGCAGATCGGCCTGCACTTCTGAAGTCCTGTTTGGAAACCCATATTGCCAACTTCGACACGCCCGACTCCCTGTCAGTCGGAGTATTCGACGATTCTCACGACGCGAGTACGACCGCCGAGAATGAAGCGATTGCGACTTCGATTGCCGACGAGACGGGCGTGGCGATCGGCTTCGCAGGTCGCTCGGAGCGGCTCCGATTTGTTGCCGCGCTGGTTGAGCATGGAGTCCCACGGGAGATAGCGGCGTTTAGCCTTCGAGGCATCGCGGGGGAAGCATGTACCACTGGGGCCAATCGAAACGCTGCGCTCCTGGAATCGATCGGACAGCGTTCTCTGATGGTGGACGACGATACGGCCTGCAGAATGGCAGCCCATCCACGCCGTGAGACTGCGGTGCGCTTCGGCGGTCATGAGAATAGCGCGGATCTTTGGTTCTATCGCGATCGAGCGGAGGCTCTTGCGAACGCAAACTGGACAACGGAATCGCTCGGGGAGCAGCACAATCTCCTGTTAGGGAGGACGCTGGCTGAGGTTTGGGGCGTAAATCCGGCAATCGATCGTAGTTGCACTCACACCATCGCCGAAGCCATGTCCCACGTGGGGCGGATACGGGTCACGGCCTGCGGCGCGGTCGGCGACTCGGGTTGTCATTCACCAATACCCCTGTTGTGGACGGCGGTCAGTCAACTGCGAGAGCGCGCAGATGAGGAGCCTTGCAGTTACGAGATCGCTCTCGGCAGCCGTGAGAGAATCTCGGTCGATCGCCAGCCGACCATTAATCATCGATCAGGGTTCAAGGCCATGTCGATCGGTATCGACAGCCGGGGGCTAGTGCCGCCCTTTCTACCGGTGTATCGCAATCAGGATGGCGTTTTCAGCGTGCTGTTGGACGCCGTCTGCCCCAGCGCGTTTGTTGGACGTCTGCCGATCGCTATTCTCCATCAGGCTCCGGCCGAACGCCGGTACGCCGACGTGGACGGTTACAGACCACTTCGGATGTCCGATTTTTTGATAGCGCTGATCAGAACCTGGAATACCCCGGATGGGCTGACCGATACGGAGAGACTTATCAGCCTTGGCTCTTGGCTGCAGCGTTTGGCTAAGTTGCCCGCGGGTTCCTTTGTTTCACATGCGCGCCATGCCACGCGGCTCCGGTTTGCAGGTTTGCTGCAAACCATAAATTCCCGCCTCCCAGATATTCCCGAGAGCATCCCTGACTGGAGTCGGCGACTTGCCGGCTGCGCGGCTGCGTTCGGCACCATGATCGAAGCGGGCGACTCCTGGATACCAGAGGAATGGCGTCGGCATCCGTCCAGTGAAATGGTGGGGGAACTTCAGAGGATCGTGGGTTTGACCGGTTCCCTTCTGATGTGGTGGCCTCGAATCATTGAGGTCGCAACAGAGCTTCGGCGCAACGGCATACAGATTACGCGGCAAGCGCAGTCGAACGCCGCTGCGGTTCGGTACAGCGTCGCCGCGGGAATGGTCACGCGGAGTGAGACACCCCGGGGTTATTATGAGCGCAGCTGATGGGGCCAAAGTCCTCGAAAATGTCAGCCTAAAGGAACGACTGGCGGCGTTGCGCAATGTCCGGTCATTCCTGGGTATGATCTGGGAAACCAGCCGGATACTGGTTGTTATAAGCGTAATTCTCCGCCTGCTTCGTTCGATCCTGCCTGTGGCGATGCTCTGGATCTCGAAGCTGATCCTCGACAGCATTGTGTCTCGTGCCTCGCGGCCGGCCGCCGACCCTTGGCGTATCTGGAAGCTGTTTCTGCTCGAATGCGCATTAGCCATTGCGAGCGATGTGCTCGGGCGGGCAAACACCCTCTGTGACAGCGTACTGGGCGACCGCCTTGGAATCAGGATTAGTGTGCGGCTAATGCAACACGCAACGATATTGGACTTGGCTTCTTTTGAGGATCCGGTATTCTATGACAAGCTCGAACGCGCCCGGCGGGAGATGGGCGGTCGTCTCAGCCTGCTGGCGGAGTTGCTGACGATCTGCCAGGATTTTCTAAGCCTGCTCTCGCTCTCCACCGCGCTGATCGTGTTCTCGCCTTGGCTTATGGCCCTCCTGGTAGCGGCAGTCATCCCTGCGTTCATCGGCGAAACGCATTTCAGCACGCTTGCCTATTCGGTGCTGTACCGGAGGACTCCCGAGCGCCGGCGCCTCGACTATCTGAAATTCCTGGGAGCCAGTCTCCAAAGCGTAAAGGAGATTAAGATTTTCGGTTTAGGCCCGCACCTTGTCGACTTGTTCCAGCAGACTTCGGAAACGATCGTTGCCGAGAACAGGGCTGTGGCGAATCAGCGGGCAACGGTCGGTTCGGCGCTCAACCTGATCTCGACCGGAGGTTATTACTCTGCGTACGCGATCGTCCTGTTGAAAGTGTTGGCCGGAACCATCAGCGTGGGGATGTTCACATTTCTCATCGGTTCCTTTTCCCGCTCGCGTTCGTATGTTGAGCGGATTCTTAATAACGTGACGGATATCTCCGATCAGGCCCTATTACTGAAAGATATGTTCGACTTCTTCGCGATGTCCCCCACCATCCGCTCGTCGCCGACGGCGATCCCCGCGCCCCGGCCTATTCGCCGGGGATTTGAATTTGAGGGTGTCAGTTTTGCCTATCCGGGGTCGGAGCATTGGGTGCTGCGAGACGTCAGTTTCCGCCTGGACCGCGGCGAAAAACTGGCCTTGATTGGGGAAAACGGGGCCGGCAAGACCACATTGGTGAAACTGCTGGCTAGGCTGTACGATCCGACGGAGGGCCGCATCACACTGGATGGCGTTGACCTCAGGGAGTACGATATCGACGATCTCCGGCGAGAGATAGGAGTGATCTTCCAGGATTATGTTCGCTATGACCGGTCGGTCCGGGACAACATCGGTTTCGGACAGATCGACGCCTTGGAGGATGTCAAACGAATTATCAGGGCAGCAAAGAAGAGCGGGGCGCAAGACTTCATCGACAGGCTGCCGTTTGGAATCGAGCAAATGGTCGGGCGGCGCTTCGAAGGGGGACTCGATCTTTCGGGCGGCGAATGGCAGAAACTCGCTCTGGCCCGGGCTTATATGCGGGAGGCCCAGATTCTGATCCTGGACGAGCCTACCGCCACCTTGGATGCCAGGGCGGAATATGAGGTCTTCCAGCGCTTTGCCGAACTTACTCGAGGACGCCTGGCTGTGCTGATCTCACACCGCTTCTCAACCGTCCGAATGGCAGATCGAATTCTCGTGCTGGTGGAGGGCGGCCTGCGAGAGCAAGGGACTCACAAACAACTGATAGATGCCGGCGGCCGGTATGCGGAACTCTTTGACTTGCAGGCGGCAGGATATCGATAGTTTATGGCAGATCTGTTCGCGATAGACAGCGTGCAGAGCAGCGCCGGCGTAGATGTTGGCGGCTTGCAGCCAGACCCTCGCCTGGCGGAAAGTTATCTGTCCAAGACAATCCACGAGTTTGCAAAACAAACCGGATCGCTCGAATCCGCTGTTTACTGCCCGATCGCCGCCCCCTCTCCATACTTCCTCCTCGTGTTCCGCGATGAAAGCAATCGTTTCCTGAATGATATTCTCGATGCGCACCGGATGACGCCATCAGAAATCCACACAATCTGTCTGAGATTGTCGGAGTTGTATCAACTGGCCAACCCGAGCTCGTACACGCCCGACACTTTGGCGGCGCCGTATTGGCTGCGCAACGATGGGATCGTCGTGTACGGTCGCGACATTCGTCAGGACATACCCCTCTATCAACGGCCGGATCGCCTGTTGCTGTTGCATCTCAGCAGGACCCTGCACCGAACGAGAAGCCATGTCATCCTGGGCGCTCTTGCCGAGAGCCATTTTCACCGCCTGCACCAAAGCATCGCACAGGAGCGGGAACAACTTATGAAGACCGCGCTGCTGGCCCGTGGTGTCTGGAAGGTGTCGGGCGGCGGGCTCAAAACCGAGTTTCTCCGCTGGTATGGCTCTTCTAGAATGCGCGAGAACCTAGCCGAGGTAGAGTTTATGTCCCAGGAGACCAGTTGCGAAGCGATAACCTGCGGGAAGCGTAGCGCCTATCGCGCCGTGTGGCTGTTCGAGGTTTTTCTGGACGAACTCAGGAGGTCGGTTTCAAAGTGATAACCGAGGGCGACTACGAGCGGTGTGCACGCCAGTTCTGCAGCGTTTTTGACCCGCTCGGGGAGCAGGTTGTCTCGATCCTCCTCTATGGGTCGATGGCGCGCGGGGAGATCAAGCCCGGAAAGAGCGATGTGCTGGATGCCGCCGTCATATTCAAAGATCTTACAAGCAGCGGCGAGCAGGAATTCTACCGAAAGCTGGACACGATGTTGCAGGCATGTCAGGGTCTGGCAGAGTCAGGGCTCCCGCATGAGCATCAGTTTCACTACTATACCGAGGATGAGTTCTGCCACGTTCATGATCCAGTGTTCACGCCTTCATGGCACACTAATGAGTGCAGTTCCGTTTTGTCCGGGCAGGATATTCGCCGGAGAGCTGGAAGCGACGCTATAGACGCCGGTACCATGCGGGGCGCGTTCTTCGCGCTCAGGATGTCCCTGACGCGGGACCTAGCTAGTTTTCTGGTAAATCCCAAGCAGCCGTCGATACGGCGCCAGGCTATTGCCGCGATCAGAAAGGCGGGGCTGTACGTGGCAACGCTGGCCTGCTTCGCCTGCGGCGCAGATGGAGAAGTCTCACGGGCGGCGGAGAATCTGGCAAAGCTGTTTCCGGCAATTTGCATCGAGGATCTGCAGGCAATTCAGGATTTCAGAAAGCGGCGGAGCAGCGATATCAGCTATGGCGAGCTTTCTATCGCCGCCAAACTGACGCTTGTGGTGATTGAGCAGATTCATGTCGAAGTTACCGCTTGGCTTGGACGGAGGGGCGAGCGGCCTCGCAGCGAGGGTTCCCCGCCGCGAGTCGTGATATTGGTGTCGACCTGTTGCTTTCTGAAAGACATTTCGTTATACCGCGACTTGGCGCACGCTCTTTGTAGCAGAAATGCCTCGGTCACCTATCTGTATGCAGAGTGGGATCCGTGTAGTTATATCAATCGGCTACCGGAGCCCCGCAGCCTCCACTGTTCAGAAAACCGTCGTGAAACGCTGCGGATATTGAGCGCTGGTAAGGTCCCCATTGTGTACTTAAACCGCTACACGCCTTTGGACGCCGAATGCTCAGCGATCTCCGATCTACCAGTTTCGCGAGGTATGTGTATTCGTGAAATTACGCCCGTCTGGGAGACGATTAAGACTTCAGTGGCCCGATTCTGTGAATGGCAGCAGCTTCCGGATTCGCCCTCCAACCTGGCTGACGACGAAATCAGATTGAGTCTGAGGTTTGCGCGGGCAGCCCGTCGATATGAAGCGACATTTCGGAAAGGTTTGGAGGAATTAGCTCCGACCCACGTCTTACTGTTCAACTTCGCGTACTTTCTGGAACGTCTCGCGGCCTCCACTGCGCTGTCTCAGGCCCGAACTGTCATTTGCTCTGAAACGTCTTGTTTCAAAGATCGCCGTTATCTCTTCCGAATGCGAGATTTGGCGGAGTATAGAGGCGGCTTTTATGATGGCGCCTTGGCCGCTATATCCAATGTTCCAAAGGAGGATCTAGCGTCGACCAGAGTGTTCTTGCGCAGGAGTTACGAAGCGAATGGAAATAGCTCGTTCAAGCAGCCTGCCGCCCATCAGTCTCTACGCGACCGGCTCGGAATCGACGAGGCTCAACGTGTCGCGCTCTTTATCGGTCAAGTTCCGTTCGATGCATCCGTGAGCTGGGGTGAGCCTTATATATCGGTGCGGGATGCGATTACCACGGCCTATCGTTACTTCGCCTCACGCCCGGGCTGGTTTCTGGTGGTTCGCTTCCATCCCGGCAGCGCCCAACAGGGAAAAGTGGACCCCTTAGCAGGTCATCTCGCCCGCCTCGGCGGCGCTCGCAATGTAGCAGTTGTTCAAGGCAGAGAAGTGAATACGTACCAGCTGATGGAGTTGGCGTCGCTCGGTATTACGATCTCGTCTCAAGCCGGATTGGAGATGTTGGCTTTTCACAAACCCGTGGTCGTACTCGGGTCAGCCTTTTACCGAGGCTTGGGAGTGACCATCGACGCTGAAGGCGGAGCAGGAAAAGCTGCTTTGGACGCCGGGGTTGCGTTCACTCCGGATCGGCACTGGTCGGACAAGGTGGATGCAGTTCTCACGTACTGGACGCAGAACTACCTGAAAGAGGTCGACGGGGCAGGAACGTGGACGAAGAAGGGACTGGAGACGGCCTGCGACTTGTTCGACTGCCGCGCCGGGGTGGTCCCAGCGAAAGCACAAGCCGGCGAATAAAGTGAACTTAGAAACTCGAGGGCCAAATGCCAAGTCAGCTATCATTTCGTTTGTTCGGACCAGTCGCTTGCGCCGTTTTGGCGGCAGCTTACGCCTCAGATGAACCGACGGCTGGGTTCGCCTCGGCTACCGTCAAAGCCAGCGATGGGAAATCAGCACGTTCCTCTATCGGCAATCGAGGCGGCGCCTTTTCAGCGGACAATGCCAACCTGGCCCAGTGCATCGAATGGGCATATGACGTGAAGGACTATCAGATTCTAGGGCCTTCATGGCTCAGAAACAAGCGGGGTTACGACATCAGGGCAGTAGCGCCGCCACAGAATTCCTGGGCTGAAATGAAGACCATGGTGCAGACACTGCTGGCCGATCGCTTTCGGCTGAAGACTCACCGCGAGACCAGAATTGTACCGGTCCTGACATTGATGGTGGATGAGGGCGGTCCGAAGATCCATACTTCCGATACAAAAAGCTCCAACAGGACTAACTTTCAGAAGCGAGCGATCATTGTTCAGCAGCTCTCGATGACCGACTTTGCTTACTCTCTCTACCGACAAACGGGTTGGATTGTGTTGGACAAAACCGGCCTGAAGGGGCGCTTCGATCTATCGCTCAACTACGAGCCGGATGACAAGAGAATGTCCGATAGTGCCCCCGCATCAATTTTTGCGGCCCTTCAGAACCAACTGGGGCTCAAGCTCCGAGAGTCGAAGGAGCCCCTGGAAGTGTTGGTGATCGATCACGCAGAACCCCTGGCAGACGAGGATTCGCAGGCGGGCGACGTGCCCTCGGGAACACCGATTGGGGACTTCGTTTGCCCGATGCACCCGGATGTTACATCCTCAAAAGCAGGCAAGTGCCCCAAATGTGCGATGACGTTGAAGCCGGCCATTGTTGACAGCCAGGAATACCCCGTAGATTTATCGGTTACCCCACGCACCCCGCAGATCGGTATGCCGGTCGATCTGGCTCTCAGGATCAAAGACCCTCTGACCGACGCATTAATAACTAACTTCGAGACCGTGCATGAGAAGTTATTCCACCTTTTCATGGTAAGTCAGGATCTGGAGTATTTCGTGCACGATCATCCGGTTTTAAGGCCAGATGCGGCCTTTCACCTGCGGACCAGCCTGCCCAAGCGTGGCATATACCGTGTGCTCGCGGATTTCTATCCGAGCCAGGGGACTCCGCAGTTGGTGTCAAAGACCATCATCGTGCCCGGCGGCAAGCTGGAGGCAGCGCATCCAGAGCCGGATTTCGCTCCAAAACAGGCAGCCAATCTTCAGGTCGAATTGCTGATGAGCCCACGGCAAGCCTTGGCAGGATATGAGACGTTTCTTTTCTTTCACGTGACGCCAACCGAGGGCCTCGAACCGTATCTCGGCGCGTGGGGGCACTTGCTCGCGGCAAGCGACGATCTGGTGGATCTGATTCACGCCCATCCAGTTCAAGATACGAAGACCGCCTCCCTCCAGTTCAACGTGACCTTCCCACGTGCTCGAACATATCGTGTCTGGGTGCAGTTCCAAAGACTGGGCGTCGTCAATACGGCGAGCTTTACCATACCGGTTTCGAGCATCGAGTGAAGAACTAATCGATCACACCTTAGGACTTGGGGACTGTTTATGCACTTAAAATCGCTGTTGGTTGTCGGTCTCGCTTCCGTGTTGCTGGGTCTCCCTGCCAGGGCCCACCTTGCGATCACGACGAACATCACTTTCGAGCGACAAATCTCGCGAATCTTCTCTCGCCGTTGTATTTCGTGCCACCGTCCAGGCGGTGCCGCCTTTTCGATGTTGTCGTATCAGGACGTTAGACCGTGGGCCAAAATTATCGAACGCGAAGTTCTGGCGCGTCGGATGCCGCCGTGGGGTCCCGTCAAAGGTTTCGCAGAGTTTCGGGACGACCCAAGTCTGACCGCCGAAGAGATCGAGCAGATTTCCAGATGGGTGGAGGGAGGCGCCCCGGACGGCGATTCCCGGAAATTGCTAGCACCCGTCATCTCCGGCGAGTCAGCCAAACTCCCGCCCAGAGCACGAAAGTTGGAGATTGAAGACAGGGTTGTGATGAATCGAGGTGTGGATGTTATCGCAATTCTTCCGGTGAGCTTGCCAGAGAGGGGAACAGTGATGGTAACCGCCACACGGCCTGATGGGAGTGTTGAGCCGCTGCTGTGGGTAGACAGTTTCAGGATGGGGTTCGCACAACCGTTTTGGTACAGACGCCCACCTCATCTTCCGTCAGGATCGAGGATTGAGGTGGTGGCGCCCTCGACCTCTCGGGTGACGCTGTTCCTAAAATGACTATGGCGAAACCGGCGAGAGATGCGTTAACCGCGAAATCGAAGATCCCGTCCATACCGTGTGAATGGGGATGGCTGTTTATCCGGGGCAGTTCCTTACAACCGAAGGGAGCGATCGTTCTTTGAGCGATTTCGCGGCCATGATCGAGGCCTCCCGGCCTCGCATCTTTCGCTTTGCGCTGTCTGCACTGCGGGATCGCGATCTGGCGGAAACCGTCACGCAGGACTGTCTGCTGAAAGCTTACAGGTCGATCAGTCAGTTTCGCGGCGACTCGAGCATTCAGACGTGGCTCATGCACATTGCCCTGAATCTGGTTCGCGATATCGGACGAAATCGGCGGTTTCAATTCTGGAAGAAAGCCCGCGCCACCTCCGTCAATTTAGACGCCGCCGGTTCGTGGATGGCGGACCCAGCGGCGTCGCCTGAAGAGCAGGCGGTAGACCGGCAGCAGGTACAGGCGATTTGGGGCGTGGTAGATCAGCTATCGGAGAGACAGCGGACAGTGTTTCTCCTGCACTTCTTGGAAGGTCTGACAGCAAACGACATCGAGGCAATCACGGGGATCAGCCGCGCCGCCGTGAAAGTGCATCTATTCCGTGCGGTGCACACGATCCGGCAGAAATTGGGGAGGTCGAAGTGAGTCAACATTTGTCGTCAGAGCAAATCTCCTGGTGGATTGCAGGAGAGCATTCCGACGGCGAAGAGCAACACGTGCGCGAGTGTGCAGACTGCCGGATCGAAGTGGAACGTTGGACCAAGGTCCTCGGCCGCTTTCGCGCGTTCGGGCAACAGGTGGACGACCGTTGTACGCGGACGCCTTCGATGAGCCTGAAAACGTCCACGTGGCCGCGTCTCGCCCTCTCCGCAGTTCTGACTCTGTCTTTGGTGGCAGTAGCGCTGTGGATTCCGCAGTCTCCCGACTCTGCCATGGAAGAGCCATTTTTGGCCATCCCATTCGTGGCACCGCTAGCCCCGTATGAACGCGCCACCGTGATGCGAATGAGGATGCCGGTAGCAGCGTTAATTGCGGCCGGATTCGAAGTGGATGAGCCGGAATCGGGTAGCAGCGTCACCGCTGACGTAATAGTAGGGCAGGATGGTCGCGCCCACGCCGTTCGGCTGTTATCGAAATGGAAGGGGAATGTTAGCCAATGAGAAAGCGATTGGTTTTGGGAGCCCTCCTTATTCCCGTGTGGTTAGAGGCCCAACAGACCAGATTCATGACCGATCCGGGTTTCGAACCCTTGCTGGTGGGGATGAATCATCCAGAAGGTCAATCGGGACCGGTATTAGGCAAGCCGTTTTCGGCCACTGAGGTGCGGCACAGCAAACAAGTGTTGGCCGATGGAACGAATGTAGATCGCACCGATACCAGCCTTTTCTATCGCGACGAACGGGGACGAATGCGAACCGGCAACGACACCACAGCCGTGATCTTCGACCCGGTAGCCGGCTTCACGTACACGCTCAATCTGAGGAGCAAAACTTATCAGAAGGTTCCGATCCGTCAGGGAAACGATAAGTACTCGATTGCTGTGATTGAGAACCGCACCTCCACCACCACCACCTCCTCCTCCTCCTCCTGGGGCGGCGATTCAAAGGGGGCCATTTCGCAGGGACGAAGGGCGTTGGAGTCCAAGCCCGTGACGCAGGAACTGCCCGCGCAATGGATCGCGGGAGTGTTGGCCACGGGATCCCGGTCGACGACGACAATCCCGATGGGCGCTCTGGGCAATGATCGGGACGTGGCAATAGTCAATGAGCGCTGGCAGTCTAACGATTTGCAGGTCGTGCTGCGGACGATGAATTCGGACCCGCGCTTCGGTGTAACCACCTACGAGTTGACGAACCTTGTGCAGGGCCCGCAGGATGCGGCGATGTTCGTCGTGTCTCCCGATTACTTTTTGCAGGCTCCGGTATTTTCGTTCCATGGGCGGCACGAGCAGTAGCTCGAAAACAAGAGCTGAAAGGGGAGGGCGGAACGTGAAGAGAAAATTGGTGAACGCGGGCCTCGCCGTGCTCAGTTGCGCCGCGGCCTTCAATCAAAGCGCGATATTCGAGGTAGCCTCGGTGCGTCCCAGCCTGACCGGCGATGGACATCGCAATTTCTCGATCTCCACCAATGGCGGCGGAGTGAAGTTGGCCGTCCAGAACCAAAGCCTGGCAGTGCTGATTCAAAAGGCCTACAGCTTGAAGGAGTATCAGATCTCCGGGCCGGAGTGGATTCGCAAAACTGCGTTCGATATTGTCGCAACACTGCCGCCTCAAACGCCGCCCGAGCAGACCATGCCAGCATTGCAGGCACTCCTGGCGGAACGATTCAAACTGGCCTTCCACAAAGAGAAGAAGGAACTGCCAATCTACGCGTTAGTTGTCGGAAAGACCGGGCCAAAACTCCGGCCTCCGGCTGATTCGTCCGGCGTTTACGGAACGTGGGATGAAAAGGGACAGCTAACGGGCAAGAACGAAACCATGGCGCATTTCGCCGACGTACTGTCGACTCATGTGGACCGCCCGGTCGTCGACATGACTCGTCTTGATGGCGGCTTCGATTTCGTTGTGAAATATGCGCCCATCGACGGTAATGCCAGCCGCGACGACTCGGCCGGGCAGTCGCTTTTCACAGCGCTTCAAGATGCACTTGGGCTCAAGTTAGAGGCAAGACGAGGCCAAGTGGAGACCCTGGTGATCGACCACGTCGATAGGACACCGGCGGAGAACTGAGAAAGGTCTGGATGTGCACCCATATCCGTGTTGGTTTGACGGCAGCACTGACGATCTGGAGCCTCGCGGCTTCCGAGCACCGCGGCCAAGTCACCTTCGGTGGGCAAACCGCACCCGGGGTCGTCGTTACGGCATCAAGAGAGGGTCGCCAGGAAGTCGCTGTAACTGACGAAGAGGGCACCTATCTTTTCCGTGACCTTTCGGACGGAGTTTGGACGATTCGCATCGAAATGCCCTGCTTCGTCACAATCCAGCGCGAGATTGCCGTAGGGCCTGGGGCTCTTGCTGCCAGGTGGGAACTGCATTTGTTGCCGCCGGAAGATATCTGGCGATCCGCCGTGGAATCTTCTTCTGAAGCGAAGCTGCCCGACCCAACTCCAACACCGAACCGGAGCGCAGCTCAATCCGTCCAAAGCGGCGAACTAGCCGTGCAGAAGTCGAATGCTGCTTCCCCTTCGATGGAGCCGGCCCCAGCGAGCGATTCCACCGCCGGACTTGAAGCTGAGACTCCCGATTCGCCCCGGATTGCCTCCGACGTTTTCACCATCAACGGAAGCGTCAACAATGGTGCGTCTTCGCCTTTTGCGCAATCGCCCGCCTTCGGAAACAATCGAAAAGGAGCGCCCCCGCTCTACACCGGCGGCATCGGGATAAGCTGGGATAACGCCGCCTGGGATGCACGCTCGTACTCATTGACTGGCCAGGACACACCGAAGCCCACTTACAATTTCGCCCAGGGCTCTGCCACTTTCGGCGGTCCTGTGGCCATTCCGCAGGCGCGAGTCTCTCCTGACAACGCGGTCCAGCTTACCCTTAACTACGAATGGACGCGCAGCCGGAACGCCAGCATTTACCCCGGGCGCGTTCCCGAGCCGGAGGAGCGCTCAGGCGATCTTAGCCGATTATCGAACCTTACCATTGACCCAATCAGTGGCGCGCCATTTCCAGGAAATGTGATTCCGTCAAGCCGTATCAGTTCCCAGGCCAAGGCGCTGCTTGGCTACTACCCGCTGCCCGGATTTTCTCAAAACTACGGTTACAACTATCAGATTCCGCTTACGCGGACCAACGCACAGGATAGTATTCAGGCCGCCGCCGATCAAAAACTCGGTCCCAAGGACCGTGTTTCGGGACGTTTCGGGTGGCAGCGTGCCGGTTCGGAAGCGCCAAACCTGTTCCAGTTCGCCGACACCACGGATACCGGCGCTCTCAGCGCTTCCTTCTCCTGGTCGCATCGTTTCGACCGTCGCCGGCAGGTGCGGCTGACATATCAGTTCAGTCGGCTTTCGATGCGTAATACGCCGTTCTTCGCCAACAGGGAAAACGTGTCGGCCGAAGTCGGGATCGCCGGCAACAATCAGGATCCCATGAACTGGGGCCCGCCTAACCTTTCATTCGCCAGCGGCATCACTTCGCTCACAGACGGCCAGGCGGCGTTGGACCGAAACCAGACCAGCGGGTTGTCACTCGCCGCGTACTGGAACCGCAAGGGGCACAACTTGTCGTTTGGCGGCGGAGTGCGCCGGCAACAATTCAACTGGCTGTCGCAGCAGAATCCGCGTGGATCGTTCACTTTCACCGGAGCCGCCGCCGGCGTGGACTTCGCCGGGTTCCTCCTCGGCATACCGGACACCGTCTCTATTGCATTCGGCAATGCCGACAAATATTTTCGCCAAACCAGCTATAACGCATATGTCAACGATGACTGGCGGATCGGCCCCAGCCTGACATTGACCGCGGGAATGCGCTGGGAGTACAGCGCACCCATAACGGAACGGTACGGCCGGTTGGTGAATCTCGACCTCACTCCTGATTTCGGGACAGCCGCTCCAGCACTGGCACAGAACGGCAGCGCTTCCCTCATCCGTCCCGACATGCGCTCCGTCGAGCCGCGGATTGCCATCGCATGGCGGCCATTGCCAGCGTCCTCGGTCGTGGTCCGCGCCGGATACGGGGTTTATTACGATACATCGGTGTACCTCCCGATCGCCCTCGGCTTGTCGCAGCAACCGCCGCTGTCGAAGACGTTCAGCGTTGAGAATACGCCGCAGAACTCATCCCGGAATCTACTGACGCTGGCTGACGCCTTCAATAGCTCGCCTTCCGGAACGCTCAACACGTTCGCAGTGGATCCGAACTTCCGTGTGGGATATGCGCAGAACTGGAATCTTTCCATTCAGAGAGATCTGCTCTCCGCATTCGTGGCTACCGCCAGCTATCTTGGCATCAAGGGAACCAGGGCGCAACAACAGTTTCTTCCCAACACGTTCCCTGCCGGGGCCCCGAACCCCTGCCCGACATGCCCCTCCGGATTCGTTTACAGGACTTCCAACGGTGATTCGACTCGCGAAGCCGTCCAACTCGAATTGCGCCGCCGCCTCCATAACGGCTTGATGGCCGCCGCCCAATACACCTTCTCCAAGGCCATCGACAACGCAGCGACAGGTGGGAGGAGTCAAGGGACTCCCGTCACCGCGCAAAACTGGCTCAATCTCAGCGGCGAACGGGGGCTCTCGACCTTCGACCAGCGTCACCTGCTGACTTTTCAGGCGCAGTACAGCAGCGGAATGGGTGTGGCCGGAGGCGCTCTTCTGAGCGGCTGGCGCGCCGCTTTATTCAAGGAATGGACACTCGCGACACAACTGACCGCGGGTAGCGGCCTGCCGCTGACGCCCATATTCGTCACCGCAGTGAGCGGCACGGGAGTGACCGGAACAGTGCGGCCCCAATATACGGGAGCGCCACTTTACGCGGCGCCGGAGGGTTTGTTTCTGAATCCGGCTGCTTATACAACGCCGCCACCGGGCAAGTGGGGAAATGCGGGAAGAGACTCCATCCTGGGCCCATCGCAGTTTGCGTTGAACGCCTCACTGGGAAGGGTTTTCCGCCTGCGCGATCGGCTTAATGCCGAATGGCGCTTCGATGCCACCAATCCATTGAATCACGTGACGTTTCTGCGGTGGGACACGAACACCAATAGCACACAATTCGGGCTGCCCATCTCGGTCAATCGGATGCGCACCCTGCGCGCTAGTCTGCGCTTGAGGTTCTGATGATCTGGCGAGTCTCCACCCTGGTTCTCTGTGGGAGCCTGATGGCCCAACAACCAGCAGGCGTCAAATTTCAGACCAGCACACAGCTTGTGATCCAGACCGTGACGGTCAAAGGAAAGGATGGCAAACCGATCGAAGGGCTCACGGCGCAGGACTTCGTGCTCACGGAAGACGGCAAGCCGCAGACGATCGCCTTCTGCGAATACCAGAAACTGCGCGATCTTTCACCTCTCCCCGAACCCGTACACGAACCCGATGCCACGCCGCCAGAGCGCGCCTCGCCGAAGTATCCGCCGGACAACTCGGATCGCATCCGCTACCGTGACCGCCGCTTGTTGGCGCTCTACTTCGACATGACCTCGATGGCGGCGGCCGACCGGACGCGAGCTCTAGCGGCAGCGGAAAGGTTCATCCAAACGCAAATGACCTCGCAGGATCTGATGGCAGTCCTGGCGTACTCCGGTGCGGCAGTGCAAGTGATCGAGGATTTTACGGTCGACCGCGAGGAACTGTCGCAACGTCTGCGAAATCTATTCTCGGGTGCCGGGCCGCTTACCGACTCGGACGACGCGGCGGACGATAGCAATGCTGATGACGCCTCCCCTTTTGGCCAGAACGACGGCGAGATGGCCATTTTTACAACGGACCGGCAATTGGCCGCTCTGCAGACAGCTGTGCAGAAGCTGTCGTCAATTCAGGAAAGAAAGTCGCTGGTTTTTTTCGCCAGCGGACTGCGCCTGACCGGGCTGAACAACCAAGCCCAACTGCAGGCTGTCATCAACGCCGCGATTCGCTCCAATGTATTGCTCTACCCGATTGATGCCCGCGGATTAGTAGCCCAGGCGCCATTGGGCGACGCGACCCATGCGTCCCCCGGCGGCGCTGGGATGTACACAGGGGCTTCGGCGTTGTCTGCTGCCGAAGGGCTTTCCCGTTCGCAGGACACTCTTTACACGTTGGCTGCGGATACCGGCGGCCAAGCGCTGCTGAACTCGAACGATCTGGCAGCCGGGATCGTCCAGGCGCAGAGGGCGGTTTCCAGCCACTACATCCTCGGCTACTACACAACCAATACTGAGTTGGACGGAAAGTTCCGGAGGGTCAAGGTCTCGCTCAAAGACTCAACAGCGAAGCTGGAATATCGACCCGGTTTTTATGCTGGCAAGCAGTTCGGCAAACTTACCGCTGCCGACAAGGAGAGACAGCTTGAGGAAGCCTTGATGTTGGGCGATCCGATCGTGGACCTTGCGATCGCTATGGAGGTGGATTACTTCCGTTTGAACCGGGCTGAGTATTATGTGCCAGTGGCCATTAAGATTCCCGCTGGGGAACTCGCCTCCGCCCGCCGCGGCGGCTCCGGGCGTACGGTCGTCGATTTCATTGGCGAAATCAAGGATGCGTGGGGCCAAACCGTGCAAAACGTGCGCGACAAAGTCGATATTCGACTACCGGACGAGGCCGCCGCGCAGATGGAGATCCGTCCCGTGGAGTATGAAACCGGGTTCACCTTGATTCCCGGAAGATACACGATCAAGTTTCTGGCACGGGATGCCGAAACCGGCAGGATTGGAACTTACCTGAATAAGTTCGTGATTCCCAACTTGAACCGGGATACCCAGCGCGTCCTCATCAGTTCCGTTGTCCTTAGCAGCCAGAAGGTGGATCTGAAAAACGCTCTCTACACGGCGCAAGGGGCCGCGTTAGGGGTTGATCCCCTGGTCAGCAATGGCACCAAACTGATCCCCAATGTGACCCGAGTCTTCAGCCGGAATGGCGAAATGTATGTCTATCTTGAAGGTTACGAGTTGGATGCCGACCCCATTCGGCCTTTGGGAGCGTTCGTGAGCCTGTATCGCGGTTCGACAAAAGTGCTGCAAACGCCGATAGTTTCTGTACGGGAGCCGATGCCCGCACGCCGGCAGACGGTTCCCATACGACTAACAGTACCTTTGGTCACGCTGCGGCCTGGGCGCTATCGGTGCCAGGTAACGGTCGTCGATCCGGGTCAGGTGAAGGCCACCTTCTGGCAGGGCCCAATTCTATTAGTGCAATAGGTGTCCGAATCGCCGCGAGATCTCTTATGCGAGTCGCGCTCATCGACTACACATCGCCAGGGTCCGCTTGCCGCGCGGCAATCCGCGACCTATTACGCGGTCCTGATGTGATCTGCTCCATGCCGCTCGAAAGCCGAATGCAGAACAGGGCCTCCAGAACGGGTTTCGTTGTGCTCTGCGCGAGCGAGTTGGCTGCGGTTCGACTCGGTTCCCGGATTCAGGCTCTGAAAGTAGAGGGTGTGCGCATACAGGAATTTCCGATCCCTGAAACCGAGGCTATCGACCGGCCCATAGTCATATTGGGCGCCCCGCGGGCGGGTACGACCCTGCTATTCGAAAGTCTGTCTCAGATTCAGGGTGTTTGGACGGTAGGAAGGGAGAGCCAGCCGATTATTGACCACACTCCTCAACTTCGCGCCCTAGAAGGAGCCGATTCCCATAGGCTCACTCGGTATCACGCCTCGCCTGCTGCCATTCGTTCCATCCGCTCCGGCTTTATCGCGGCACTACGCGATCGCGACAACCGATTGTACGTGGAAGCATTGGCCGAAGGACAGAATCCGAACATTCGCTTCCTGGAGAAGACTCCGAGAAACAGCCTGAGAATACCTTTCTTACAGGAGGTTTTTGGGGATCCGCGCTTTATCTTTATTCATCGGGACGCAACAACCAATGTAGCCAGCTTAATCGATGGTTGGGCGGCCGGCCGATTCAGCGCTTATCACGTCGATGGCCGGCGATGGTCGTTTCTTCTGCCGCCCGATTGGCGGGAGATGGCGCAACGGCCCATCGAAGAGATCGCGGCGTTCCAATGGCGATCTGTGAATGAGTGCATTTTGGAAGACCTTGGCAACGTTCCTTCAGGCTCGTGGCGCGCCGTCAGCTACAATGATCTGGTCCGGCGCCCACGGGAGACATTACTGCGACTTTGCGATTTTATCGGGCTACAGCCTGATGCGCACTTTGAAAAGATCTTGAGCGAACCGTTGCGTCTCTCGTCGAGCAGCTTGACTCCGCCAGATCCCGAGAAGTGGCGTAGACATTCGGCAGCGCTGGAGAAGTTGCTGCCGTCGCTGAACGATACTTCCCTTCGGCTCGCCGCTTCAGGATCTGATTCGCCCGCTCCACCCTGAGAACGACCGAGAGTGCTATACAAAGTCGGCCTCGCAACAAAACAACGTGCACTCGATAAAAAGGCGCGCCGATTGAAGCCAAGTTGGCGCGGGTTAGCCGATCAGAGGTATGGCAACGATTCGCCGGAAAATGGGCCATATCGTTATCGGCGCCTCTCCAACTTTCTCCCCGTTCGGAGCGTCAGAGCTGAAGGCCATGCAGGTCCTTATCACGGATGGTGACCTTTCTCGACCAACCCGTAGAAGTAATTGTTAATGCGTGGAACAGACATCATCCCTTGGTGGCTATTGTTGCCGCAGGGCGTCTCGGGTGCGATTAAACGCCGCGGGCGAATCAAGCCATTCTGTGAGGTTGCTCGCCATGGGCCGATTCCACTGGGAGGCGCGGTCCTGACGTCAGCCGGCCGCCTTCCCTCTCGAGGCATTATCCACGTCGCGGGTATTAACATGTTGTGGCGTTCCTCTGAGTACTCGGTGCGTCAGTCGGTTCGGAACGTAATAGCCGCCCGCTTTGGAATCGCCCGGTCTACCCTGTACCGCGCCGTCCTTAACCCTGCGGCCTGACCTTCCACTCGGTAACCGAAGGAGCAGCGCAAAGCGCCCCAGCTTCGGGATGCCCCGTCATCCGTCCGGAACCGGTGGCAACTCGAAAACCGCATCCGTGAATCGGTCATATCCGGGTCAAGCGCGTTTGCTTTGGGATTGCTGAAGACATGCCCAAAACTTCGCCGCTTGTCAGAATTGATCCAGTAGGGCTCGTCAGAAATGTGCCGCTCCGGGAACAGAATTAGGAAGAACAGGCTGATCATCATCATCCACGCCGAAGGCGTGCGTGTTCCCCAAGTTGGGT
>Ga0209060_10001085_pt1 | contig 32967 bp, 37 predicted proteins | sample Coa_R1_8_FD_187155 | JGI IMG/M metagenome (GOLD analysis project Ga0209060, IMG submission 187155) | Surface soil microbial communities from Centralia Pennsylvania, which are recovering from an underground coalmine fire - Coalmine... | ecosystem: Environmental > Terrestrial > Soil >...
TCGTGAACTACGGCATGCACCTCGCCGCGGCAGCCATCGTTTTCTTAGTTCAGGCACACAAGGCCAGCACGTGACACTCCAGGCGTCGGCATCCGACACTCATCAATGCATCTGGTGCCTACTGGAGAAGCCGACGACGGACTTCAACCGCGAGCACGTGGTGCCCCAGGCGTTCGGCCACTTCGAAGACAACTTCACCCTGATCAATTCTGTCTGCTGTGACTGCAACGGCTTCTTCTCCCGCGAGCTTGAGCCAACGCTGGCCCGCGACACGGTGGAAGGATTTCAGCGCTTCAACCACGGCCAGAAGCCGAAAATCGAGTTCAAGTCGCTTGGACCGAGGTCCGTCACCAAGGTTCAGATTCCCGACGGGATCTACGCCGGAGCATGGGGTTACGTCGCCGCTGGCGCTCCGGATTTTCGTATAACGCCTTTCCCTCAGATCGGCTTCGCGAAGACTGAGGATGGCCCATTCGACTGGTACCTGTTGACGGAGCTGCCCACGGCCGAAGCGATTAAAGCGAAGGGCTTCCTGGGCGACTGTCATCTCCGCTTTTGCGAGTGCAACCTAGAAGAGGCGCGCCTTCTCCTCCAAGGCAAGGGCTTTCCGCTCCCGGAGGTCACCTCGACATTCGACCCTCCCAGAGGTCCAGGTAAAGTGGAGATGGTGTTTAGAGTCGGCTCTCTCCTTCAACGCCGAGGGTGGGCAAAGGTTCTCTTCAACTACCTCGCCTACACTGCTGGCGCTGTAACAGCGCTTGAGTCGCGTTTCGATCCCATTCGCGACTTGGTCTTGAAAGGCACTCAGCCGGCCCACGACTACTACAACGTTGACGCGTTGGCCATCATCGAGGGGGACAAGGTCAACAATAGACAGTTTCTCGGTCACATCCTGAATCTTCAGTCTGAAAAAGGCGTGGTCTTCGGGACCGTCAGCCTTTACAACGTGTTTCGGCACCGATTCATTCTCGCAATGCCGCCCGGCCGTGAGATTCCTCCGACCGGACACTTCTTTGACTTCAACCAACGGGTGATCGTTCCGATGCTCCGCAGGATCGCCTAGCGAAGGTAAAGGGGATTTACCTATCCGGCGTCTCCGATTTTTTCGAAAAACTTTTGCCATAGAATCGCGCCGAGGGTGGACCGCGGCCCGGGTGGCGGGTCCCTTCCAAACGAGGACGAGGACCCCGGAGGCTGGTCTGGGCTCCCACGCCGCCGGGCTGCGTGGACTGAAGAAGAGGTCACACGGCGTCAGTCGATTTGTCTTGGTCTCGACGACTTTTCGTAATACGTTTTGTATCGATGAAGGCGGCCATCTACCTCCGGGTCTCGAGCGACCGTCAAGACGCCGCGAACCAAGAGCTTCAAGTGCGTGCTCTCTGCACGGCGCGCGGATACACCGTCGATCCCCGCCACGAGTTCCACGTCACTGAGAAGGGAGACGCCGAGCGCAACCCCGTCAAGGAAGCGTGCCGGGAGGCTGCCCGGCGGGGGGAGTTCAAAGTCATCGTGACATGGGCTCTAGATAGGTGGACCCGCGGCGGAATCGCCGACCTACTGCCTGACGTCAACCAGCTCACCAAATGGGGCGTGGCGCTGGTCTCGGTTCAAGAACCGTGGGCCGACACCAGCGACGACGGCATCGGCGAATTGATGCTCGCGATCGCTGCCTGGAACGCCCGCCAAGAAAAGAAGCGGCTGTCCGACCGGAACCGAGCCACCGCGCAACGCCTCCGCTCCGACCTCACGAAGAAGGGCAAGCTGGTCTCGAAGCGCTCGGGGAAGATCTTCGTGAATCTCGGGCGTCCAAGAGTCACGGTGTCGGCTGACGCCCAGGCGCTCGCCGGCGCGCTCCGCTCGAAGCCTGGCGCACGCTTCTCATCCAAGGCCATGGGGTGGCCCAGCGTGGCAGCGCGCATCGCTTCGGAGCTTGGCGAGTCATACGCGCCGGCCACGCTGGCGCGGGTCTGCGGCGTCGCTTCCAAAACCGGCACGCCGATCGCGCCCTCGACCGCCGGGAAGGACGCGGCTTAAGACCGTGGCCCGTCGCCGCTCACAATCGACCGATTCCGGAAGCGACCGGCCCCGCATGGGACGGCCGCCGGTCGATGACCCTATGGAGGTCATCACGATCCGTCTCGGGACGAAGGACCGGGAGAAGCTCGACGAACTCGACGTGCGGGAGGAAGGCCGATCGGCCGTCGTCCGCAACCTCATCCGCGACGCTCACGGCCGATTCATCCGCAAGCGAAAATAAAAACCGCCGATCGATCTCACGCGACCCCTACCAAGGAGACCACCTATGACCGAGCCGAACGCCCGTCTGACCTCCCGCCGTGCACCCTACATCGACGACGTCGTGAACCGTGCCGACCTCGAAGCCGCCCTCGAGCGCCTTGGGGTCGCCCAGGACGCGCGAATCACCCGTACGCGCCACGGCTCGGTCCTCGTCTCCTTCGGCCATGCGCCGAAGCGGCCCGTCGTGGAACGCACGCCCCTGAGGTCCCGCCTGCCCGCCGCACTTGCACGTCAGCTCGAAGAGGTGGACGTGGAGCAGGACGCCGCGCGCGCCATGCGCGTTAAGGGAGCGGCTCGTGCGAACAGGGTCAAGAAGGTGTTCGACCACATCGCGACCTTTCCCGAGACGGACAGACCGCGGCTCGAAGCCGCCGCACGACGCCGCATCGCCTCCATTGAGCGGCTCGAACGCGCCTATGACCGCTCTCGAGCCCGAGCGTGACCGCGCGGCTGGAAGATCTCCCGCCCGTACTCACACCGGCGGAGGTCGCTGAAGTGTTCAAGATCCATCGTCAACAGGTCTACAACCTGATCAACGAAGGCCGCCTCCGCGCGTCCAACCTCACCGGGAACCGGCGCCCGACGTGGAGGATCCTTCGAGAGGATCTGATCTCCTATCTCCACGGCGACGTCGAGCAGGGCCGCGCCCCTACCCCGCCGCCGGCGGGCCCGGATCCGCGGCGGCCGACACGGGGACGGCCGGCTCCGCAACGGGCATAGAGTCGGGCGCCGACGCTTCACGTCGAACAGGTGTCGCCTCGACCTCGACGAAGTCGCCTGCCTCAGCCGCGTAGCCTTCCGCTCGAGCGAGCCTTCGTGCCTCGGCCCTGATCAGGCTCTTCAACTGCATCTTCTGTTCGATCCGCTCGTCGTCGGCATCGGGATTGGCAACCGGGCCTTCTCGGCGCACCGTCAGTTCGGTGTGAGACGTCGGAACACCAGCAATCACCCTCTGGGTCTCGACGTTTCGGCCATGCGTCTTGCTCAGTTTTTCCGAGATCTCAGTCAGCTCCCTCAGGAGGGAGACCCACTCCTTTGGATTTTGTTTGATGCGAGCCTGAATATCGAGGCACAAGTCAGGAATCGAATCGTAGAGCGTCTTCAAGACTAACGTGGCGGAACTAAGGATCCCCTTGCCGAGGAGATGGTGACCCTCGACGAGTGCTTGTTCGTCCTTCATGGCGAGGATCGCCGCAGCCTGGAGTTGCTCGAGAGGGTCGCCGGTCGACAGTAGGGCGACGGCGGGAGCCGGCGCGGGCTGAGTCGCTGGAGGTTCGCCTACCGAGGGGCCGACCGGACCCGAGGCGAGCGCTACCGGGATGGGCGGTGTGGAAGCGGCGTTCGGCCCGTCGATAACGGTAGGCGCCGACGGCGGCACCCCCACCGGTGTTGGCGATGCCGGTGCCTGCGTCGGCGCCGGCCTTCCTCTCGGCTTATCGTCTTGCCGCTTGAGGAGCCTCTCGATCGACGGCCGGCCATGGATGCTTCTCTCCCAATGCCCCTTGACCGTCCGACGGTCGATGCCGGTGGCGCGCTGCGCCCTCATGAAGTCGGGCTTCACGCGGCCCTCCTTCACGATCTGTTCGCGCAAGTGCTCGACTAGATAGGTCCAGTCGTCGTTGGACAGGTGATTGGGCATGGCCTGTACACTCAACGTACAGGCGACCGCGCATCCCGGCGAACGAATTTGAGCCACTTGTACACGCACCGACCTAACGCCGGATTCCGCGCGGACTTAGACGGATAAGTAACTATTGGGCCACTTGTACACGCACCCAGCTTCGCGATATCGCCGTCGGTGCCGCTCCCGGAACCGACGCCGCACACCCGCTGTTTTTTGGACCGACACACCCGCTGAGCCTCACAGAGCCACCAAAGCCTCCGCGCTGGTCTAGCCCGCGCCTTCTGCCCACGGCGCTCGCCCACTCGCCAGTCGGATTCTCGTCGAGCAACTAGATCTAGCTCTCGCGGCTAGATCGCACGACGGGTGCAGGGACCTCCCTCTTCTACCCGTGAGGTCCCTGCACAGGTCCCTGCATGGGAATCGTGAGCGATTACCGATTTTTCGGATCTCTTTGCAGGGACCGCAGGGACTGAAGGGACCTTCTATATCTAATGCGGGGAGAGTCAGTAGATCAGATCATTAAATGCGCCCGCACACGCGCGCATGCACACGTGTGTAAAAAGGCTTTGAGAGGTCCCTGCGGTCCCTGCGGTCCCTGCACCGAGAGCGCAACTCGGCGGCGCCACTAGGCTTTCGAGTGCCGGGACCTTTGCAGGGACCTCCGCCGGGACCTAGAGAGGTCCCTGCACTGATGATCTACGCACGCTTCGTGAAAGAAGCGTCGGTGGCGATGTGCTCGGCGCCTTTCGACAGGACGAACCGGACACCCTGCCCGCAGTGGTTACAGGGCGGGAACCTGTTGCCCTTCACGCACGTGACCTCGTGCCTAATCCGGTGCTCCTTATCGTGAACCACCATGTAGATGCCCGAAATGGGCACCTCCTCGCCGGGCTTGTGCTCCTTCTCTGGCATGGGGACCTCTCGCTCTCGGGTTGCGGACGTCGGTGGAACCGCCACCGACAACCGAGCGTTGCCCCCTTGCCGCCCAGGTTCGCGCGTACGGTATCGCGGCCAGCCAGCCTTAGCCACTTTGCGTCCGGCGCGTGGGCGCGGGCGGAGCGGACGGCGCGCGGCCGGAGGCGACGGGTAGGCTGCGCGCGCGACGGGGCGAGTGACGCCTGATATTCCGCGACGACCGCGATATCACGCTTGCGAGTTTGAGCTGGTCTACGCCGTGACTTGTAACTCGGCGCAATCACTCGTCCATGACGCTCCAACGTAGCTACATTTGTGGCTACCAATTTCATCTACGTCGTAACCACCAAAGCGCTTACAGTGCTCGTTGCGATGTCCGAGCCAGCACCCACAGACGATAACGACCCAGTCGCCCTTCGGCGAGGGACCGCCGCCCGCCGCGTCTACTGCGCTGTGAAGGCAGAAGTGGCGAAGTTCGGCCTCTGTCCATGGTCGGACGCCGAGATCGGCTCTCTCGTGGGCCTGACAGGCACGGACGTGGGTGCGGCCGTGGGTCGGCTCCGGACGATGGGCTTGGTCCACGACGTGTTGCGACCCGCAGGCGAGGATGCTCGATTCGGGGGCCGGACCCTCCGCGCGGGCGGAAAGGGGCTCACCCTTACGCCGGGGAACCCGGCAACAGACGACGTCGATGCGGAGCGAATCCGTCAGGAGGCGGCCGCGCGCCAACGATGTCAGGCGGAGATCGCCGCCGCAAGACACCACTGCCAAGCAGAGATCGAACTGATTCGGGCGAATGCCACGATCGCGCGGCACAGGCTCCTCAACCAAGGCGGTGTCACTTCGGAGACTCCCTAGCCCATCACGCTCGAAAGCCCATCACCTTCGACATATTTCGCATGTCCATACCTAACCTAGACTCCGCACCCACTGAGTCGGTCGTCGACCGTCTCGCGGCCCTCTTCGGGAAGCGGCAGGGCGCGCCCGAGGGCGCTTCGTCGACCGCCTCGGCGACGGCGTCGGCCCCCACGGCAGATCCCCAACCAACGGCCGAAGAACGGGGTGAAGGCGATGAAGCTGCCGGCTCGTCCGGGCCGAGGTTCTGGACCGACCTTCCCCGGGACGGAGCCGACCCAGACCGAATGTTCTGGCAAGGCAACGTGGTTGTCGATCAGTCGAAGCCTCTGTCCGAGCAGGTTTCTCGGACGCTCGTGGAGCTAGGCAACCACGGTGTCTTCAGCTCGGTCGACGCCAGGCTCGTCGCCCCCTCGGCCGATGGGTCACGGATCGTCTACCTATCTCGACCCATACTGAAGGTGGCGATCGAGGACGTCGTGGTGTGTGTCGTGTTCGTGGAAGAAAAGAAGAGGCGCGATGGCACTGTGACCCCGGAGGGGATCACTCGGGTGCCCACCCCGCGGTCGCTCATCGACGCCGTTTTCGAACGAGGGGATTACCCGGAGCTTCAGCCTCTCCTCGGCATCCGACGCGACGCCTACGTGGGTCGCGAGGGTCTGATTATCTCCCATCCCGGCTACGACGTCGGGAGCAACATCATCTTCGCACCTCGGGCTGACTACCGCCCGCTCCCCGAGGTGGTCACCAAGGAGGACGCCCTCACCGCCCTTCAGGAGCTTCATGACGTCCTGGTGGACTTCCCTCTCACACCCGTGGGCCGATCGGTAGCGGTCGCCTCCATGATCTCGTGCGCCGCGCGCCCGAGCCTTGGACCTACCCCGATGATCGTGTTCGATGCTTCGGCGCCGGGCAGCGGGAAGACCCTCCTGGCGGAGGTCTGCGCCTCGATCGGCCTCGGTGAAATGGTGTCGGCCGACATGTTCCGCGCCGAGGCGGCGGAATTCTCGAAAACGATCATCTCGTCGGCGATGGAGGGCAAGGGAGCCATCATCGTCGACAATGTCGCATCGGGAGTCCCGTTTGGGTCGGCCGAGCTGGACGGCATGATCACCGCTCGCGCGGGCCGAATGGGTGTGCGGCTCCTCGGCCAAAGCAAGAAGATCGAGGTCAGCACGGAGACCGTTGTCTTCGCCACCGGCAACGGCGTCACCCTCGCGGGCGACGGCGCACGCCGCTCGCTCTGGATCAGGCTCGACGCCGGCGTGGAGGACCCGGAACAGCGCACCGGTTTCAAACACGAGCTTCTGTATGACTGGACGAGCGACAGCCTTTCTCGTCTTCACCGGGCGGTGCTCGTTCTTTGGGAAGCGTACCGCCAGGCCGGACGACCGCGCAGCGACAAGGCACCGCTGGGATCCTTCGAGCGGTGGTCCCTGAATGTTCGCGATTTGCTCCTCTGGCTGGGCCAGCCGGACCCGCTCGAGAGTCGCGCCCTGATCAAAGAGCGCGATCCGAGCCGGGAGTTCCTCGCCGCAATCCTGCCAGCCATGGAGAAGCTAGATCCGACGGGCAAGGGGCTCTTCGTCGCGCAGCTCGTCGATGCCGGGTCGGCGATGACTGTGGGCCGCCAGCCGAAACATCCGGACCTCGCGGCGGCACTTCAACCCCTTGCTACCGCAAATGGGGCAATCAAGCCGAACCTGCTGGGCATGAAGCTCAAGACCTACGAGGGTCGGATCGTCAATGGTCGCCGTCTGGTCTCTCGCATGACCCGCACAGGAACGCGGCTTTGGTACGTGGAGATGGTCGACGCTACGGCGCCGAGCACCGGCGGGAGCGAGGTACCCGCCACGAGCGTCGAGGAGACGACGTCGTGACCTCTACCCAGGCCGTTCAGTCGACCGTCCCCCTTCCCACTCAGCCGCTCGCCTTTCTGTCGGCCGCGCACGCCCGCATTCCGCTCGAGACACGGGCAACCGCTGGGCAGGCCGCCGCCGATCTCGTGCGGCGTCTCGGCCTAAAGAACGCTCGTCTCGGCCCGGATTGCTTCTGCGACTTCCTCCGGCGTCGGGATCCCTGTGGCCGATATGACTGCGACCTTAGGGACCTGAGTCGGAAGTTCCTTGATCACTCGATCGCGCTTCGGTCGCAGACTGGCGACCGCTTCCTCATGGGAAGCAACTACACCGACGACGATGGGAAGAACTGGCACCTCGGCCAGGGGGCGCGTGAGCCCGTCGGAGAGGACGCGGACCGACTTCGGCACGTCGGGATCTCTTGGGAGATCCTACCAATCTCGGTCTACTACCCCGGTCACACCACGAGCATCGTCTTCCGTCGCGAGAAGCATCCGCGGGGGCGGTACGCGCCCTCTCACACCGAGGTCAGGAAGCGCCTCGCCGCGATGCTTCACGAGGGACTCGCCACTGGTCTCGACGCCCAAGAGCGAGCGAAAGAGATCGTTTCGTTAGCGCGCCGCAAATGGGACGAAGCGATAGCCACGGGCGACGTCGACCTAGCCAATCGCGCGAGCACTGCCTACTTCGAGTGTACGAAGGCCCAACTCCAAGCGGGTCTCGCTACGACGCAGATGATGGGGATCGCGATGGATTTCATCGCCGAAGCCCGCGCTTCTGTGAGCGAGTCGGAACGCCGCGGGACTGTTGGGCCGGCGTCATGACGAGCGAGGCCAGAGCAGAGGCCTGGCGCGCGACGCTGCCACCGGCAGAGCGCCAGGTGGTTGACCTCATGAATCGTGCGACGGTCCTACTCGACGAGCTAGACCCTGGGGGCCTCTGGAAGTCCGACCCCGAGCGCGGCTTGTTGTTTCTTGGGACCGTCATGGCTCGAGCGCGCCGACGCGCGCGTAAAGGGGAAGGTGTCGTGATTGTCCAAGGGGAGACGGCGCCCGAGACGCCAGGCGACGGGAGACCTTCGCCGGCCCTGCCCAAGCCGCTTCGGCGCCCGCGCGGTCGGCGGTGTCGCACCGGCGGAGACACCCGTGCCCGCTCGTTCCTTAGTCAGGTGCCGACGCGAGCGGAGTACGAGGCCAATGTCCTCTCGCTCCGACGTGAGCTGAGCACCCGCGAGAGCGAGCCCGCCGGCATACCCGCCCCTCTGCCGCCGAACGGCTTTCAGGTAGCGGCGCGCCTTGGGCTATCTGTGCCGGAATGGAGCCGTGCCCGCGGAACGTTTCCTTCGGGAGCGACATGGCGCGACATCAGGAAGGAGCTTCGCCCGCGGATCCAGGCGAGAGAGCCGACGGGGATCTCGACGGTGAAGACGCTCGAGGACATTCCGGCGATCTAGCAGCCTACCGGGTGCCCTTGTGGGACAACTCGTCCATTATCGCAGGGAAATATGCACAGGGTGCACCTGACGTGCTTCCCTTGGGAGTTTTTCCTTCCTTCACCTTGATGGCGAAGCTGCCGGCCAGCGACCCTACGAGCGCCCCCGGAAGGCCGCCTACGCCGCCGCCGATCGCCGCCCCGATCATCGCGCCGACAGGAATCTTTATTTCTAGTCGACTCAGTATCCTGGTCGTCAGTGATTCGTTCATCGTTCGAAACGCCGTCGCGACTGACCTCTGGACCCGCTCGCAGGCCGAATTTAGAGCCTTTGCGGACTCCGATCCCCCAACGATCTCGCGATACATGAGATCGAAGGATTCGCGTAATTCATCAAGCTCCGAGGCCCGCTTGTGCTTGAAGGCCAATATCTGGTCGATCGGCACGTCTTCCGAAGGAACGGGCAGTTGCTTGTAGAGCGTTACGTCGACATTCTGACTGGAGATACCGCATTCAGTCGGAACATCGAACAACGATCCCATCGGTAACAATGACCACGTCCCCGGCGCTAGAGCATTGTTTTTTTCGTAAAGACGAAAAGGAGCTTCCTTCGCAAAGTCGATCAGATTAATGACACCGAGGCTTTCGATATCCACAGCTGGATCCGAAACCTTCAGGACGTCGGCCGCCATCAACTGCCGCATCAGGGGCGTGGGAGGCAATCGCGGCGGAACCGGATCGCAAACCTCGACCTGATCCCAATAGATCGCCGCGAACCGCAAGTGAGGCTCTACCGAAGTAAAGTCGTAAGTTCGTACGACGCGCCCTTCTTCATCGACGCTGAGCATGTCAGATCGGGTTGTGACTATGATTCCTCGCGCCATCTGGCGTGCCTTTCTCCGTTCGAAGGTGTTTCGACGCTAGCCTGAGAGCCCCAACCGCTTGGCCTTGCGAGCGATCAGATCCAGCGCGGACCTCGCAAGAAAATAGAGGGTCTGTGCATCCTCCCGCTTCGCGTGCAACTCGGGGAGAACGGTTTTCCGGTCCTTATCTAGGACGTGGCCGAACTTGGAGGCCAGGTTGAAAAGGCTCTTGAACGCATCGTCCAGGAGCTTCGCGGCTTCCTCCGTGTAGCCGTCCCTCTTCACGACGTCCTTGATGAAGTCGTAGTCCCTAAACGCCTCCCAGACACCGCGAAGGTCACGGCATGCGTCGTCCCATTCGCCCGATCTCAGGGCCTTTTCTGCCGCGTCCGCGGCGTCCGTGGCCTTCTGCATTCGCTCGCCCAGGCCCGTCGGCGAAGAGATCACTGGAATCTCGACGACCGCGAAGCGTCCGAGGCCCAGCCGGGGCGCGAAATCATGCAGCCAGTCTGTGCCCGAGATCCTGTGCTGCTTGTCGAAGGCGGCCGTGCGCTCGAGCAGGAACCCCTTCTGGGGATCCTCGCGAAGGATCGCTTTTCCCGTCGAGTGCTTCGCGTGGACGATTTGGGCAGGTTGGTTCTGACTTCCTCCTACAACTTCGGCGAGCCATGATTCTGCGGTCGACACGAGGGTGCTCACCCTGAGACGAACGGTTAAGACGACGTCCCCGCGGCGATCTTTTGCTCGGTGGCTCTCGATATAGTCGATATCTCGGTGGCTGAGCTGCGCCCCCATCCGAAGCCACCGCGACGTCGGCTTAATAGCACCCGTCGCGGGAGAAGCTTGCAGAGGGAATTCGAGCTGGTCGTGTTCTGGCGTTTCGAACAGCGGCGCCAGTAGCGTGTCCGAGGGGAAATACAGGGAGCCGGCGGCGCTCATGACCACCTCCCTGGCGGCATCTGTCTCTACCTGGAAGCTGAATTTAAAGGTCGGGTTGACCGCCTTCTCGATCGCTTCGACGTGTGCCAGCTCTGCCTTCATGAGGGAAGGCTAGAAGAATCGCGGGGCGTTGTCATCTTCGCGGAAACCGGTGACTCGGCCCTTCTACCAACGGATTGCGAGTCCGTTGGGTAGAGCCGCGAGATGTCCCTATCCGGCCTTCGGCTTGGCCTTCTTCGCGCGGCGGGATTCCCGGTACTTCTTGATCTTCACTCGGGGCACGTCCTTGTGATTGGCGCATACCATCCCGAACACGGGCGCCGCGGGATTCTTGCAGCCCGGCACAGGGCAGAGCTGCTTCGGCGCCTTCTTCCGGGGCTTCGCTAGGAGCGTCGGCGTTGTTCTCGGCCGGCCAGGTCCGCGCTTGCCTCCATCGAGCGCGTCTTCAACGGCGGCTCTGGCACGCTCCATGGTAGTGCCCTCGATCAAGGCGTTCAGACGGTTGGTGAAGTCCTCGACAAGGGATTGAATGGCCGACATTGCGCTGGAGAATATACTCGTAGAGCTTGGTCGCTCCACACATTCATGATGGTCAGTTCGATTGCGCCTACGATGGACTTCCATCGACGGACAGAGCCGCGGCGCATGTGTTTCCAGACGCCATCGGAGGAATCACATCCTCGATCGGGCGTATCTGTCGCTCGCACAACAATAAGGTGAACTCCGAGGTCGAGAATCCTGCCCTTCCGTTCTTTGCGCCGTTTCGCTCTCTGTGGGGCCTGGCGGGGCGAAACGGAGCGATCCCGCCCGCGCCGGCGACGTTGGAATTCCCGGACGGGAGTAGCTACCGAGTTCAGCTCGGCCCCGACGGAGAGATGCGTCACGCCGTTGTGGTTCCGAGTCGCGAACCGGATGGACGAAAGACTCATATGGTCATCGGCAGAAGCCCGGGTCACTTGGACCAAAAGATGGCAGAGATGTCTCGAAAGAATCCTGGCCTCAAATGGAAGGATGTCGGCTTCTACGAGATGGACGGAAGGATCCTGACTGAGGTCGATCCCCACCCCGGCAGTTCGATCTTAAGACGGCTCGCCGCCAAGGTTGCTTTTGAGCGATTTGCCCAACTGAGGAACGGCACGGTCGCTTCCGGAGGAGAGCTTGCTGCAATTCGCGATTTCATTTTGAGAGGTGCCGAACCACCGACCTCTGTCGGTCTGATCGGAGAAGAGAACCTCTATCAAGACCGATGCCCTCTCTTCGTGCAGACCGGCAACCACTTCGTGCTACTAGCGGCCCAGCGGAATCTACTGGGGGCGGTCGTGAGCTTCTTCGGCCTCTACTACTATTGGGTGATCCTCGCCCGACCCTATTCCATCCTGGCGCCCTGGGACGATCCTCTGGTTGAGAGCCCCGTTCCCCGCCGTGTGCACAATCCCCAGCTCCGGGCCGGTGTCGGAACTCTCATCCTTCCCTGGGAACGATGGGTGGCACAGAGCCTCAAAGATCCAGCAGCCGTCGAAAAGAACGTTCACCGACTGGCGATGAACAAACTTCAGGCCTCGGTCGATTCCTTTTACGACGACGCGGACGAGACGAATCCGAGGCCTGATCGGGCGTGATATCACGCATTCGCTCTTGACGACTTCGATCGAAGAAATCGAAGATAGCTCTGCAATCGAGCTTCAGCCGCCCGCTGACCCCTTCGAGATCTTCGAAGGACGAGCGGGAGTCACGGTTGCTAGCGAGCCGGGCCAGTAGCACGCCGGCGGGTTGCTCACCCATCGGGAACCCGCGGAGGTCTTCAACGCCTCCGACAGGCCGCGGACCGGCGGGGACACGGAAAGATGAGGGCGAGCAACGCGAAAGGCTTGCCCATGTCTGGTTCCGTTTCTTCGACTGGATCCCCGTCCCTCCGCCGAAGCCGCGTCCGGCGGATGAAGGAGCCCTTCATCTCGTCCCGCGAGGCGGCGCCGCTCGTGGGCCTCAAACCGCCGGCCCTGGTCTTGGCAGCCAGAGAGGGACGCATACCCGCCTACGTCTTCGGGGACGGAAGGCGCCCTCGGTACATGTTCAAGCGGTCGGAGCTGACGGCCACGGTCCGGCGGGTCAAGCCCCGCACGGTGGGGAAGGAGCGAAAGGGGGCGCGGTAGGTGGCCGGCACCGACGGCCGCCAGCGTCGGCGGCGCGCTACTCCCTCCCAAGGATCCGATCCGCCTCCGCGAGCCCCAGCTCGAGGAGGAACTTCGCGACCACTGGCTTGAGCCCCGGTTTCCCGTCCGCTGACTTCCGAACAGCCGCCTCGAGGCGTGCTCTCTGCTCGCTCGTCATGCGAACGAGGCAGGCGGTGTCAGTGGTCCTATTCTGGGGGCCGCGCTTGGCCATCGCCGTAGCCTAGGCGGACCTCGGGTCGCCGGCGATTTTCTTTCGCTTCGTGCGATATCAAAGGTAACCTCACGTAACCACTTCGGAGGTACGCGTGATGGACCCGAGGCAGTTCCGTAGTAGCGACGTCATGAGAAACGCCGCGAGTTGGCTGACCGTCGTGGCCCTAGAGAGTGGGCGCTCACGCCAGGATCGCGCCGAGCTGGAAGCGCTGGCCGGGGAGCTGCGCTTACGGGCCAGGTGGATGGAGAGCGCTCGTAGCGACCTGGGCGTTTCCGCGGACCGGATGGCGGGAATCGCGATGCTCGAAGACCCGCAGTGATGCGGCTCCCCTGCCGTTTTCGGCGAGAAATGATCCGCGATATCACGCTCACAGGTCTAGGTTCGATCGCGACGGTGAGACGTGGTCGACGGAACCCAGGCGAGATACCTCACGACGGACGAAGCGGCCGCCTACCTGCGGTTTCGTTCGCCATCCGGGGTATGGAATCTGGCCCGGCGCCTGGGCGTCCGGCCGCTCCATCGGGGTCGGACCGCGCTTTGGACGCCGGAGATCCTCGACGGGATGTTGACGGTACCCTCGCCGGCGCCGGGCGGCAGTGATGCAGAAGACCAAGTATCCGGGCGTCTGGCGTCTTCCTTCGGGCGGCTACCACGTCCGAACGTCGGCGGTCGACCCGCGGACGGGACGGCTTCTGACGCGCAAGAGGACGCTCCCGGAGGCGAGCCTCGACGACGCGATTCAGGAGGTGGCACGTCTGCGTCAGATCGCCAAGTCGGGCGGCACCGTCCGCGATCCCAAGCGCCCGACCCTTACGGTCTTCGCGCGATCTTGGCTCGAAACACATCTGCCCCGGCTGACGTCGGACCTCGCCAAGGCTCGGTACACCGAGGCCCTCGATCTGCACGTGCTGCCTGACCTGGGCGACTTCTTCGTCGACCAGATCCGCGACCACGACCTTGACGCCTGGCTGACCAAGCCCCGACAGGACAACCGCGGCCGGAAATACTCGCCGCACACCGTGAACGGCTGGTGGCGCGTGTTGAAGATGGTTTTGCAGGCCGCCGCGCGAAAGTTCTACCTCCCCGACCCGACCGCGGGCGTGAAGCCCCTGCCCCTCCCTCAACGCGAACACGAGAATTCGCTCACGCCTTCGGAGCTGCGGGCTTTTTTCGAGGCGGCCCGCCGGGTCTATCCGAAAGGGTACACCCTCGCCGTCCTCGGTTTTACGCTCGGGATGCGCCCGGGGGAGCTGCGCCCGCTTCGGTGGGACGTGGATGTCGACCTCGAAGCGGGAACCCTGACGATCCGACGGTCCCAGCGCCGGGAATACGTGGGACCGACAAAGACGAAGCGGACTCGAGTGATCTCTCTGCCCGCGGTCCTAGTCGACCTTCTTCGGACCCATCGCGCGGAGATGAAAGGCTCCGCCGGCTTCGGCCAGATCGCTTTTCCGACCACCGGCGCACCCGGCATCGCGATCGGCATTAGAGCCTTGCAGAAGTTCGGGAGTGCGCTGGGCCTTCCGCCCAGGCGCCTCAGGGGCCTGCGTTGGGACGTCGACATCGACCTGGCGACCGCCACCCTCCGGCGGCCAGGCGCCGAGCCGAGGCCGATTTCTCCCGAGGCGGTGGACCTTCTCCAGCGGCGCCGCGACCGAATGAAAGGCTTCGCGGCGGCCGGTGATCTTCTCTTTCCGTCTGACGTCGGCGGCTTCATGGCGCCGTCGTCCCTGGACAAACCCTTCCGGAAGATCGCAGAGGCGGCCAAGATCAAGAAGCCGATCACCCCGAAGGCGATGCGGCGCACGGCTCAAGACCTCTCGAGGCTCGCGGGAGTGAACGACCTCGTCACCCGCGCCGTCAGCGGACATAGCGACATCGCGATGCAGGAGCTTTACAGCACGGTCCGCGGAGAGGAGATGCGGAAGTCCCTGACGGCCGTCGTGCAGCTCGTGGGGCTCACTTAGCCGCAGCGGTCCGGCCGCCTGACCAGTCCGGAAGGGTTGGGAGCGTTCCGTTCTTGCACGCCACGGCCAGCTCTCGGGGAGTGAGCATCCAGGCTCGTTGGATCGAGTTTCCGCCAGAGACCGCGTTGGTAAAGTCTCTGTCCTCTACACAGACCAGCATGGGGACCCCGTGGTACTGGAGCATGTCGAAATCGATCCCATCGTTTCGCTTTTTCTTATTCCGCGGATTGTAGGGTTCCTTTTCTTTCATCCGTCGGACCGCGAGATGGGCGTAAGTCCGGATCATCGAGTCAATCCGAACTGAGCACAGCGGATTCTCCCATCCGGCTTGTGTGTCGATGCCTGCTGCGACCACCTTCACCAAGGTGTCTTGATCAGGGTTCTCAAGAGCCGCTCGCTGGACGATTGCGTCGAACGACGTGATCCACCTGTCGCGCAGCCCTTCGAGCATTTCTCCCCCTGCGCCCCGCTTGAACCCGAGGAGCATCTCACGCCCCTCCACGATCGCGCGCCAGAGTTCTCGAAACTCGGTCGGGTTTCGGGCCGACAAGAGCCGCTCCCAGAGAGCGACCGCTTCATCTCGGCGAAGAACCGGCTGTTCTTGCCCGGTTCGGTCACCCACGGGCAGGCCGAGGGCGGCGAACAACTCCCATCCCCCGGCGATGATCGGATTCTCGCGATCGATGATCTCGGCGGCTCGCACACGAGCATTCTTCCAGTCGTTCCACTCGAAGCGACCCTCATCCAGTTGTGCGACCAGTTCGACGGCGGCGTGGTCGGCCAGACGAAAACGATGACCGAACCCTCGAACCTCTCTAAGGGCGGCGAAGGCGGCATCGCCTCTGGTGAAACCGAAGTCTCGGATGATTCGGGTATCGAGCGCGATCTCCATGGGGATCGTCCAAGGGTGATCGATCGTTCCGCCCGGGACGAGTTCCGGTACGAGTTGGTCGTACCGGAGCGGGTTTCTGTGGGTCTCTACGGAACGATAGGCCCTCAGGCGACCTCAGCTAACGTCCGGAAACCCTTCGAAATCTTGAGCGGGAGAAGGGGTTCGAACCCTCGACGTCCACCTTGGCAAGGTCGCCCTCATCCACATATTCGTCATACTTTCATCGACTTACGCGTATCTCGTCCCCGGCAAAAGGGCTCGAAAGGCCCCGAAAGGACTTCGGGCGACTTCTCGGGACTCCCTCGTTTCTCCCTCATTTTTCCCCGATTCCCTCATTCCGTATCGGGGACGTTCGGCGCCGGTTAAAGAGGCGCCATTTCCTCAGAGGCTGCTGGCCGCCGGCAGCGCGGCGTGTACGCCAGCTTTGCTCGGCGCCGCGCGCCGGGCGCGTCGCACCGGGGGCGGCCGCTACCAGCGCATGCGCACCGACAATCCGCTCGCCGCGGGGGGGGACGAACGGCGCGAGGCTCACCTTCGATCCGTCGGAACCTTGAGGGACGTCATGACCGACTTCTCCCGCGATGATCATGGCTATCGCGGCAGCCTCGATCCCGCCCCAGGCCAGGACCAACCGAGTGTCGAGCGGCTCGCCGACCGAACTGGGGCCGAGCCATGGTCCGAGGATCGGAATCAGGGTCAATAGCCCTGCCTGGCCGTAGTTGCCAGGCGGCGCCCCATCAATTCCGCTCAGAGTGACCCCGAAGGAAAGCAGCATCTGCAAGGCGTAGACAGGCACCAGGATCACCGCGCCCGCCACGACCAATCCTGGACGCCGCTGGTGAATCATTGTCGGCCCCGACGACACGAGAGGCGGCGCTGGTACGGACGAGGGCGCGGGAGTCGGTTGCATTAGGGGTTCGAGCACAGGATCGGAGCCCCACCCGGAATGGATTGGTTGGACGGAGGGCACGGCGGCAGGCTGGTCGGCGCCGGGCCGCGGCGATTCGGGAGCGTTCTCGCCCGCGCGCGCGCCAGCGGCGTGGAGGAGCAGCCCGCCAACGAAAGCGGTGACCAGTCCCGTCCCGAGGCTCATGCGCTTCAGGAAAGCATCGCGTGGGCCACTTCGCGCCTGCAGCGCGCGCGCCTCTTTCGCCCGTTGAAGACGTTCCCCGTCAGCTTTTCAACGCTCAGCGGTCAGTCACCTGTCGTTTGTTGGTGGCTCGATCGCGATCCCCGGCCGTTCATCATGGCTGACAGTGGACCTGGAGCGTGTTGGATGAGCCAACGGTTCGCTGCATTCCCTCGAATATGACGCCGGTGACCAACGCCTCGACGACCCGTCAGCGTCCCGGTCCCAAACGCGGGAACGGACCGCCGGGCGTTAGGACGCACCGGCTTCGCGCGACTTCGACGGACGTTACTGGCGGTTATCGCGGTCCTGGTCTCGGTCGTGATCCCACCGCCGATCGTGGTCGCCATCATGATGCCCGTGGTCGCGATCGCCGTCGTGGTCCCCGCCGTGGTGCCCATGGTCGTGGTCGCCATCATGATCGCCGTCGTGGTCGACACGGCGTTGCCAGCCACCCTGGTGCCACGCGTGTCGATCCCCGTCGTTGTCCCAATGCCCCGCCTCCCACCGCTGATCTCCTCGTTCGGGCTCCCAGCGGCCCTCGACCGGTACATACCGCCCGTCTCGCCATTCGTGTGACGGTGCAATCCAGACGAAGCCCGGACGCGGTGGCGGTGGCGCGGCGACGACCACCGGTATCGGAGGCGGTGGTGTCCTGACCACGAACTCTGGTGCTGGCGAATACGCCGAGCCATCGAGCCACTGGCCTCTCATCCAGACGTAGCGATCCCCCTGCCACTCCCAGCGGCCGGCGTGCCACGAGCGCCCTTCCGGGGCTCGCTCGAGATGCCCGCGTACCCAAAAGTAGGCTCCATCCCGCAATTCATAGTCTCCCTGCACCCAAACGAACCCCCTGCGTCGCTGGACCCGCTCGACGGGGGGCGCCGGTGGTGGCGAAGGTGTCCCCCGCCAGCCACCGGGCGGAGGCGCTGCGCGCCACCCCCCGGCCCTCTGGGCGAGCAAGGGCGCGCGAGGCCTCACAGATCGCGGGCCCGGCGCGTTCGCCCCAGGGGTCACCAGGAGAGCCAACACTGGAATTGCAGTCGCGATGGTCGTCAGCATCACTGGGTCACCTCTTAGATCCGCGAGGAGGGGCGAAACGGCTCAGCCCGTCCGCCACTTTTGTACGTCGAGGTGGAGAACCGATTCCGCTGCCAGGACGACAGAGCGACGTCGGCAGTTTTGTCACCGAGCCTTAGAGTGCGAGATTCAGCGAAGCGCCCGGGCTGGTTGAGCCTGTGCTGCAGTCGTGGCCGGGGCCGATGCCGTAGCAGTAGCCATGAAGCTCGCGACGTCCTCGAGCAAGGCCGGATAGACCTCGGCGCACGGATCCGGCCACTGTCGGATGAAGTCGTGGGCGGCCACCATTCCGCGAGACGCGCTAGCTGCTCTTGGCCTGCTCCTCTCCGCCCATCGGCCCAAATCTTGGGATGACGGCTCGGGCGGCCGTCGGCGTGGAATCGTCAGACAACCGAGGTCGATTCGCGCTGCGGACCCGCTACGTGCGATCTCCACGCAGCACATCCTTTTGCAGCTACAATCCGCGCCGTGAGGGCGTCTGTCGTAGTGGCGGGTTCGATGTTGGCCGTTTTCGCCTTGGCTGGTTGCAAGTCGAATAGGTGCTCTGTGGACTGCGCCGCCGGATACGAGCAAGTGCCGAACACTTGCAGCTGCCACCCCATCGCCGACGCAGGAACCGACAGAAGCGGACATGACAGCGGGACTTCGGATGCCATGGGCGACCGCGGGCCGCTCGCCAGCTGCGTTGCGGATAGCTCCTGCGGTGCTGGGTCGAGCTGCGTCGAGGGGTGCCCGTCATCTGCCAAGCCATCGATCGGCGGGGTCGGTGGTATTTGCAGTGTTCCCGGTCGAGAGATGTGCGGCTGTGGTGCCGTCCTCCAACCCTGTCAGACCCCAGGAACCGCTTGCCTCATGCCGGCATGTTGCGACTACGAGGGGATCTGCGTGAACCCGACCGAACGAGCCGCGATCTGCGCTCGCCCGGAAGGAGCGCACTTCGATTGCACCGCCGACGCAGGCCCTGGCACGGACGCGTCCTCGGCATTGTGTCCAGCGCCGCCCAGCGTAGGCGCGGGTGGCTGCGGAACGCAGCCTCTCTTCAATCCGATGGCGAGCAGCCTCAAGATCTGGATCGCTGATGCGGCCGCCCCGCAGGGCGGGTGGACCCTCAACCTGCCGTTCGGCGCCTCAGCCGCGGCAGGGAGCCACACCTACGCGTACAAGACAGGAAGCCTCAGCACCACGGGCGACAACGGCGTCGTCGGCGACGCCTTCATCGATGTCGATGGCAAGGTCAACCAGATCCATTTCCAGTACGAGGGCTGCGCCATAGCCGGGACTCAGGGAACCTGGGACTGGACGCCCGCCTTGACCATCTCGAGCATGACCTGTCTGGGGTGCGCGGACGTCCACGTTGGACGCCACTTCGTGATCAGCGAGTCCACCGTCGACGGCGGTTCGACGACGACGTTCACGGCCGATCAGCCGCCCCGAGGCTGCGGCGACGGGATCGACCTGCTTCAAATGGTGATGTGACTAGGCATCGGGGTTGGCTACTAGGAAGCCGGTCCCAGGCGGCCTGACGAGAAGGTCAGGCCGCTCCTGCCTTAACCTCGACCTGGCAGCCGAGGTCACCGAGTCTGCGAAGGAGCCGGCCGATGGCCTTGGTCTTGTCACGGCGATCGAAGTGTTCGGAGCCGAGGTCGCGATACTCGACGCCGGCGCGCAGCATGAAGTAGGCGGCCTGCAGCATCGAGGCGGCGACGGCCATGACGGCCTTCTTGGCGCCACGACGAGCTTTGATGCGTAGAAATTAGGCGCGGAGGTAGGTTGCTTTGACCCGACGCCAAGCCACCTCATCTCTTGGGCGGGCCTCTGCCCTCGAAACGACGAGAGCGCTGGCAAGGGCCGGGGGGGCGGTGCTCCGGAGCCGCCGCTGCCCGCAGAGGCGCGCGAGACGATTCAAGATCACCGTTTAGTCGGCACACAAAAACTCCCCCGGCACGATCCCGGTGTCCGAGCACGTCAGTCCATCGCAGCAACGAACGCCCGATGGACTGCAGGGAGCACCCGGCGCCACGCATGACCCGCCGTCGACCGCACCATCCGGGCCATTGCCGCTGCCGGCGTCCGGAATGCAGAAGTCGATGGTCGAGAACCCCGACGAACAACTGGTGTCAATTCCAGCCAGGGGACCGGCAGAGCAGCCCCGAGGACCGACGGAACTGTAGATAGCCGTCAACTGTCCGCTCGTCATGTCGTAGTAGTAGGTGGTCTCTCCGTCTACGAACAAGACCGTGAAGAAGTTGTACGCGCCGCACGTTCCCCGCGATTCGGTCATGCCGATTCCGCCGGGCGCCGCGAACGAGATGCACTCGAGGGGCATTGCCGCGGCTTCCGCCCATGTTCGGCGACAGGATGGAGCCGCGTCGGAGGAGCAATCCATCGTTTCGATCGGCCGAGGGCAGACCCGGGACGCGTCGGCAGATGACGCGGGCTTTGCGTCGTTCCCGGCCTCTCTATCCATGGCGTCGGTGCGTGAGACCGCGTCCCGGCCGGCGTCGTTTGGTACCAAGGCCGTGGTGCCGCTCCCGCCCAAGCCGCCGGAACCCGTTGCTCCTCCCGGGCCGACCGTACCCCCCACGCCGCTGATTCCCCTCGCTCCAGCGTTCGAAGAGCACCCCAGAAGAGCGATGGCCCCGAGCAGGAATACCCTTCGACCGACCCACAGAGCCGCTTTCATGGTCCCTATATTCCTTAGGGCTCACGAACCGATCTCGGTTCAGGCTGGTGACTGCGCGGTAAAGCTACCCGAGGAGATTGCGGGGGCAGCTTCCGGTGATGACGGACACATCGGTTCCAAACCGCTGTCGTCGACAGCCGGGCCGTCTAATGCCGGACGACTAGCGGACGGATAGCGAAACACAGACGCACTTCCGTCCGATAGTCCCCTCCCTTCAGACGCCGTACCCTCGTCTCCGGGGCAGGACCGGATGACCATACGGATCGGCTGGTCGGAGAGTATCTGAGGGCGGCACCAGCGCGAGAGCCGGCTCCTTCACCAACCTCTTAGCTGCACGTTCCGGCGTTGCACGTCCCGGAAGTACCGCCGATCATGCACGGCGTGCCTTGGGGAGCGTCCGAACACGTTCCAGTTGCGAGATTGCCACGCGACTATCACGAGGGCGCATTCCAACACAGACACGACTGATCGACGATTCGGGTGCCCCGTGAGGGTGCGCGCAACCGCGGCCAATCGTTGCCGCTGTCCAACGGTAGGGCGCCTCAATCGAGATACGCCGACCTCAAGACCACGGCGATTCGTTCGCGGTGACGTTTAAGAACCTTGGCCGTGGGGCCCGCGCCTGCGTCGACATCTGGATCGAACGGGAAGTCCGTATCTGGGACACTCCGGACAATCGGCGAGCTGGATAGTCGCCCGTCCCCTTGACCCCGCGGATCCAGAGGCTACCGCCATCCGATGTCGTCGATCAGGACCCTGCCGCGCCACACCTGGACTGCTCCTTCCGAGAAAATGTCTACAGCGACAAAACGGACATTCGTCACGTCGGTCGGGCTTCCGTCCCAGAGTGGGGTCTGCTTGGCGAACGTATGGGTGAGTGTGATCCAATGCCCCGGGCTGAGGTTCGAGATCTTGCCCCCGCCAGCCCATTTGCCGCCAAGGTCGGTGCCGTCGACCACGTACAGCTCCGCACCGAAGTGCACGTCGGCGGGCGCCTCGACGTAAACGTGAGCCGTCAGGGTTTGCCCCGTGAAATCGACCGCGCGACCGAGATTGAGCCACACCCCGCCCGTCTCGTGGGGCCTTCGGTGCAATCGGTTTACTGGGCCTGACAGGTCAAAGTTGGCGTCGAGACTCAGAGCACCGTCGCCGCACCAAGAGCGGCCACGCGCGACCGTTGCGTTGCTGAGCGCGAGCACGGACATCGTCGAAGCGTGGGCGCCTTCGGTCGACTGATCGAAGCGAAACTGGGGCGAATCCGTGGCGCAAGCGATACCGCCCGCTGCGAGGTCCGGTTGCTCGGTGGCCACGGCCGCAGAGATCGCCGGCTGAGGAGCGGGTTCCCTCGCCGGGGGCACCTCCGCCTGTGGTCGATGGCTGCGCGGTCTATTCGGCGCTGGAGCTTCGGCTTCAGCCCGCGGGGCCGCAGGATGAGGCGGCGTGGAATCCTGGTCAGGGTCGGTCGTCCGCGCAGCCAGATCGGACCGCAATACGATCCGCTCGCCCGCACGGACGGAGATCCCATTCTTCGCGACGCCGCCGCGAATGGTCACACTCCCTGCCCGCAGGTTCAGATTCAGCGTGGGGCCAATCCATGTCAGGTCGAAACCGGTGCCGGTCACCAGAATGTCGAACGGACCGGCGATGACGCGCCAGCGGGCCCGTGCACGGTGTACGACGTCGAGGGTCGCACGTCCCCGCTCGAGCGCGAATGTCGCGCCGTCGGGGGTTCGTTCGACGACGGCGCCGGAGGACTCTTCGAGCAAATCGATCGCGCTGCCGTCGGTGAAGCGAAGTCTCGCAATCTGCCCGGCGCTTGTCTGGACGCGGCCGCCCCGAGTCGCCGTAACGCCGGCGACCTGGTATCGGAGCGCCCGATCTCGCAGGAGCGCGATCCAGGCGACCAGGAGTGCGGCGCAGCCCAGCACGACAACCAGCAGACGCGGTCGAAGACGGCGCGCCAGCCGGCGGTTCGACTGCGCACGGGCCAGATGATCGGGCAGCTCACCAGGGACCTCGGTCTGGGAAGGCAGGCGTTGAATCAAGCTGCCCGCCGAGCGACAGAGCGTCTCCGTCGTCTCGATCTCACGATCCTTGGACCGTGAGGTCACCGGCCCTGCCTCCCGAGCCGGCCGAGGTAGACGGAGAGGGCAGGCTCGCGTTCGAGCCGCGCACCGATCCGTTGCGTGGCCCGCGCGAGCCGACGCTTCGCGGTGCCGAAGCTCAGTCCGTGAACGACCGCGATGTCGGCGATCTCCATCTCCTCGACGTAGCGGGTGATGAACAGAGAGCGATCCTTGGCGCTGACTTTGGAGAGCACGGCGTACAGCCGAGAGGTCGCTTCTCGTGCCTCCGGGTCCAGCTGCGCGCCGGGAATGTCCGGGAGATCGCCGGACGCGGTCAGGCGCATCCAGCGCCTCACCCGCTGCCGGCGATGCTCGTTGCGGGCCACCCCGAGACAGATCGACACCACGAACCCGCGTAGCGCCGCGGGCTCGCGTAGCTCTCCGATGCGCCGGAAGAGCCGGAGGAATACCTCCTGGCAGAGGTCCTGCCGTTGCTGGCCGAGACCGAGGAAGCGGCGAAAGTACCCGTTCACCAACGGCGAATAGGTCTCCCATGCCTCAGTAGCTGCCCCCGGGGCACGCGCCAGGAGCGCTCGGGCGAGCGCCTCCTCGTCCGCGCAACGGGCTTCTCTGTTGTCCACTGTGTTTCGGCCGTGAGCTCGATCGGTCATGAGGTCCGGCACCCTCTAAGAGTCGTCAGGCTGACCCGATGGCGCAACATTGTCGTCGACCGGATTTGTGAGCCGCGGGTGTCCCACCTCGACTCTTGGCCGATATGACAAAGGACGGCGCGAGGTCGCTGACACTGCGAATCGCCTGCGGCATCTTGATGGTCGGTGGCTGTGGCGGCGGAGGAAGTGACGCACACGGCCAGGATGCCGGGGCTGGCGGCCAGCGCTCATCCGAGGCGGGCACGGGGGGAACCGCCGGCGCGGCCTTCGTTCCCCAGGGCTGTATCGTCACCAAATCCGCCCCGGTTGGCGGCCTCATCGCTGACTTTTCGCCGCCCGACGGAGGAGCCCCTGATGCCAGCGGCTCGGTCGGCGCCATCGAGGTCGGAGGAACCGTCTACGCTTACGGTGGCTCCGCCACGCCCCAATATTCTTTCCGCGGAGGAGCCCTCGAGATCGTGGAGAGCGCCTCGTCGACGTCAGCGACCCAGTACGTCGGCGTCGGTATCACGTTCGCCGACTGCGTCGATGCCAGCGCCTTCCGGGGGGTGAGGTTCTCCATCGCCGGTTCTGTCTCCGGGTGCGCGATGAACTTTACAGCCACCATCAGCGAAGACACCTACAACGACGGGACGACGAATTCCGATCCGCAAGGCGCCTGCATACTCGGTCTCCTCGACTGTTACTCGCCGCTGGTCGACGTGACTGGGCTTACCTCGGCGCCGCAGACGATCAGCTTCGCCTGGCCGGCCTTCATGTACGGGATGCCCGATCAGACGATCGATCCGGCCACGATTACCGGAGTCGCGTGGTCGTTCGCGATCGCCGCGGGTCCGAGTGGGACGTGCGCCGCCGACGTTTCCATCGACGACGTTTCGTTCTTCGAGTAGCCCATGGACTCACCACCGTGCTGGGCGCGTTCGATCCCCCTGTTGACGATAGCCCTCTTCGCTCCCATCGTGCCGGGCTGCGGGCAGTCTTCGGGCGCGCGCGCCGGCATCGGGAGCGACGCCGCGCCTGCCGGCACCGGGTGTGGTGCCACTCGGTGGCCGGCGGGAGGCGGCGGCATGCCCGAGACGACAATGGTCGTCGACGCGAGCGGCGAGACGAAGCCGCGAACGTTCTATGTCCTTCCACCAGCCGACTATGATCCGAACACGAGTTACCGGCTCGTCTTCGGGTGGCACTTTCAGGGTGGTTCGGCCTCGGATCTGGTCGCGAGCGGAATCTACGGCATCCCAGCGCTCCTACCGGAGGCGATCTACGTCGTCGGACAGGGACTGCCGGACGGCTCGGGCAAGCCCGGCTGGGAAAACGCACATGGTCAAGACCTGGCCTTTACCCGCGCGATGATTGCGTGGTCCGAGGAGAACTTCTGTGTCGATCCGGCTCGCATCATGTCGACTGGAATGAGCGCCGGCGGTGAGATGTCCGATCTCATCGGGTGCGAAATGCCCGATGTCTTTCGCGCGGTCGGCCTGATGTCAGGATCGCTGGCCGGATATGGTCCCAGCTATTGCGTCAGCCATCCCATCGCCGCTTGGCTCACCCATGGCACGGCCGATCCGCTGATCGACATATCGTTCGGGAAAACCGCGGTGGACCAGTTCGTGCTCGACGATGGCTGTGCAACCACGACGACAGTCCCGGACCCGACGCTACCCTGCGTTTCATACGACGGATGCGATCCCGAACATCCGGTCGTGTGGTGTCCGGTGTCAGGCGAAGGTCACGTGATCCCGAGCTTCGCGCCGGCAGGAATCGCTGCCTTCTTCTCGCAATTTTGATCGCCATCGCGATGACGTGACGAACTGGACGCGGGCTGCTTGACCCAACGATGGATTCTTCGCCGCCACGGACGCAGTCGACTACCATGAACCACTCCGCGATCTATCCGTCGCTCGCCATAGCCTTTTCGTCAGCATCACCGCGCTCTGCGATCATGCCTTGGGTCGCGATCAGCCAGCTGATCTTCGCACTGTGTGCCCTACCAGGTTGCGCCGTCACGCCGACGACGGCACCGCAAGCGCCGCCACGAGTCGCGCCGGCCTCAGCCGCCATAGCTCCTGCAGGGCCGGTCTCCGACCGCGTTCCTTCACCTTGTGTCGCGGTCGACAAGCCCTACGTTGGCACGATCTGCACGCCTTCGGGTGCGGCGAGCATTCGCCATCCAGCCATCGTCGTTTTCGGCGGCTACGGCGACAATGGTGAAGGCCGGCGGCTCGCGCTGGAGTTGTCGGGGCGAGGGTACGTGACGGCAGGGGTCTCCTACTTCGGCGTTCCAGGCACGCCGCGGACGTTGGTCGACGTCCCGGTGGAGATCGGCGTGGCGGCCGTGACCGCCTTGGCCGCTCGACCCGACGTCGACCCGAGGCGCCTCGCGGTCATCGGGACGTCAAAGGGCGGCGAGTACGCCCTGTTGGTCGCAACTGCCACGCCAGCGGTGAAAGCAGTGATCGCGAACGTTCCGTCTCCCTTCGCATGGCATGGGCTCGGCCTGCACGGTACCCCGACGGGCTGCTCATGGTCGCAGTCGGGCCGAACGTTGCCCTGCGTGCCTCCCGACGTGGTGGCCGGTCAAGAGGCCTGGCAAACGATCCGCGCCGGCCATCCGGTCGGCTTCCGCATCGCTTACGAAGCCGCTCGTCGAAACACCGCTTCCGTCGAGCGCGCATTGTTCCCGCTCGAGAGAATCGCTGGTCCTGTCTTGTGCCTGGCGGCGGGCGACGACCAGGTGTGGAACTCGTCGGCCCGCTGCGATCTGGCGTTGGACTATCTGCGCGCGCACCGCCACGCGTTCGCCGATCGAGCAGTCACTTTCCCGGGCGCCGGTCACCTCTACTTGATGGCGCGATCCGGTCCCTCCGCCGCGCTCAACACTGCACCTATGGGCGGCGGAGGCCGGATGGTCTTCGGAGGCACACCCGAAGCGGACGCGAACGCAGCCACAGCGGCGGTCAAGATCATCGACGACTTCTTGTCCAACCTCGCCACCGACAGGTAAGGACGGTGGCGCCGGAGAACGGCGAGCCGCTTGCGAGAGAGAGAGAATCTGGACGGCACAGTTGGCCGGGACCGCCGAGAGGCTGCGTCGCCGAAACGGAACCTGGGCCACGCCTTTGTGGTGACGAACACCACGCCGCAATCGGCGGTGGAGTCATCGCCCCCGATCTCGCACGGGGTCGGGACTCTTGTACGAGATTGGTCGCGCACCAGCGGAGGCTTGCCCGCGTCCTTCAGACCCTGCCGAAACCTGCCGAACGGTGGCCGACATGAGCGCAACTCGGCTGGGGCTATTGGGTGCGTTGGCGCTGTTCGCTGCTGGCTGTGGTGGCGGATCGGACAACACGGGGACTGGCAACACGGGTACCGGCAACTCCACAGGAACCGGAGGTCAGGTCGTCACCGGTACCGGTGGCACTGGTGCCCTCGGGACGGGCGGAGACACCGCAACAGGAGGTGTCACCGGCACTGGCGGAACGGGCGCGACGAGCGCCCCGGGCCCTTTCAGCCTGCAGAGTCCCCTTCAGGGCTCGTCCGCGCAGCCGCTGACACCGCAGCTCTCCTGGGAAACCGCGGAAGGGGCAGCGACCTATGCGGTCGAGATTGCAACCAGCACGGCGTTCGGGACGAGCGACGTCTTCCAGCAGATCGTCGACGCGCCCGCCACAACCCTTACGGTCCCCACCGCCACGTTGGCTCCCGGTGTCATCTATTACTGGCGCGTGAGCGCTCAGAACGGATCCGACTATACGATTGCGACAGGCGCGCCCCAATGGTTCTCGTCGCCGTATCTCGTCCTGGGCGCGCACGGGATCGGCGCCACGCCCGACGGGCAGCGGCTGGTCGTTGCCAGCGAGGTTAGCAGCGGACCGATCGCACTGGTCGATCTGGCCGGTCACACGGTGACGACGATCGACACGGGCGTGAACAGCGAGCCGATCGGGATTGCGATCGCCCCGGACGGGCAAGAAGCGGTGGCGACCCTGCTGACGACCGGCACCAACGGCGTGAACGGCGCCGTCGTAGTTGACCTCGTGAACAACGTCGTCGAGGGGACGATCGCCGATCCGTGCGTGGGCACGACGCTAGGCGACATCGCCTATTTTCCGAACGGCGCTGCTGCAATGCCCGACTTGAGCCCTGGCTGCGCGGCCATGGGACTCTCGACGTTCGATCCGGTCCTGAACAATCCACAATTCGCGTTCGCGAACTTCAGTGACACGAACGATCCTTACGGCGTCGCCGTCGGTCCGGACGGCACGTTCGCCCTGGTCACGATGGAGTTGGACAAGCAACTTTACCGCGTCGATTTCCCGAGCGGGACGGTCAGCCACATCACGCTGTCGTCGAGCTCGGCCGGCGTGGCGATCACGCCGGACGGAACGAAGGCGGTCGTCGCCGAGAGCACCCTCGACGTCGTAGACGTCGGAACCGGAGCCGTCACGCCCATCACCCTTACGGGCGATACCCCTGGTGGCGACTTCCATAACGTCGCGATCACCCCCGACGGCAAGGTGGCGGTCGTGGCTGGAACGACGTCAGTCCAGTTCGTGTCGTTGGTCGACGATTCGGTCCTGGCCTCGTACCCGGCAAGTACCGGTACCAGCGTGGCGACCTCGCCCGATGGAACACTCGCGTACATGACAGACAAGGGGAACGGATGGGTGCGCGTTCTGCCGATCCCATGAACAGGAGCCGCTCGTACGCTGATCGCCGGTAGGTGGCAGGCGCCGGGTCCTCGCTCCAACGAGCACCGCTCGCAGGCGCTCCACCCGCGTCTGCATCTCGGTCCTCTAGGGAGGCGACCTTCATCCCGTCCCCTTGTCCGCCACTGCGCTCCAAGCTCCAGGCACCCATCTCTGAAAACGAGGCCACCCGGGGTTCGCCTGTGTCGCTTCGGTCACTAGCCCGGACAAAGACCAAGGGTCATACGGTCGGCGCCGGTCCCGCTTTCGGAGCCGAGCGAGTTCTTGGGCGAACACCGGAATCGGCGTCGATCCGGTGGCGCGGGTCAAGAGGGCCTTCTGGTTCGCCGGTAGGCCCAAGAGCGGTCTACGCCGATCTTACGGGCAGCCTCGGAGATCGGGACGAGACCTGCCGGCGCCGCCCTCGGCCGTTCTCGCCGACACCCACTGGCCGGCGAGAAGGGCGCGACGACGGCTCCGACTCGGAGCGCTTTCAGGTCTACCCGCCGGAAGACGCGATCTATTGGCAGCCGCTGACGCCGAGGCTTTGACCGGCAATCAGCTCGTTGGCGCAGGTGGCGATGTACTGTGTCTGCGCGCTGCCGGTCATCGAGGTGCACTGTGCCTGTGAATAGGCATCGCAGCCGCCACCATCCGGGATCCCGAACTGGACGTCGGTGGCCAAGCAGCAGGTGTGCGACTGGGCGCAAGTGGAGCAACTCGCCGCTCCGCTGCCACCAGTGCCGGTCGATCCCCCCGACCCCTGTCCCGACGTGCCACCGCTGCCGTTTCCGCCACCGGACCCGGTGCTGCCCGGACAACCGGGGATTCCGTAGAGACAGTTCACGAATCCGGAGCAGCTCGGCATGGCGAGGCAAGCGTTGGCCATATTGACCTGCTCGGCGAGGTTCGAGCAGTTCTGCATGTTCATCATGCTGTTCGCATTGGCGCACGTGGACATGCAGAGCGACATCGTGCTTGGAGACGAAGCGTCCACACAGGCCGCTTCCCTGTTGCAGGCCGCCTGGCACGCCCCAAGAAAGTTCGCCGAGCTATTGCTGCTGCCACACGCTTGCGACGTTGCGACCGAGGCCGCGAGCGCCAGAGCGATCACGCCACTCCCAATAGACCCCAATCTACTCGTCATGTCCGATTGCCTCCTCAGTTGTCAATGCAACGGCACCGTATCATGCCGCGGACGCCCTGATCCGCGACCTTCAATTGCGGCGTCGTATCGTTCCGGTTGTAGCGCCGGTTGCAGCGATCGATGCGACGTGGTCCGCGACAGGGTCCCGGCGGTCAGAATGGACGGTTCACGGGCATCTCTTGGGGTTTAGTTCCCACTCGAGAGACTTTCTTCGCGCTCCCGCGTCGATATATTTCCGAAGGAAGTGAAGCGAGCGGGCACTAGACACTCACAGCATGCTCTTGGCTGAGAGGTACCCAGGTATGCCCACGGTTGGGGCGCGCGTCAGTAAGTCGCAGCGCGGCGTGGACCGCCCCTCCCTTTCATGAACGTCACGCGTTGCGACCTGCACGTGCACTCGGCGGCCTCCGTCGGAAACGACGAGTGGTACACGCGTGTCTTTGGGTGCCCTGAGAGCTACGCAGAGCCGATTCGCCAGTACGAGCTCTGCAAAGCTCGCGGAATGTCCCTGGTGACGCTCACGGACCATGACACCATCGCGGGTGCCCTGACCTTGGCTGACCGACCCGACTTCTTCATCTCCGAGGAAATCACGGCGGTATTTCCGGAGACCGGCTGTGTGATGCACGTGCTCGCTTGGAACATCACCCCAGGACAGCACGAAGGGATTCAAGCGCGGCGTCTCAACGTCTACGACCTCTGTGACTATCTCAACCGTGAACGGATCGCCCACGGCTTGGCGCACCCGCTGCTCAGTCCCAACTGGCGGCTGGACGCCGAAGTGTTCGAGAAGGCTATCCTGCTCTTCCCGACGTTCGAGGCGATCAATGGGCTCGTCGATCGGCGGATCGAGCCGGACCTGTTCACGATTCTCGATCGGCTGACGCCGGATGCGATCGCCGCTCTTTCTCGCAAGCACGGCATCGCGCCGGTCGGAACGGACCCCAGCCGAAAGAGCCTCGTGGCCGGTTCAGATGACCACGTGCACCGGCGTTGCGGCACCGTCTACGCCGAACTGGACGGAACACTGGATCCCCCTTCGTTCCTGGAGGGCTGCATGGCTGGTGAAGGTCGTCTGGTGGGGGAGCAGGCCCACCTAAACACGATGGCGGTCTGCATCAAGCACACCACCTACCACCACCTCAAGGAGCGCGGCCGCGAACGCGAAGGGCTCCGCAATCCCTTCGTCGAGATGATGGATCTCATCGCCGGCCGTGACCCTGATGGTCGGCCGGGTTCGTCACCGCCACCCTTCGAAGGCTTCGTCGCCAGCATGTTCGCCAGCCTTCAAAGCACGGACCTCGTGACTGGCCCCGACCTCGACATCTTGTCACTCCCCGAAAGCCCGACGAATCTCGACGACGCGCGGATCATTGGATGCGTGGCACGACTCTCTAACGGCGTGATGCAGCGGTCCCTGGACGCGCTGGTCGAGGGCCTGAACGAATTCGATCTCTACCAGCTGTTCGGGGCGTGCAGAGACCTGGCCGGCGCGCTCGTAGCCGCAGCTCCGATATTCTTCGCCGCACATCACTTCGGCAGACAGGAACGTCAGGTACGCCGGCTTTGGAGCCAGTGGAACGCCTTTGAACTTCCCGAGCGCGAGGAGTGCTTGGCTGTCTTCAGCGACTCCGTGGAGCATACGGATGGGGTTTCGACGTGGTGCTCTCGCTTCGTCGACCGAGCTCGGGCCCACCAGTGTGAGGTCCTGGTCCCCCACTGTGGGGAACCGCTGCAAAACGCGGCCGCGGGTGCCTCGGTCCACCGTCTCCCGAGCGTCACTTCCTTTTCTCTTCCGCTCTACGACCAGCTGACCTTCTATGTGCCGTCGCTCATCGACACCATCCTCTGGTGCTGGAGCGAGGGCGTCACCCACATCGAGCTAGCCACCCCGGGTCCGATGGGCCTTGCTGGCCTCTTGGCCGCGAAAGTTCTGCAGCTTCCCGTCACCGCCAGTTACCACACCGAGGTCCCGTCCTTGATCAAGATGCTGGGCGGACCTCCGGTCTTGGAGGGCGTCGTTCGGCGCTACCTCGGATGGTTTTACGGCCTTGTAGATCGTGTGTTCTGCTTCTCGTCTCCCTCGCGCGAGTCCCTGCGCACGTTCGGTGTCCCCGGCGAGAAGATTCACCTCGTCCCTCAGATCGTCGATCCAACCGAATTCTCGCCGGAGCACCGCTCCGAGAAGATCTTCGATCGGCTGAAGGTCGCCGCCGGAACCCGGCCCGTCATCCTGAGCGTCGGCCGGCTCTCGGCAGAGAAGAACTTGCCGCTCATCATCGACGCGGTCGGAGCCTTGCAGGGCCGCCGGAGCCCGCCCCTCCTCTTGATCGTGGGCGACGGCCCGAGCCGCAGCCATCTGGAGAAAGCGTGCACGGACAAGGATTTCGTGTGCTTCGTCGGGGCCCAACACGGTCAGGCGCTCAGGAACCTGTATGCCTCCGCCGACATGTTCGTGTTCGCTAGCCAGATCGACACGCTGGGTCTCGTCAACATGGAGGCAATGGCGAGCGGCCTCCCCGTCCTGGTTCCAGCCAACGCCGGCATCTCGGAGCTCCTGACGCCCGGAGTATCTGCGGAGCTCTATGATTTCGGGCTCGAAGGGCTCGTTTCAGCAATCACCAGGATGCTCGATGATCCGCATCACGCTGAACGGATTGGAACAGCCGGGCGGCAAGCGATGATAGCCCGATGGGAAGGCGCGTCCTTTTCGCGCCTCTGGAAGGCGATGGTCCAGTAGTCCTCCATCCACTGTCCCGAGACTATGGCGCCTGCACTCAGCTCAAGCACGCGGCGGGTGCTTCGCTCCGAAGAATCGTAGCCCTACGGGCACTAATCACAGGGGCAGGTACTTCCTGCCAAGGGTGACGAAGATGCGATTCTCACGGACGATGGCCATCGCCCTCCTGCTCATCGGCGTCTCGGCCTGCGGATTCGACCCCGGCAAGGCCACCGGATCGGGCGCCGGCGGCTCAGTGCCGACCGGCCAAGGAGGAAGCACGGGCATTGGCACCGGTGGAATCGGGCTCTCCGGAGGACCTGGCAGTGGCGGTCACGGCGGGGGGAGCAGCAGCGGAAGCGGTGGCGATGTCGGCCTTGGGATGGATGCCTCGACCAGCTGCGGTCAAACCAACGTCAGCGTCATGCCTGAACCCCCGGACATCCTAATCGTGCAGGACAAGTCGCTCTCGATGAACCAGGACGCCTCTGGCGCCAATTGCAACACCCCCGGATGCTCGAAGTGGTCGCAGGTCTCGGCCGCTATCGACACGGTCGTGATGGCCACTCAGACGACCGTCAACTGGGGTCTCGTCTTCTTCGGCACCGACAGCATGTGCGGCGTCGGCACCACCCCCATCGTCCCCATCACGCCGAGCGTCAGCTACACGCCGATCTCGCAGGCATACGCCAACAACCAGCCGAGCAGCTACACACCGACCGAGGCGGCGGTGAACGCCGCCGTCACGTACATGCA
>Ga0209060_10001089_pt1 | contig 32956 bp, 38 predicted proteins | sample Coa_R1_8_FD_187155 | JGI IMG/M metagenome (GOLD analysis project Ga0209060, IMG submission 187155) | Surface soil microbial communities from Centralia Pennsylvania, which are recovering from an underground coalmine fire - Coalmine... | ecosystem: Environmental > Terrestrial > Soil >...
CCGGAAGGGTGCGATGCACGTCGTCTCCGACCAAGATTGGTACGTGCCCGACGGGGGTCCACGCGGGATCTTCTTGTTCGATCACTTCGGTATCCTGGCCGGGATCGACGTGCACTCGCTCGATGGGAGCCTTGTTCCCGACAGGCTGCCGACGATCGAAGAGCTAGAAGAGACAATTGCCTTGCGCGAGGGCGCTGCCCAACCAGCCGTTGCAGCGGACGGGGCTCCGCCCCGCCGCTGAACGGCAGTATCGTTAGCCGGACGGGTGGAGACTGCCCGGAACCACCTTTGCTCGGCGAGCTTGATTGAGCTGTCCGCGTCGGACCGCCCTTTTCTAGTCCACCCCTCCGTCGGTCGGTGTCAGCGAGATGCTCGACGGCTTGACATTGGCCGCCGTGCGGCCACATCCCGAGACGATGGTCAGATCCAGCTGAGTGGTCACCGCTTGATATCCAGGAGCCGAGACTTGGAACGTATACGTTCCCACCGTGATGGGGGTTGTGCCAGACCAGAAGCACGTACCTCCCCATGGGTATGGAACGCAGAGCAAGGTGTCGGTTACCGGTCCTGTGAGGATAGCCTGCGCACCATTGACCCTCACCATTGGTGAGGTCAGCAGTTCGACCTCAGCGCCAGTGGAGACTGCCGGGAATTGACATTCGCCGATCGAGTCACACGCGCTGAGCCCAATGGGAGACAAGATCGCCGCCAGCATCAACACCGTCCGCATCCCCCAGAGAAGTCCAGACGCGCGGTTGGTCCGCCTGATCGGTGGCTCAATGGCATCCATAGCGGCGTGGCGAATCTTTGCAAGATGTGGGCCCCAGCGTACGCGCAGGAAATCGCTGCTTGCCGCAGGATCGGGGCGCCCGACCGTGACATCTTCGTCAGTGCGTCGACCCCGGCTGCACCCTAGGCCCGGCTAACAAGCCGTTGCAGCAGCCGAACGCCGCTAGCCCCCGCTCGGAGATAAGCTTTTGCCGCGACGCCGCGGGCTGCGCCCACGGCTCCTCGCGGCGGTGGTACGCTCGAAGGCAACCTTGGCGTTCGCTGCTGAACGGCAGGTCGTTAGCCGGACGAGGAGGGCGAGTGAGGAAGTGTCCCAGGTGTGGTCTGCTCAGTCCCGATCGGAGCGCTCGCTGTGAGTGCGGCTTCCTGCTTGACGTGATGACCCCCCAGCTGCAGCAGGCCATGATGCTGCTCCAGATCTCCCGCAAGGAGCTGGCCGACACGATCCGGGAAGAGATCCTAGAGAACCCGATTCTGGACGACGCAGTCGATCTCGCGAGCCACGAGCCCAAGACCACGGAGGCTGACGAAGCGTTGTCGAGGAAGGACGCTCGCGACGCGGTTCGGACAGAGGACGATCCGCTGGTTGGGGTCGACCTTCGCGTCCTGGAGGCATTCCAGATCTCCGGGCGTGGGACGGCGGTAGTCGTGGATGCTCAACTCGAGAGATGGCCATATGGTGGGACGCGATACGTCTCGATTCACCCGCCAGGCGCTCCATCATTTTCCGCGAATGCGACCCTCGAACTCGCCTTGTTCAGGCGGGCGGGGAAAGCCGAGGACCGCCCGGCACTCGTTCTTGAGGGAGTGCAGCTCGAGAGCGTACCGGCGGGGACTATCATTCGAAGTGGGGCCGGCTAACCGGCCGATGAAGCGGACGGGCGCTTGCGCGCCGGCCGCTTATCGGCACAATCGTTAGCCAGACACCAGGGAGCATCGGCGGGGATGAATCGCAGAAATGCAATGCTCGTCGCGGGAGCGGTGGGGCTGGCCGCGGTCGCTGCCGTCGGCGTCCAGTACCCGAACTACAAGCGCGCAAAGCGCGATGCCGAGCTCATGCGGAATGAGAATCGTGTCGAATCCCTCATCTCGCGAGAGATCGCGAGGGGCGACGGCACACGAGTCGACCTGGACAAGTTGGTCGACCTGCCTTGGAACCGGGTCTACGTCTTGGCGCCGTATACAACTTTCGAGTCTGCCCGACGGGAGATGCCAGGAGCGTGGTGCTTGCGAGACCACGCTGGAATCGATCTTCGCGACGATATCTGCATCCTGGCGTTCTATGAGGGGTCGAAGCTGGTAGCCCGCATCCCGCAACCCAGAGCTCTCGGGGACTTCTCGGGTGCAGTTCGCCAAGGTGGGTACCCGAGAGGCGCGGCGCGGTTTCGTCTCGCGGGCGGACGGGCCGTGTACGATGCTGGCTAACCGCGCGTTGCGGCGGACGGCGCTTGCGCCGCCGCTGAACGCGTGATCGTTAGCCAGACGCGAATCGACCGATGCGCCCATTGACGCTTGCCCTACTCGCCAGTCTCGGTGCTGGTTTGCACGACGAGCAGCCGGCAAGAGCTGCCGAGGCCGGAGTTGCGAGCGCGATTCCTTGCGATCCGCCGCCGGCCGGCGACTCCCGCCCTTGGGAGTATCGTGCCAACGTGCTCAGCTTGTTTCCTCGTTCGGAGCCACCCCCGAAGTTCCTGGGAGCGTTCAGGGGTCCCTTACCCGACTTCGAGTACGAGCTTCACATCTGGCAGGACTCGAAGGGCGTGTTCGGAGAATTGCTCCATCCTGTGACCGATGCAGACTCGGCAAGCTCCCGGCTTTCAGATGTCCAGTTCGATCCCAAGTCGGGCGCTCTCAGCTTCAGTACGCGGTTTCGAGAAGATAATGAGGTGTACGTCGGCCGCCTGCACGGATCGAAAATCGCCGGAAATGTTACGCGCGGTGGGACAACCGTAAAGCTCGTTCTCCGGAGGATCGGAGCAGCGCGCACGCACGGGGCGCCCTCGTCGGACTCTTGGGTGAGCAGGGATCAGTTCGAATGTGCAATGACGATGTCGCGTCGCTAAAGGGGGTGCCGGCTAACCGCGCGTTGCAGCGGACGGTGCTTGCGCACCGCCGCTGAACGCGTGATCGTTGGGCAGACGAATGGGTGATCAAACCGAAGACCCGGCCTTTCGGTTTCGGGCAGAAATCGAATCAGTCCGCGCTCAGTTGGCGGACGGGACTCGCGCGTCGAAGATCGCGAACTCCTTGCACGCCATGGGGATCGGTCCGGTCGCTATCATCTTCATTTTTCGCGAGGTCACCGGTGCGTCGCTCTCGGATCTAAAAGCTTTCGGTCAGTGGTGGGGCGACGCCGGCGTCACCGACGCAGATCAATTCGACGCCTGGGCCGCCCAGGTGCGTGGCCTCTGATCATGCCCGTCGCTAGAGACAGCTGTCCCGTGAGAGCCGCCCAACTCGCCGTTGCAGACGGACGGGCGCGTCGGTCGCTTCGCTCCCTCGTGCGCCCGCCGCTGAACGGCAGTATCGTTAGACGGACGGGACGAGGGCCAGGGTTGAACGGCAAGATATGACCAGCAACTCGGCGCCGAACCTGTTCGCCGTGTTCGTGGTGGCCGGCATATGTTCGGGGGTCGTGCCGGCCATCATTGGAATGGCGGTTGGCATGGCCGGAGGTCCATTGAACCTGTGCCAGCAGTTCGGAGACTTCGGATGCGCGGGATACATCTTCCTCGGTTTATATGCGTGTCCCCTCAGCGCGATCGGGGGTGCTACCGTCGGGGCGCTGACGGCAGCGCGCATGTCGAGGCGGCAGCCTCGCCTCGATGGGTCGCGGATCTGGATGAGGAGTCTGGGGTTCGCGCTCCTTTCGCTTTCACTGATCGCACCCTTGTCAGTAACCGTTATGAACATGTTGACGAACCGGCGATGAGCATCGGAGCCGCGTGCGCGCCGTCTAACCGCGCGTTGCAGCGGACGGCGCTTGCGCGCCGCCGCTGAACGTGATCGTTGGGCAGACAGGCGTGATGGCGCGGTGGAAGGTACTGGCATTGGCTACGACCGGACTCTTGTTGCCGATCGCGTGTGCGCATCAGGCGGGAACCGGGTCGCCGTCGCCGGCATGTTTCGACGCGACGATCGCCCTCCGAACTGCGCGAGACAACGTTCGCCAGACTGATGTCCCCCCGGGGACCTCGGTGAGCATCGACGAGAGTCGCACCTCCTATGACGACGCACGGGCCTCTTGGAGGTTCTGGCTTGTGCTCGGAAGTGCGACCAGTAGTCCAACCATTCCAGGCAAGGCGTTCCTCTACGTTCGCAAGTCTGACTGTTCGTCGAGCTGGGAGCCGTTCGTCTACGAAATGTGAGCTGCCCAACCGGCCGTTGCAGCAGCCGACCGCCACTCTCGTCCGCTCGGAGGCTGACTCGTGCCGCTCCGCGCGGCCGTGATACGCTCGAAGGCGACCTTGGCGTTCGCTGCTGAACGGCAGGTCGTTAGCCAGACGAGCATGGTCGAAAGAGGCGAACACGGAGACTACCGGTGGTTCGAGGGACAGTTCCACGGGCTGCCCGACCTGGTCGTCGCTTGCCATCTTGGGCTTCGGCTTGCGGTCTCTTCGTTCGATAGCGGGTTCTTCCATCCGACGGCCGATGAAACCGAGGACGGTTGGACCGTGCAGGGCAGCGTTGCGCTGAGTCCCACTCTGCGAGTCGGCATGGAGCTGCCCTCCGATCAGTACGATGAGTGGTACGTCTTCGACGATGGGTCGTCACCCGACTGGTCGCCCGAGGTCTTCGTGAACCTTGGCACCTTCACCGTGGTCCCCGCTGAGGAACTTAAGCGACGACGTGATCCGAGCTGGGAGGCCAACGCTTACGAGTGGCTGAGACCAGTCCAGAAACGCCTGTGGAATCAGATGGAACGCGTTCGCCCTGTCACGTACATCGCCATGGGGGAAAGGGACATCGTCGTGACGCGCAGCCAGGAATTCGCCTCGAGATTAAGCGAGGTGCTGGCTAACCCGGCGTTGAACCCGACGGGCCTTCGGCCCGCGGGTTAACGCCACGAAGTTCGGCAGACAAGGAATCCTCGTGGCGGTCGCCTGGAAGAGAGCGTGTGGTGGCGTCATCGGGATCGTCTTGTGGTTGCTGGCTCACGGAGCGTTGGCGGAGCCGCGCGTCGAGGAACTGGTGCTGGTTGGAACCGTCACGTCGATCTTCCAGGTCGATGCTCCGCCACCGTCTCGCCGGAATTGGGGCGTCACCGTTCGAGTGGAGCAGGTGAAGTCGGGAAAGTACTCAGAGCCCACGTTCACCTTCACCATCCACAGCCCCGCGCGATCCGGCGTGAAAGTCGGTCTTCGATGCACCATCGTGGCCACGAAGACCGGCCCGCAAGAGTATCTCGTCTCTGACACGCGCCGGATCGAATGCGATGCGAAGTGACGACCGGCTGCCGAACAAGCCGTTGCAGCGGATGAACGCCTGCGCGGACCGCTCGAAGGTGGGCTGTGCCGCGACGCCCCGGGCTGCGCCCGCGGCTCCTCGCGGCCGTGATACGCTCGAACGACCGTCCGGCGTTCACCGCTGAACGGCAAAACGTTCGGCAGACGAGCGGACGATGGGCTCTGGAACAACGTGGAATCTGGACGTCGGCCGATTTAGTGCCGTCGTGGCGTTCTTCTGCTTGGCCTCGTGTGCGTCGACAGAGCGGATCGATCCACACAACCCTGGAGATCACTGCTTGTACTCTTGCCCCGATGGCGCGCGATGTGAGGGTACCGTGTTCCGGCGGGGAACCACGCCCATCTACGGCCAGTGCGCACTCGAACCGCACCGCTGTGTGACAGTCGCTGACTGCATCAGCGGAGAAGCCTGCATTCGTTTTGGATCGGAGATCGGGCTCTGCCGGGGTGCCGCTCTCTAGAGTGCGCGGGAGTGCGGGAGTGAAGCTGCCGAACCGGCCGTTGCAGCAGCCGAACGCCACGCCCGTCCGCTCGCAGGTGGGCTCGTGTCGCCACGCCGCGGGCTGCGCCCGCGGCCCCTCGCGACCGTGGTACGCTCGAAGGCGACCTGGGCGTTCGCTGCTGAACGGCAGGTCGTTAGGCAGACAGCGCGGGTGACAGTTTTTTGCGGTTCCGGTGTCAACTGCGCCGCCGGGACAGCTTCGCTCTCGAGACCACGCTCTCCTCGACCATGTACGTTCGGCACATGCGGTCATGGCGGTCGGCGGGGTACCGAATCGTTCTTCACTTCATCGAGTTGCCCTCCGACGACTATGCCGTCCGACGGGTGGCGATGCGGGTCGGTGCGGGTGGACACGACGTGCCAGAATCGGACGTCCGGCGACGCTTCCACCGGGGACTGGCGCTGCTCGAGCAAGTCTACAGGCCGGCCGTGGATGAGTGGTATCATTGGTACAGCGACGAAGGAAGACTCCGGCTTGGCCAGTACCAGGAGAGATGAACCGCTGACGCCGAAATTGGCGGTTCTGCTCGAGGCCGCGCGGCGCGCGACGCGGGACGCTCTCCATGGTCCACGTCACCTTCGTTCGGGCCGGTTCAGGCCAACCTCAAGCGAGCGCGTCGGAACGGCTGCCCAGGACGTTGCAGCAGACGACGCTTCGCGCCGCAGCTGAAGGTCGCGTCGACAGGCGGCGAACCTTCGCCCCCCCCCCGAAACAGCGTGGTGGTCTCCGCCGGACGACTGCCCATGAGCGCCGTTCGACGGCGGCCCGCTCGGGAGTTCGAGACAGAGCGCGATCGGTTAGCGTTCCTGCGAGCCGGGGCGCTGGACCCAGGGGTCGCAGAAGCGTCCACCTCGAAGAGGTGGCCTTCAATTTCACCCTTTGCATAACCACTTGCATAACCACTTGAGCGAGACGGGGCTGGACGGCCCGAGACTCCCTGTGACGATAAGCCCGCGTCTTTGCTCATTTCTCCGACGGTGATTCTGACCCCCAACCTCTTGCCAAGGTGGACGTCGAGGGTTCGAACCCCTTCTCCCGCTCAAGATTTCGAAGGGTTAGGGGCGGTCGCGGCGCTGAATGAGGTAATCGTGCCGCATGAGGGAAGAATGAGGGAGTGGGGGAGGGGAGTGCCACCCTGTTTTCGCTCCCATTCGGGTGCCACTGAGCTCTCGGTTTTGTGTCGACCCGATAGCAAGTTGTGATCACCAGCGTTCGCAGTGGCACCAGACTTAGAAGCCCATCGACGGTGCGCTCTCCAGCGGTCTCGGAGACCGCTACTGCCGAGATGATGCGGGCTTCGCTCGAACGGTGATCGGCAGTGGCGGACCCGGGACCGGTACGTTTGGGCAAACGTTTGGGCAAACGGAACCGACCTCAAGATCGAGGTCGTTCAGCCTCCGGCGGGCCACACCATCCGCAGCGAGCGCACAGAGGTACGTACGGTTTGTCAGATGAGAGGTCCGAACGGAAATCGAGGGTGACCTGGTAGGACGAGCAGCTCGGGCATCGATCAGGGGTGCCGTGCTCGTGTCGAAGCAGGGCTTCCCCGAAGGTCGAGACGACGTGTCCGGTGATGTCGAGCGCCATCTCCGCGTCTTTGCGGACGGCGTTTTTGGCGTGAGTTAGCCAACTGACGAACTGCCAAGCGGTTTTGGCTGTGGTCCGCAGGTAGTCTCGAACCTGTTCAGCACTTGAGCCCTTCGCGATGGCGCGGGCGATGACCTCGCTCCAGTGGATGAAGTCGCCCCATTTCGGAGCTTCTTCTCCGGTTGGGACCATCGACGGATCGGCCGCCACCTTCGTGAACTCCAGGAGGCATTCGCGGCAGCGCATGCCTATGGCTTGAAAGTCCTCGGCTTCTTCCGCCTCATCGATCGCGTCGCTCGCTTGCTCCCAACGGCGCCACGGGGCCAGGAACCGCATGAACTTCGCCGCGGTCGCAGGCGGCTCCTTTTTCGAATCCGAGGTCATTCGAGCCATGAGACCCACGTGGAACGAGAGAACGTAGTCCATGCTCGGGAACGCCTTCTGCGAGTAGAGATTGGTGGGGTCGGTGATCACCCACCAGCGACGGCGGTTGGTGTGGACGTCCCAGATGTCGTGCTTCCGGCTAAAGACTCGCTCGCTTCCAACTTTTTCGAGGTGGATCACCCGCTCGTCGCGGGCCTGCCACTCCATGTATTCGCGGACGTGCCGCACCTCGTGTTCAGGGTCGGGGCGTAGCTTCACCCGACCTAGTTCTCGGGATGGGACCGGGCCTGGAATGACGCAGTCGTCGGTGGGCTTTTCTTTTTGGGGCGACTCCCTCGGTTCACGTTCTTCGCAGGCCGCCCCTTTTTGACCATTGAGGGTCGGACGATACATCGGCTGTGGCCAACCAGGGGACCGTGCCCTGGTGGCCGGTGCTTCGCCCGGCCCGCCTCGCCGGCAGTTCTTCCTTGACCGGCAGAGGTCCGCGATCGAGCATCGTCACTGGCCGGCCGGACCGGCCTCACCTCGCACAGACCACGCGCCCCGTGGTCCCCGGCGAGGCAAAGGTGGGTGGTTCGCCCCCGGCGCCGGCAAGCTCGTTTCTTTCGCCGTGGGTCAGCAGGGGCGCTGCTCCGACTCGTGGCTGGAAGGAAACAGAGTCATGGGAAGCAAGTTCGACAAGTTGGTCAAGGACAGGATCGCGAAGACGGGCGAGAAGTGGGCGATGGCGGTACGCAACGTCCGCTTGCAGGAACAGCGGCCGAATTTCCCAATGGTGGTAGGACAGGTGCCCGCGGTGGGATATGGGGCGGATCCAGTGGCCGCTAGCAAACGGGCGCAAGAACTCGCCAGCAACCCGCTGTACTTCGCCGGGACGGGGGGCGAGGAGCACCTCATCACCCGCGATGAGCACGACCGGCTAATCAGGCAGGGAGCGCTCGACGAGAGAAACGGTCAGATGATCCGGGCGCCCCGGTCCGTCGGTCACTTCGAGGGGCTGACGTTCTCGGCGCAGTGCGAGGAATGCCTTCGCTGGATCTGGTGCGGGAACGAACAGCGCGAATCGGCATGCGTCTGTGGGAACGCCTACCGCGTCGTGTTTGACCTGATCGACCACTTCGCGTGGGAGATGCGGGACTATCCCTGCTGCGCCGACTGCGGCACGAAGTGTGAGGTGCAGCGGGTGACCGGTGCCGTTGACGAGTGGGGCTACCTGAACCGATGGCAGCCCCAGTGTTGGAACTGCCGAGCGCAGCACACCATCGTCACGGCCATCGTAGCTCGCCACCTCCCGTATGCGGACGTCCGGCGCCGGCATGGTCGGTGGCGGCTGGAAAACAACGATTCGAGCCGCGAGGATTTGCGGGCCGCTTCGTTCGGTGAGCTGCTGACGCAAATCGTGGCGCACGAGTGGGCCGACGCCGGGGAGCTGAACGAGATGTTCACCGTCTTGTGCCGCGAGGCGCGGATCGAGCCCTTCTAGGCCGGAAACTGCGCCCCCGCGCACGTCGGTGCCACATTCCGGTTTGCAAACCAGGGAAGGTAGCCGCGACGACGCAAGTCGTTTTCGCTGCTGGAACTGTAAGAGGCCCGCATCAGGTCCAGCGCCTGTTGCGGGCTTTTTTTCAGACGGTCAGGTCGCAGACGTCACGGTGCGGAGTGCCGAACGTCACGCAACTCGCCAAGCTCATCGCGGTACAGTGCCGGCGCGGCCTGGGGGAGAAAGGCAGCGGGAGAAGATGGCGAAGTTCACGGCGAGGATCGGACTGCATTTCCCAACCAGCAATTCCGTCAAGGAGTCGGCGACGTACGCGAGGCTACACGCCGCCATGGCGAACGAGGGCTTTACCCACAATCCACCGCCGACCGGGACGTACATCAACCAGAGCGGTCCCCCTTGGACCGCCGCCCAAATGGCGGACTACCTCAAGTCACTGGTGAACAAGATTCACACACCGAACAGTGGTGTTGTGGAAGTCGGCGACATCGCCAAGTGGTGACGGGTTCTCCCGGCTCACCTGGCCGATGATCGCAACCGGCCATTGAGAGATGCTTGAGCATAGGCTGTCCATGACCGACAAGGGCTAGAGCACGTCTGCGCGTCGAACATCAGCAGGTTGCCGCTGTCCGTGAGGGCAATGAGATCCCCGCTTGCAGTTCGGACCGACGCGGTGAGGGCGTTTCGGTTGAAGTAATAAGTGAACGCCCTTGGCGCAGGAGGTGGTTTCGCCACGGCTGTTACCGTCGGCGGAAGCGGTTCTGCCGCCGTGCGGGGCGGCGGTCGGGCGCAGCACGCTGCGATCACGAGACCGAGCACCGGAACCAAGGAACCAAGCCGGCCCATCTCCCCCATATACAACCACAGGAGGCCGTGTGGGTCCGCCGCGACTATTCATCCAGCAGCTCGCGGAGCGGTTCGAAGACTACGACGACATCCCGCGCAAGGGAACGCGGATCCTTCACCGAGGGAGTACGGAAAGACGAACGCCAATGCCTAAGTGGTTCGGTTCAACGGGGTCAACTCAGTAAGGATCCCGGCTGACTCGAATCCTCGCCCTGTGGCGCTGTCCGATAATCCCGCACTTCGTACACTGAGCGGCGCGTTTCGCCAAGCAGCTCTCCGAGGGCGTCCGCCGCCGATTGCTGGGTCCAGTCGCGAAGCCAGGCGGCCTCCCGCAAACTCAGAGACCGGGCTCCGCCGCCCTATCTGCGCGCTGCTTCCACTCAGCTCCGAGTCGCACCCGCGTTTAAGCTTCTGAGGACCACCGAGCTGCGCAAGCTACAGCCGGCTCAGAATATGTCGCGCGATCGAATCGACAGAGTCAAATCCCGCCTCGACCAGCGCGTTCACCTTTACTTGGACGTAATCGTCGAGACGTTGGAAGCCAGAGAGCTTCAGTCTGTGACGCCAATAGGCATCGTGGCTCATGCGTGTGCGAGCGTCCTGTTGTGAATAGTGGTCTTGCATTGCGTTCAAAACAGCACTGAGGCACTGGCGTGTCAGCTCTACATTTCGTGCCTGCGCCAGACGATCATTGTCGTGTCCCATCGCAAAACTCCCCTTCTACGTCTTCGACCAAAAATCAAGCAGGCTCTGATCGATGATTCCCGTGATGTCTCCGAGGGGTTTGAAGCGATCCCTTTGCGCGCGAGATAGCTTTTCGATCTCGGGAAACGCGTCCAAGCCACCCTTGCGCTTTCCCCAGCGCTGGACCACGATGTCGAAGCTGCGGGACTCTCCCGCGACGGTGACTACGTTGCGCCCGTCAGCGCTCCGCGATCGGGCCCCTTCTCCGCGCCACTCCTTGACGAAGCCCTTCTTAATCATGATGAAAGCCAGGATTCGGTTGATGATGGCTGATGTCGGCGAGAACGGCACGTCACGGTAATGGAACGTGACGGTAGCGTTCTTCCGGGGCGTAAGCCTGATTCGATCGATGGTGTCCTTGTCCAGGAGCCTCTCGTAGCGACTAAACAGCTCGGCGGGGTTCCGTACTTCACCTTCAATGTCCAACAGTTTCTGACCGCGATCGATCAGCTCTTGGGCGACGGCATAGATCGCCCTCCCTTGATCGAAATCATCGATCGCGGCGCGGCCAAGATCGATGAGCGCTCCATCGCCGTTACCCGAGACGAGGATCGTCTTCTGTTCCGTGAACTCGTCTTGTAGGCTGTCCCAGTCCCAGTATCCAGCCTCGTGTTCTGCCATCACCTCTAGCCCGAAGCCGACCGCCAGGACCACAGCAGTGTTGTGTTTCAACAAAGTCTCGATCGACATCGGAGCGTCGGGGGAATCAGCGTCCCGTTCGGTGACCTCCCTCCGAATGACGTTGAGCCGGTGCTCTGCTTCTTTGGGGTGATTCGTACAGTGCTTCATCGCGACGCGGTGGTTCTCCCACTTGTCGCGGGTCTGCTTGATTACAGCGTTCGCGAAGCCGGCCTCCCAGCGCATCCATTCCGGGAGCGATGCTTCGTCCTTCAAGCTGCCATCGACCGGCCAGTCGTAGATGTGGGGGTGGATGTAGCGATGGCGAGCGCTCATCTGTAGCTCGAGGACGTCCTCCTTTTCGTATAGGTCTACCGAATAGTGCAGGCGCGATGCCGCCCATGCCGCAGTCACCCCGGAGAGCCCCCCTCCCACGATCGCCAGACGCGCCCCGGGTCTCAGGATCTGCTTCTGGTGCAGCGCCCAGATCAACTGTAATGCTCGAACCTGCTGAGCATGGAATGTCTTGCGCACTTCCATCGAACCGAGGACATATAGGTTGCTGGTCTCAGGCGTCGGCCACGCGACTCGGAGGGCCCCGAGCAAGCCCTCGGCATCCAAGGTCGACTTGCCTGTGAGGAGGCGAACCGTCTGGAAGGACTTGAGAATGTCGACGTAGTCGCGCTGTATTTCGATTCCCTGCTGACCGAAGTCGATCTTCTCATCGAGCGCGAAATCGACGATTTCCCTGGTGAGGCGGCTCAGGTGATCGATTCGCTCCAGCAGCGACGGCAGCGCCTGCAGTGAAAAGCCAATGCCGACCGTCACGTCCCGCCCATGTTCGATCTGGAACGTCTTGATCGGTTTCTTCTTGTCGCTGTTGAGGTCCATGCAAACCTCGTCCCCTAAATCGCAAATGAACAGCGACGGAGTCTTCTTCAGGTTGTCCCGGACCTTCTGCGCGTCGGCCTCCGCGAGAATGTGGAGATGCTTTCGCAGCCGGTAATACTTCTCGAAGCCCCCCGGCGTATTCAGCAGTTGCTTAAGCAGGATGCGAAATGCCGCATATTCGACGCCCTGATAGTACACGTCCCCCTGCTTGTTCTTGCTTATCTGCTCAAACAGTCCGTAGAACTCGTCCATGGTGAGGACGTCCCGTTTCGGGGGATCGTCGAGGTACTTGAATGTCGCTTGGGACATGCAAACCCCCAGCTTTCGCAACATGCCGAAAGGAAACACCCCCCAGTGCGTCTCGCGCTCTTCGAGCAGAAACATAGGAACGACCGCGAAGACCGGCAGCAGTTCCCAGCCGCCTCCAAAGACCTCGTAGGCGTGAGTGTTGGCGTCCTCCTCGGCGTCGATCAGCTTTCGCAGCGTCGTGCTCACGCTTTTGAGGTGCCCATTTGTCCTCGGGCAGCCCCACGTATACCTGACGAGGAGCGGCGCTATTCCCTTCGTCTGGGCGTCCTTTAAGGCGTTCGTCTTGGCCATGACCATCAGGCGTGTGACGAAGCGGGCCAGCCACGCCGCTGCTGGCGCCGGACCCGCATACCCCTTGCGCTCCAGCCAGACCCTCACTCCCCTCGGCTCGAACAGTCGGTCGCGCGGGTCCCAGCCAAAGAGTTTGCAGTGCTCCTCGTACAACGCCTCGTCGCTGTCTGAGCTCATCGCACCTGCTCCTTCCGGTCCTCGACCACGTCCAGCTCGGCTTGGAAGAACGCGCGGGTTTCGTCACGCTGAGGCCGTTCGGCAATCTCTCGCGCGGGGCCCTGCTCAAAGACGATACCCGCGTTCAAAAACGCGATCTCGTCGGCGAAGCTTGCCGCGAAGCGCAGGAGGTGGGTGACGATCACGATCGATTGTGGCGCGTCGATATTGCTCTTGCGGATCGTCCACAACGCGTCCACCACGTCGCGCGTGGTCTGAGGATCGAGTGCCGACGAGATTTCGTCCAACAACAGGACCTGGGGCCGGAGCAGCAGCACGCGAGCCAGGCAGACACGCTGCGCCTGGCCCACGGATAGCTCGTTGGGGAAGCGCGCTAACAGCTCGGTCAGGCCCATCTTCTCCGCAAGGGCTTGGGCCTGCTCAGTACCGGTCGGCTCCTCCATTCCGCGAACGATCCGCATCCCGAGAGTCATGTTGTCGCGGACCGTGAGGTGGGGTAGGAGGCTGGGGAGCTGTGGTACGAGCATCACGCGCCGGCGGAGTAGCGTCGGATCGGTCAGGATGCGGCCGCTACGGATGACCGGCCGACCATCCAAGCTGACGTCGCCGTCAGCTATCGGAACCAGCCCACAGATCGCCCGGAGGAGGGTGCTCTTGCCACTGCCGCTGCGGCCCACAACGGCCAGAATCCTGCCGGGATGTACGGCGAGGGAGACCCCGCGCAAGATGGCGTTCTCCCCAAACGACACTCGGAGATTCGAGATCGCCAAGGCGGCTGTTACTTCCTGTTTATCCATGCCGAGCTTTCGAGCGAGCGAAGGAGATAGGTGAAGGGCAAAACGATCACGACGTATGAAGCGGCGACAACAAGCCAGGATTCGAGTGAGCGGAAGCTCTGGGACATCGCGACCTTGGCCACGAACACCACGTCCTCGACGCCGACGACCGAGGCCAGGCTGGACAGCTTGAGGTTTCCTATCCAGAGGGCTACGTGCCCCGGCAGGGCGTGCCGGACTACTGAAGGCAAAACCGCAAAGCGGAGGACCTGGGAAGGAGAGAATCCCATCGCTCGGAGTCCCTCGACCTGTAGGGCGGGTACTCCATCCAGCGCGACCCGAAACAGGTCGGCGCTGTACGCGGCCTGGGCAGCGATTAATGCAACCAGCACGGCTACGAATGGCGAGGGAGAGCGGACGCCCAGCACTGCCTCGTACGGGAAGTAGTAGAAGAAGAAGATCAGCACTAGGTTCGGTACGGCACGCACGGCGTCGAGGAACGCCGTTAGTGGACCACTGATGATCCGGGTGGTGCGCAGGGCGAACGCGAGCGGTATCCCGGCCAGCGTGCCCAGCGCCGACGACAGGACGCCTAGCGCGGCAGTCACGCCGAGCCCTCGCAGGAAGGCGCCCCAGTAAGGATTGAGGCCGGAGAAGTCCCAATGGTATCCCACCTACGACGCCCCGCCACCGCCTTGAGCGCGCTCCGGCCACTCCCGGGGTCCCGTCACTGGACGCCGAGCCCGCGACCGGGGCGGAGGGTGAGGCTGGGGAAATCGGACAGCACTCGCCACTTCTGGTCCAGACGATCGAGCGTCCCGTCTGCGCGCAATACGTCGATGCCCACGTCGAGAAAGTGCAGCATCTCGAAGTCGCCCTGTCGGGTCATGAAACCCGCTGGGACCCGGGTGGGTGGATTGTCCAGCCACACGGCCTCTACAACATCGGGGTGCTGCTGGACGAACTGAGCGACGGTTGGCACGTCCTGCAGAGCGATGTCGGCGCGCCCGGAAATGACTTCCTGAAATTGCACGAACGGGTCGTCACCCACCGTGACTACGTGAAACTTGGGTCGCGATAGATGCTGCCGGGCGAACTCAGTCGAGGTCCACCCCTCCGCCAGCGAGACGGTAAGGTTCGGATCGTCCAGGTCCTCGAAGCGCTTGAACCGGCCAGTTTCGCCCCGCCTCACAACGCCAACCGCTACCCCGAAGTAGCCCCAAGGCTTGGTGAAGCCGAACTGCGCGGCCCTCGGGATCGTCTGGTACACGGCATCGGCAAACACGTCGAATTTTCGCGACTCCATATCCGCTTTCAGGGTTTCGAAATTGACTTTGACCCATTGGACAGTCCACGGGGGCGACTGTCGCCGGGCTAGTTCCGCGATCATGTCGACGCAGTAACCAGTGACACGCAAGCCGGGATCCTGCGCGTCCAGATTAATGATTGTGTATGGCTTGAAACCACTGTAACCAACGCGGAGCACACGCGTGTTCAGCGTTCGTTGAAGCGAAGAGTCTTCCTGAGCGCCGACAACCCCTTGTCGCCCCGAACGGAGCACGGAGAACAGCGCCGCCAGAATCGACCCGGCGGCCAGTGCCAGCGCCACGATGCTGATGACGAGAGGGCGAGACCGCCAGCGTTCGAAGTACTCGTCGGCGGATTGCGCATCGGATTTCATATCGGGGGGAGTCATGGCCCAGGACCTCGGTTACACTGTGAGCCAACCGGCATCCAGTGACAGGTTGGTGTCGACGAGGGCGTACTCTTTCAGGATGCTCGTTATCTCGTATCCATCGGCCTTGAGGGCCCCGACGAAACGGAGGAACCGAGCTTCGGCCGTCGCCCGGCCGACGCCATAGAACCGCTGAGTCGTGAATCGCTCCACCCCACCACTGCGCGCCCGACTGGAGGCATTGCGGGACAGATGGGCGTTATGCGCAATGCAGAGCTCCAGTAGGGCGTCCGTGTCGGCTCCTGCGGGCAGCAGGACCTTAGCGTGAAGCTCGAAATAGTTGCTTGACGGTAGCGCGGCCGCCTCATCGTCGCTTCGCGGGATACCGGCATTGTTCATCATGGCTTCGATCTTCGAGCGCACGACGGTGAATCCCAGCGTTCGCAGGGAGGTGGCTAGGCTTTCTACACGGCGTCGGACGTCCGGGAGAGAGCCGGAATAGAACGAGCCGGTGATGAGGTGCGAGGGGAAAGTCCCCTTCGGTAGCTCAATCTGGATGGCTTTGACGCCTAGCAGGGCGCAGGCCGCTCGAAATTGTGTCATCGTCTCTTCGACTGGGCAGGCCACCGTCAAATGCGCTTCGAAGACGTCGACGCTGCTCTCTATAAGTGAGCGTCGGAGGTCCAGAAAAATCTTGTCGACTGCGGTCAGCGTGTTCCCCAACGCGCCGATTTCGGCCAGCGTGCAACCGTAGCCGCTCGGGATCCAAAAGCGCTCCCAGCTCGGTGCGTTGCAGGCGCCGGGCTGTTCGGCGACGGACCCAGCGATGGCCCCGACGAGTGTGCGGACTTGACGGCGCTGGTCGATGAACGCGAGCGCTAGGCGCAACGATCCGTGTCGTCCTGCGTGGCGTCGACATACAGCCGCGGCCTCGTCGCGGGTCGACCATTGCGTTGCAGCACCCTGCCCGTCCAATTCTAGAGTTGTCGCTACAACCAGGCCCGAACCCGTGCCCTTGTATGCCTGTTGCACAGCGCGCGCGGCGAATGCCTCGGCCGACTCGATCGGCAACGGCACCACTCCTGTGGGGAGCGGTCGGAGACCGAATTCCGGCAGCAGAGCGGATGCTCGCTCGACGATCGACTCGGAGGCGTCGAAAAACGTCACGCTCATCGGCGCCCCCGCCGCGGGTTCCCCTGTCACTCTCGCCTCCGGAAGCTGTTGGACACCTTGTCTCACGCCGCGACGCGCTGGGCAAGGGCGGTTTGCTCTGTTTCGTGCTCACGAGCAGCAAAGGCGGGCCAGTCACGAGCGACGATGTCACAAGAGAGCTCTTGTCCATCCCTGGAGCAGCCAGCGAGGGCCAGGCCAACGTGGGTTCCCCACCGATTGAAGGGCAACCGATCATCCTGGCCGACCCTAAGGGAGCCGCCGGCAAATCCCTCGCGAGCGCGAAGTCTCTGCATTTGAAGCCTTCTTCCAGCGCAGGGTGCGGACGACGCCTGCGACGCGAGATGGCCGCATCCACACGAAGAGGCCTACCGGTCACCCCATAGGGAGCGTCAACCGGGTGATGAGATGCCGCCCGAACATCCCGAGACTTCGCCGGCCAGCTTGCGCCGCCTCACCGGGGGCAGCTCTGGTTCGCGCTTGCCGGGGGAACGGCGGCGCTGGGGTTCTGGCGGATGTGGGGGTGGAGCTGGAGGCGCGTCGCGCGAGGTCAGCCCCCTGAGGTGGGAGCGGCTCTTTCCGTCACATGCTCACGGGCTCTGCACAGGCTTGGCTGAGGGGCGTTCGTGATGTCCGCCCCGGCCGCGTCCGCAGGGACGTTGCCCGCCAGGAACATCGCGGGCCCCGGTCGTTCCTCCGACTCGCGAGGGTATAGGTGCGCGCGCTGGCGCCGAGGTGTCAGCGAATGTCCGATAACAGACGTCGCGTCGACTGCCGTCCGGAAATCGGTGAGGGGACGCCCCGTTCGGGCTCGCGCGTCGACGTCGGGGACACGGAGGCCGGCTCCCTCACCGCGACCTGGCGCGAATGAATCGGGAGGACGGGCTGCGGGGTTCCCCGCGCACCAGGAGAAGCAGTACCGATTGGCTGATCCTGATGCGCAGCCCCCAACAAGAACTGCGCGGCCCGCCCTCCCAGGAGCGACCATAGAGGACCCGCCGGGAGCGCGGGCGTCAAAAGTGAACGATGCGCCCTGTCTGCCCCGAGGGTCCAGAAAGGCCGATCGATAGTGGACCCTCAGGAACAGGTTCCAGCGGACCAGCTGCGATTGGCGTCCGCGCAGATCTCCTGGGCTGTCTTGGCCCGGGCGTAGATGCGCACGACGTCGATGGCCCCGTAGAACACGCCGGAGGCGTTCCCCGGATTCCAATTCCCGATCTCGACCTCGTAGGTGGTGGAACTGAAGGTTCCGGGGCGTGGGCTCCAGGGAGTTCCGGTAAGACCACCCTGATAGAGAACGACCGGTGAACCGTTGACGAAGAGAGAGATGTCGGTTCCGTCCGCGACGGCAGCGAGGTGGGTCCATGCCCCCTGCGGGAGGGCCGTCTTGGCTGCCACGCTGAATAGCCCAGTGTCGGAGCCGACGTTCGGGTAACCACTTTCGTCTGTGAGCGCCCATCCGTTCCCGCTGGTGGGATCGAACTTCGTCACGAGTGTGGCGTTGTTCGTCGCGGCGCTCGCGGTAGCGCTCGGATTGACCCAGGCCTCGATCGTCGTCGCGCCGCCGAAGTCGAGAGTCGCCGAGGGCGGTACGACGATCGTCTGGGAGACGCTGGTGATGACGGCGGCGGTCCCGGAGATGCCCGTCGTCCAGCCCGCCGAGCTCGTGCCGGTATTGCCGTTTCCGGACCCGTCGGCGATGGAGGTGCCCGTCCCCTCGTCGAACAAGAAGCACGCCCGAAGAGTCGAGTCGGCCGGACACCCGAAAGGCGAGGCCGGAGCGCCGCCGGCGGCCCCCGCTGCTCCTGTGCCGCCGAGGCCACCGGCACCAGCGGCATCTACCTTTTCGGTGCCGCCGGCGCCGGTCGACCCTGCTCCCGCTTCCCCTCCCGCGCCGGTGGCAGGCGGTCCGCCTGCTCCTCCGCTCGGCCCCCCGCCAGTTCCGCCGTCCTTTGGAATTGCCGACACACTTCCGCAACCCAGGAGGAAACAGCCGACCAGGACGGCGACCTTCATGAGGTTCTCCAAGACGAGGTGGAAAAATAGTATTCCGCTATGGCGGAAATACGCAATAGCGGAACGGCCTACGGTCGGGTCCAGTGGCGGCCCGGCAGTCGGACCTGCGGCGGATCCTCGCGAAGAACATCCGCGCGGCATTGGCACGGACGGATAAGCCGATCGTGGCGCTGGCCGACCTCGCCGGGGTGTCATCGGCACACCTCTACGACGTGATCCGGTGCGAGAAGGCGGCCACGATCGACTTCGTCGAGAAGGTTGCCGAGGCGTTGGAGCTGGAGCCCTGGCAGCTGCTTCGGGATCAAGGCGACGGGGCGACGAAGCCTCGCAGGAGCCGTTCCTGAGGTTGTCGGCCTCCTGACCCATGCTCGAGAGGTCATCGAGGGCTCCTGCGTCCCCTTCGGGGACGTTGCGCGAGCATCAGGCCCCGCGCGAACTCCAACAGGACTGCGATCGCCCGGTCGGCCGAGAGGTTGGATGAGAGTCGGGCGCGGTGCAGCCGTTGGGCGAAAGAACGGGCCCCTCTATCCTTACGTACGCTGCTGTCCAGCGATTCGATCGCACCATCGATCCGGCCGGCTTCGTGGCCCGCGTCGAAGAAGGCCTCCTCGCGCGTACAGCGTTGTTCGAGGCGCAGGTCCTCGAATGTGAGGTATCCCTCCACGTCTCGCGACTGCTCTTGGACCTGCTTTGACAGACGGACCAGCTTGAGGTCGAGGCGAGCGATCGAGGGGACGTGATCGATGATCACGTCGACTGGGTGCTCGTCGTCGGTCTGGAGGGCAGCGTACCGGCGCTCGAACGGGTACCGACGCTCGTGTGTAGAACGAGACCTGCGGGCGGTCTTCGGGTAGCGTTTTCTCGTCATCGGAGCTCATACCTCCGGTGGCCACGCTCCCCGGGCCGGTTGCACGGCCGCGGGGAGCACAGTTCACCTGTTGGGTGTGGGAATCGGTTCGCGGTTCAAGTGCCTGTGCCGCCGGCGCCGCGCCTCCTTGGGGGTGTGGTGGTCATTCGAGTCACGCGGCCTCGATGTCGGCGCGGGCGCCCGGGACGGAAACGACCGCGCGCCGCTTCGAGGGCTTCACCTCAGAGGCAGGGCCCCAGGGCGCGACCGCTCGGAGAACCTTGACGGTCTCGCGAGTGACGTTGGGGCGCAGATGGGCGTAGTGCATCTCGCAGACACGGACGGAGTTGCCCAGAAGGGCCGCGACCTCTTGCATGGGCCTTCCCGCGCTGATCAGGTCGGCGGCGAAGCTGTGGCGCAGGCTGTAGATGGAGAGACCCTTGCGATCGAGGCCGGCGCGCTGGAGGGTCCGGGTAAACCGCCCGCCGCTGCCGATGCGTCGCCAGTACGGAAGTCCGTGCTGGCTGGGGATAAGCAGGGCCTCGGCCGGCCTGCCCTTCGTCAGGCGGCGCAGGATCGGCAGGAGATCGTCGCAGATGTCGACGCCGCGGAAGCGCCCGGTCTTGGGAAGCCACTGCCCGCCGGGGCAGTCGGCGCAGGGGCCGGTCTGGACGAACACCTTCCGCTGGCGAAAGTCGACCCATCCGACCGTCGCGTGGAAGAGCTCGTCGGGACGGAGGCCCAACATCTTGCCCAGGTGAAACACGTCGTCGGTACCGGCCGCCGAGTACCGCAGGAACCTGACGGACTCCTCGTGCGTGAAGTACCGGACCGGCTTTCCGGCGTCGGTGGGCGCCCGTTTCTTCTTGAGGAGCGGAATCCGAGGCCGGATGGCGAGGCTCCTCGATTCCATGTGGGCGTGCCCGAGGATGGCGCGCAGGATCTTGAGCCGTTCGTTCAGCCCGCTATCGGCTATCGGCCGGGGTCTGCGATTCAGCTGGCGCCCGATGCGGTCAACGCCGGAGGGGAGGCGGCAGCCCTCGGCGCGCCACTTCTCCACCAGAGCGTTGACGCGGCTCTCGACCTCGACCAGCGGCGTGTTGCCGAGATCCTCGGCGAGTATCATCAGCGTGCTTCTACGGGTCGCGATCGTCCGCGGGTCGAGATGGGTCTTGGCCCAGGGCAGGTAGGTCGCCGTCAAGTAGTCGGCGAAGGTCGTCGCGCTGTCGGGCTGAGAGGGGAGGGCCACTGCAATGCCCCTCTGCCGAGCTTGCCGGATCAACTCGCGGCGGGCAGCCCATTCGGTGGCCTGCGCTTCGAACGCGCGCTCTTGCTTCTCGGCGGCGTCTCGGCCGGCGATTCGCTTGCACAGGCGAAGGTTGCCTTCCTTCAAAGGGTCCGCTCGAAAGATCTGAATGAGGAACTTGTCCGGGCTGGTCTGTTGAATGCTCATCGAAAGAAACCTCCTGAGTTGTCGTCGGTCCGCGCGCGAGCGCGTCGACTACTTCCTGGTGAACAAACCTCCAGCGCCGGCCGACCTTGATCCCCGGGATGCGGCCGGTGCGGGCCCACCGAACGAGCGTGAGCGGCGCTGCGGCGCCTCCGAGCCGCGCTGCCATCTCCTCGGGCGTAATCCGTCTCTCGTCCCATCCGTCATGTTCGGATGGTCGCTCGTGAGGCGTGGCTTGTAAGTGCTCATGAGCACTCATGATTTTCGGCAGGGAGGCCGTGGGTGACTCAATGGAATCGAGCACTTCGCGCGATCTGCGGGACGGGCCAGAGTCGTCTGCGTGGGCGGCGTCGAGATTCTTTTCCGCAGAGTCGGCGATAGTCGGGTCGCGTTCGATCAAAACGGCGCGCCGTCCGGTAGCGATGGCGGCGACGCCCGCTGCTCCGCTGCCGGCAAAAGGGTCAAGGAGGATGGCGTTGCGCGGAGCGAATGCGCGAATGAGGTGTGCAAAGAGCAGAGCGGGCTTGCCGGCGGGATGCCCAGCGGGATTCCGCAGTTTCGGTACGGCGAAGAACTTGTCGAGCCGCGGATCGATCGGCTGTGTAGACAGCACGTTCGAGGGATATCGGCCTGCCTTGGGCTCGAATGGCGCGCGCTCGGTCGTGTTCGCGTTCAGCGACCGGTCGTAGATCCCGGGTCGGCGCTTGCCGCTCGCCCGCAGCGTGTCCACGCGGCGCGTCTGCTCGCGGTCGCCGGCGTCGGCGTAGGGCAACCTCGTCTCTTCCAGGTGGAGGGGCCGGCGCTCTCCAGGCTTGAATCCGATCAGGATGGGGGCGTGCGCCGGCTTGAGCCGGCTCGGGCTCGGGGGGCGTCCCGTCGTGAACACCCATACGGCCAGGTCGTCGACGTCGAATCCCGCGTCCTCGATCGCCACGGCCATGCGGTGATAGGTCCGGGCCGCGCCGATCACGATCAACGGCGCCCCGGGCATCATGACCCGCCAGATCGCCTTCCAATCGGCAACGGACGGAGGTGTGTCCCAATCGAGCTTGAGGACTCCGTGCGGCGGATCGGTGAAGCATCCGCTGAAGGTCTCTGGGGGAAAGGCTCCTAGTGCGGTGAGCGCTTCCCCTCGGATTAGCCGGACGCCTCCCGAGCTGCCCGGGGCGAGGGCACCCGTCCCGTTGCTGCGCCTACTCACGCCGCCCCCGGTGTCGAGGGTCGGCTTGGCCTAGTGCGGGGTCTGGGTCGCCGCCGCTACTGCCACCTTCGCTGCCGCCGCCACGCCCGCCGCTGCGGCGAGCGGCATGCGACCGGCGGCGACGGGCATGGCACCGCGCTCGGGGTCGGCACGACTGGGCCGACCTGGCTAAGCCGTCGACTGCACGCTGCCGGCGAAGCCGAACGAACGCTCGGGCGAAGGCGCGCTCGCGAACATGGGCGAACCCGCGCTCGGCCTCGTCAATCTCCGCAGACCTTCCAAACTGGTAAGCTCGCTCGAGCCGCGAAGCTGCCCGCAGGAAGTACGCCGGCGGGTTGTCTTCGACCTCGCGCGCCGGTGTGCCGATCGGCGGCGCCGGCGGGATGATCAACTCGAAGGTGCTCTCGGGCGCGGGCGTGACGCCTCTGCCTTCGGGGCCAGTCTCGCAGTGGCAGGTGTCCGGGGTCGCCGTCATCGGGTCGAAGCTCGTGATGCTAGACGATGGTCGTCGGCCATCGCCGCGTCAACTGAAAAGCGTCAACCGGCGTAAACGAAGCGAATATCGTTGTCTAGCGCGGTAGCCGGGTGGCATTCCCCGTCCGGTGTTCATTGCTGTGTTGTTAGCAAACGCAGTCCCTAAACGCGGACGTCGACCTTCGAGCGCGCTCAGAACGGGAGGTACCCCGCTCGGCGGGACGCGGTGCAGCACCGATGATCCATCGGAGGCGCCTCCTCGTCGGTATACTCCATGCGCGGAGGGTGCCTGGCCCGGCAGAGGAACGGAGGTAGCCGGAGTCGGATCACGATAGAGACATAGAGACATAGAGACATAGAGACATAGAGACATTTAGATAGATAAACAGAGGGAGTAATACGGCAATCAGGCATAGCTCGTGTAATAGGGATAGCGCCTATAACGCGTATAACGAATGAGGAATAAGAATGTGTGGCGCCTATACCCGCTATACGTCGCATCCCTCGGACCGATGCCGAGCTCTCCAAGGACGCAGCGTGGAGGACCATGGGCCGACTTCCGACGCGCCCTGCTATTTCAGCGCGAGCACTCGTGTCGGAAAGGGGATCGCGTCCCACGTGCTGCCTCCGAATACCAGGTGGCGTGGGGAGCCGCTTTGGTAGGTCCGGCGCCGCAGGGTTCCAGCCTTGTCGGAAGGGTCGCCGTTTAGCATATGCATGCGGCGCCAGCTGAAGATCGACAAGGGATGGAAGGGGAGCTTCCGCTTCCGGACCTTCGCGAGCGCTCGAGTCGCCAGGGTGATGGCAGTCTGGAGTGCCAGTTGTCCAGCAGTGAGGGCGATGCTACCGATGACTCGTGGCACCGCGACGACGATCGCGGCGCCCATGAGCGCGATGACGAGCAGGGTCGTGCCGTAGCCGCCGAGGAGCATGTGGAGCTCGCGGGCCGTGAAGGCGCCGAACAGCCCGCAGTCGGCGGCATGCCGGACGAACGCGGCCGCGAGGATCAGGAGGAAGCCGGCGAGGAGCTGGGGGCGGCGCATGCCGCGATCACGAGCAAGCGCGGGGCCACCCGCTACTCTGGAAATAGTCAGCCTTCTGGCGGCCGCTGGCGAAGCAAAAGACACGAGTGTGGCGAGGCGGCAGCACTATATGGGGCACGGTGGGAGTAGACGGAACGCGGAATTATCAGTCGACACACACACGCATCACCGAGCAAGCGGTCCTGAGAATCCAGGAGAACCTTCTTCGATCTCCTGCGGCGACCAGCAATAGCGCTCAACGCTGCAGGGAATTGTCGCCGCAATTAGTCGTCGAGCCGGGAGCGTTCTTCAGACAGGAAGCTGACCTTTTCAGCCTGTGAAGGCAGCGCCGGCCAAGCTGCTTCACGTCGTTCTGCTCCAAGGGTGAACTCACCAAGGCACTTCATCTTCCTCGACCGCGCACTGGCGTTGCCCGCCATACCCTCTTTCCCTCCCCAATCCGCCAAAATCGTACCAGCAAGAGGTAAATAACGCCCATAACAATTGCCATCCCACCTATCACCCAAAAATCGACATTCGACTCAAAGGCTCTAAGAGTTGCGCTCTCTGTCGCGCCTGGCATTTTCGTGTCCCATCCTGTCACGGACTGCAGCACGAACGGCCATAGAAAGGCGGCGACTGCGGCGCCTAGGGCGGCCCACAAGTACTTGCCAGTTCGGGCCCGTCCTGACGGAGACGGCTCCGTAGCGAGGGTCTCAAATTCGTAGCTCTTCTTTTGCTGTTGAATCTTTACCGTGAACGACAAGTTATTCTCGAGTCCATTTGTCGTACAGTCGATGATCCATCGAGCAAACGGCGACATCTCTTTAGCCGCGACCCTGTACACTCGCCGATCTGACCGGTCCTCATTCGTCTGTATGTTCCGCGGTCCACAAAACAAGACTGGTCCTTCGATAAAACCGCCGTCGCCGTTCTTTACTGCAATAGCTACGTCGATGTCGGCCCTTAGAGTCTCATCCTCTCCGTAGTCCAGAATGAAGCGATATTGGCTACCGTGACGCCTTCCGGTGAGCCTAATGTCTGGGAGCCATACTCGCCGCGCCACCCAACCGAAAATCGTGCCCGCGGGCAGTGCCGTTACGAGCGCCTTCAGCAGCCAAATAAGCGCCGTCATCGAGCCATCCCAATCGTCGCTGGCGTCATTCTGTCCCGCGCACTAATGATTTGCTCTTGCACTTCTTCGCGAACGACCTCTACGTAGCACAACCATCGGGAGTCTTTCTCGACAATCGACACCCTAAGCCACCGGTTGGTCCGAATAGCATTCGCGTAGAACACCCTAAGCTCTCCCGGTCGATACTCCGTCGGTACCAGATCGTCCCTTAAGATGATCGTCTGCTCTATTAGTGAGCCGAATCGGACACCCTGGGGCTCTTCGTCTCCGTCAGGTAAAGGCAGGTCCGCGCCTACGATGTCCCGACCTTCCGCATTGGCGGCTTCTATCCTATCCTGCTTGTCCAGCAGCAGTATTGGCTCCGGACCAGCGGTCAATACCAGCCGGTCGCAGAGTTTTCGTACTCGTCTATCGTCAACCGCCAGAACCTCGACGAGCGTGTGTTTCGAGGCCGTCGAGGTTAGCGCTGTTCTAGGAAGCTGGGTCGATACGAACCCGACCCAATAGCGCTTCCGAACCCCCGTCTTGAGTCGTCCATATCGAAGGACTTCGCCGTCGCCGAGCGCGGAAGCGATTGCATTACAAGGGACCGTTACGTGGTAGTTCACTTCGCCCTGTTGTCCGCCCGAAGTGCCGTCACGTTGCACAGACCAAGGTTCAAGAATGTCCTTAAATCCCACTCGACTCGCGTTGTCCAGCGGCTGACCGGCGGTCGGCAGCGATGAAAGACCTAGCGTGGCTTTGGCGAGATCGTTAGCAAGTTTTATCTTCCCCTGAGTATCCAGCACGATCCATGCGCCGGCCCGTGACAAAAGCTGGCATTGAGCTTCCAGAAAGTGCCAGAATCGGGAATCAGAAATCTGATCGATTAATAGCACCTCGTCTATCGACCGGCCGCCTTGGGGCGTCAAAGTGCGAATATTTGCCGGACAATCCGTAACCCGAATCCATTCCCCTCGCCGCTGCCCGAGACGGAGCTTGGCGTAGTAGTCTTGAGATACGCCTAGCAACCGATAATGGCGCAAAGAAGCGACGGCCTCCATGCGGCAGGTACCCGACGGGTCCACCTTGATGATCGTCGACTCAAGAAAATCCTCGAGGCGCCAACGGGCAACCCGGATCGTCTCCGTAACGCCCAGTCGGGGCACATTTAGTCCCACGATGTCTTCCGCGCGCGCGTTCCCGGCTTCAACGGTCGTTCCGTCGCTTAAGAACAAAACGCCCACGTGAAGGCTGTTGACCATGGTCGTTTGTACGTCCATCTCAGCCAGTTGGAGGCCGCGTCTGGTACCATAGTAGACGCAGAGAAACAGCGGCAATAAACATCCTATGAGCGCAAACCCAGGTAACGAGAAAAGGCGCGCCAATTTTCCCTGTGGTCCGACCACGAGTGCTCGAAAATCGTCGTCGCCGTCACGGAGGCGGCCAAGGGGAACGAGAAACGAGTTGTCGCTCGCGAGAGGTGAGACGTTCCGCAGAAGTGATCGGGCCTCTACCGGCGTGGAGCCGGGAGCCCCTTCTAGTGCAGCCTGAAACAGTTGTTGCGAGAGGAGTTGGCGCTCGCTAGTGCTCCCCTGCGTCCCATTTCGTAGTTCTGCGAGGGTATGTGCAATCGAAATGTTGTCGGGACCAATGGAAGAGCCGTTCGGAATCCGCACGTCGACATAGCGTACGTCGAGCAGATCGGGTCCAATGGACCTCGCGAGCTCCTTGAGAGGGATCGTAAAATCCTGACAAAAGATTCCAATAAAGCGTGCTGCTGGTTCCGAGCGAGTTGTAAGGGAGTGGCATAGAGTACGAACCAGTCCGTGTCCGCCGAAGTCGATGTACGGAGAGGTTAGGATCCGTTGTGCTACGGGCTCATGCATGAAGCGCTCGAAATAGGGAGCGCTGGCCCAGCGATGTGAGGGAGGGTAGGTGTCTTGTGGGTTAGTACTCTTTCCGTGTGAGTCCCAAATCCGTAGGACATCGTCTGGAGAGATAAAATAGGCCTGAACAAAACGAATGTCGTCGAAGTCTGAGATGGCGGACGATAACTGTGATTGAGCGAGGGGCTGAAGGACATCGTCGGCAAGCAGCGAAGCAGCGAGACCCTCCGCTGCCCTTTGATGTACGCAAAACGACGAAGGTTCTTCGGGACAAGTATTCGTTCTGGAGGCGACCACAAGGGTGGTGCTGCGCTCGAGGCGATCGCATCCCATGGGTCCAAAATCCGTTTGATGCTGCGGGTGATAGAGCGCGGACATCGCGTCCGAGCAAGGAACCACCAACGATGCAGCATGTCCCTGGGGGGATGCCGACGTAGTGAGTACCTGTCGCAGATCGAGGAGATCGGTCTCTGTCTGTTGCTGCCACGCGTTCCAGTCACCAAACCCGGGACACTCAGCCGCCAGCAGAGAACGAACCTTGTCGACAGACGCCTTAGGGTCACTACTTGAGGTTGCTTCCCAGAGCGTCGCTAGGGCTGCATGGATAACGCGTATGCGGTGACAGCTCAGCTTGCTGGTGGGCGAAAGGAGGGGGCTCAGGTCGACATCAGACGTACCGCATTCCGCAGCTATGTTTGATTGTGTCAGGGGCCCGAGGAGTGCGCCCATGACTCCGTAGTACGACCGGTTCTGCGACGTCTCGTAGTGCGCTGCCAGCGTGCGCTCTACCTGTGATTGGTAGTCGATGAAATGGAAGATCAGTGCGCGAGCAGCGTGCGCACTTGCTGCGACAAAGATAGCACTGAGAAGCAGGAGGCTTGGCCCCCGGTTGATGGTGCGTCGCAGAAGTATTCGGAGCCTGCCGGCAAGGGAAGTTGTTCCGGATGATAGGTTTCCGCCGGGAGCCAGGAGCTCTTCCGTGGAGCGTGCGACCGCTTCTTTGGCCTTCGCCAGGAGGCCGTCAGCGTCGCTCATCGCCAACCGAACGCCGAGGGCAACGAAGAACATCCCCGGGCCAAAGGCGAAAGGCTCGTAGTCCAAACGGATGTCGAACGTCCCGCCACAATATCCTCCCTCGAGGGCTCCCCCTGCGAGGCCATAGGGTGCCGACTCGACTGTCTACAGCGAGGGAATGTGGCTCAAGCCCGGATTCCGTGTCAAGGCACATCCGCGTTAGGCGGACCTGGGAAGCGTAGGAGGCCTGGTTTACATCACCGGCGTTCCCGGCCGCCAAAGGTGCCTGGTGTCGAAGCTCACTCGCCGGGCGTCCCGCGTGTTTCAAAACGTGGGGGAGGAACGCAAGGAATCGCGGAACGATCGTTCGTTCGAGGTGAAAGGTTCGCCCCAACCGCCGTTAGGAAGGCGGGAGGTTGACCATGGGGTACACGAAGGAGGATCTGGACCGAAGAGTGCAGCTCGGACGGGAACTACTCAGCACGCACGTCCGCCCCGAGATTGTCCCGGAGATTACGGACCTTCGGCTGTCCGGACCGGGCCGGCACCTCGACATCCCTTTCCCGGCGGGCCTCGCGCCGGTTCCCTCGACCGATCCGGTTACCGATCCGGCCAAGTCGTTGCCCAAGGCAGATGTGGTCGTCGTCACGTACACGTCGGACGAAGCGAAGGCGCTGGCCGACGTCATGTCGCCGGGGCGGTTCTCTTCCGACTGGAACCACTACACCCATAACTGTCAGGAGTATCTCCCCGAGATACGGAACGGCGCGCCGGCACGGCAAGCTGGCCGTCTCGGGAGCTACTGGAAGACGAAGGTCGGCAAGCTCTCGGTCCTGGTGATGAAGTCCGAGCTGCACATGCACCAGGACGAGGAGCTCGTGAAGGGGAAGCCGAGCCTGCCCATTCGGCAGTTCTTCACGCAGATCGTCAACGAAGCGAAGCCGTCACACTTCTTCTGCATCGGGACGGCGGGCGGCACCTATACCAACCGGCCGCTGGGCACCATCGTCCTCAGCCGGGCAGTCAAATTCATGTGTGAGCGGACCTTCAAGGACCAGCCGTTCGCGAGCGCGGAGTACCGGTCGAACTGGACGCCGCCAACGAAACTGCACGAGCAGGCGCTCGGCCTCATGAAGGCATTCACGGGCAACTTGGTCATCGACGCGGGGACGTCGCTTGCCGACTGTCCATGCAAAGGCTTGCAGGGGCCGGCGGCGCCGGCGGCGACCTTCCTTCGAGATGGGCACGATGGTGTGCCTGCTTTTCATCCGGTCTTGACGACCGACTTTTTCGAGTTCGGGACGGATCAGAACAAGCTCGGAGAAAAGGGCGTCGCCGTAGAAATGGACGACGCGGTGTTCGGCCTTGTGTGTCAGGACCTCGGCGCGTCAGCTCCTCTGTGGGCCAGCATTCGGAACTACTCCGACCCGACGGTGAATGGCTCGCTCCCGATGACAGAGCAGGAAAGCTGCGCCTCGAAGATCTACACAAAGTACGGCTATTGGACGAGCGTGCTTGGGGCTCTTGCCACTTGGAGCGTCGTCGCAGGGCTGTAGAAGGTCGGGCCTGCGATTCTCCTTGAAGTCGGCGCGCCGGCGCGTCGGATCGGATCGTTGCGTCTTCCCTCGGGGAGAGAAACAAGACTGCAGTTCCGCGGTTGCAACCGTAACAGAGACGGAAGCAACGCCACCGTGGATCTGATGCGGTCCCGGTGTGCCTCTTGGCTGACCGCGCCGCAATCCCCGCTACTGGTAGGGATCCAGCGACTCTCTTCATGCGGAAGGGCGCGCCGTTCCCCTGCGGACGTGTGAAGCCGAATTGCGCGATAGCGCTCTGAGGTGTGACGGTCGACGACGTCATGATATAGTCGCTCCCGGCCGTGCCGAGGAACGAGTTCACTTGTGGAACTGCGGCGGGGCGCATACGAGGGCAGGTGCCTATTCAATCGGTGAGGACGCCTCGTCTACCGACCGAGCCCGATCTACGATGAGGGTCTCACCTGACCGCGATCGCTGACGTGTCGAAGCCCTTCCGCGTGCTCGCGCTCGACGGAGGTGGGATGCGGGGGCTCTACACGGCGACGGTGTTAGATGCGCTATCACAGCACTTTGCATCGAGACGAAATGCAGCGCAGCTTGATGTTGGTCGCGGTTTCGATCTCGTCACCGGAACGAGCACCGGTGGCATCATTGCCTGTGGTCTCGCTTTCGGTCTGAGCACAGCGGAACTGATCCATCTTTTCCGTACGGTCGGTCCACTGGTTTTCAAGAACCCGATGCCCAATCGGGCGCTCGCCTTCGCGTCGTGGGCACTCAGGCACCTGCATCGGTCAGCGAATTCCGATGAGAACTTGCGGGCGGCCCTGGCCGAGCAGTTCGGGCACGCAACGCTCCAAGGTGTCTTCCGCGAACGAGGGGTCGCGGTATGTGTGCCTTCGGTGAATCTCTCGACCTGCCAGAGCATCGTCTTCAAGACACCCCATCAGCAACATTTCACGCGCGATGGTCGACTAGAGCTCGTTGACGTCTGTCTATCCACCAGCGCCGCCCCAATTTACCTTCCGCTGGCCGCGATCAAGCACCCTGATGACGAAGCGCAGGACATGATTCTGACGGACGGCGGTCTTTGGGCCAACAACCCGGTGCTGGTAGGACTCATAGAAGGTTTGAGTCTCGCGGGCAGTGATCGTCCGATAGAGATCTTGTCCGTCAGCACCTGTCCTAGCGCGCAAGGGACTCTCACGAAACGGCGAGATCGCAGTTGGGGACTGTTCCGATGGCGCGCCGGAACCACCGCGCTTACGATGTCACTCGAGTCACAATCGTGGGGCTACTACCACATGGCCCTGAAATTGGCGGAAGTGTTGCGCGGCCTGGGAAGGCAGTGTCGGGTTATTCGCCTTCCTCACTCGGCTCCGTCGATTCAGCAATCCGTGCATCTGGGTCTTGATCGTGCGTCGCCGGAGGCCATGACCGTCCTGGCTGATCTCGGGCGCAACGATGGCGACTTCGATCGGATTCTGGCGACTCTAGGCGCGACGGAGGCGAGCATTGTGGCCGACGTCTTCGGTGATATGCCGCTCATCGGAGAAGGACATCTGAAGGCATCGACTACGAGACGGCGTGCAGAGCGGATTCCCAAGAACATCCTCATCGACGATAGGCTCCAAATGACGGACGAATCCGAGGATGGTGCAGCATTCATCACCAACACTGCGCCCGTCCGAGGAACACAGATGTCGTACACCTTGGACGGGAAACGTGTCTTCGGGACGGTACGTTGGGTCCATCCCATTGCGACTGGAAAGTTCGGCTTCGGCATCGAGAAGCTTCACCGGCCCCAGGCATAGACGACGACGGAGCGATGAAACGCCTGTCGGGCGCTTGAAGCCGTCAGGCGCGTCACGATCACTGGCGAGTCGGCAGTGACGTCGTCCTTGCCGCTCGAAGGAGCTTTCAGCCTCGAGCGATGTGCCGGGGTGACGGAGGCGCCGTTCGTCGAAGGACGTTTAGAGTAGGGACGTAGTTGACGGAAGGAGTGGTATCGGACCGTGCGGCGTGCCGGGTCGCCCGAACCGCTCCCGGTGGGGGCGGGAAGGGCCTAGGCTGCGGCAGCGGCTGCCGGGGGCGTCGTCGGTGCTGCAGTCGCGGTTGCTGGCCTATCGCTTCGCCGCCCATTCGATCCAGAGGTCGGCGGCGCGATCGCGCTCGGCGGCCTCCGCGTTGGGCCCGTAACTTCCCAGCGATCGCCAGAGCGCAGGCCAGTCCTTCCCTTCAGGGAGCGACCTCGCCAGCGCCTGGATCACCGCGAAGGCTCGGGTTCGCGTCATCGGCTGCGGCGACTTGAGGAGCGGAACGACGGCAGGTAGGGCCCGTGCACCGAGCTCAATCAGTCCATACGTCGACAGCGTGAACGGGTTGTGCAGCACATCGGGGAAGTCGTCGAAGGTCCGCAGCAGCGCCTCGATGGCCCGTGGGTCGCCCATCCGCGCGAGCCCGTACGCGCCGCGGGACCGGACTTCTTCATCGCCGTCGTGAGATGCCTGCACCAGCGCCTCCGCGCTGGCCGGGTTTGCGATTTCGGCCAACCCCTGGGCCACACGCGCGCGCAGGCGCGGGTTCGGGCTCCCGAGGGCGAGTTGAAGGTCGGCGGTGGCGGCGGTGCCCATTGCGACGAGGTCAGCCAGCGCGCGCGCGCGGACGTTGCCGTCCGCTGCGTCCAGTTGCTCGATCAGCTCCTGGATGGAGCTCAAGGGCCGGTCCCGCCCGCGAGCGGACGCAGCACGGAAGCGGTCTGGCTGAAGGTGACGACGACGCGGCGGTTCGCCCAGCGGTTGGCCTCGCGGGTCTGGTCGGCGCCGACGGCGGCGTTTCCTCCTTGGTCGCCCGTGCCGGCATCGGCCGTGGCCAACGTCGAGATGCCGGCTCCCCCGCTGCCGACCGTGACGGCGCTGATGCGGGTGGGCGCGATCCGGCGAGCCAGAATCGCCGCCGCGACGGCTTCCGCCCGGCTGCGGGCGAGCGCTCGGTTGCGCGCGCTGGCGCCGCCGTGGATGTCGGCCAACCCCTCGATCGACATGACGACGTTCGGGTTGCGGCCGAGATAGATGATGAAGGAGTCGATCTTGGCCAACTCGACGGCATTGAGGACGTCGCGGTCGAATTCGAAGTACAACACGACGGGCTCGTGGACGTAGAAGTCACGGAAGCGCTCGAGCGTCTCGTCGAACGTGGCCGAGGTAGCGTTCACGGTGTCGTACCGCTCGCGGATGACGTGGCCCGCGCGCAGCCCGAACCCCCAGCGCAGGCCGCCGTAGGTGATCATCGTATCCTCACCGCGGGCGATCGACTCGAAGGAGAAGTCGACGTTCGCGGCGGCGCTGTCGGTGCCGGGGAAATCGTACATCCCCGCTGAGCGAATATCAGCGGGATCCTTGGAGCGTTTGAAGCCGGACGTCACGCCGAGCGCGCCGTCGATCCCGACGGCATACCGAGGCGGCACGGGATCGCCCTGATTCCGAATCCCGGTCGGCCCGCCTCCGTGAAAAACGTCGACCAGAAATCCTCCCTCGATGCCCCGTAAGGCATCGTCCTGCGAGCGCAACCCGCCTCCTCCGAGTGCGCCCCGGGGTGCCTGCGCCGCTGGGACGGTGACTGCTGGGGTATCGGCACCGCCCGCGGCGTTCGTCGCCTTCGCGGCCTGCAC